>Ga0123354_10019422_pt1 | contig 10674 bp, 5 predicted proteins | sample TergutLab28metaG_2_FD_97872 | JGI IMG/M metagenome (GOLD analysis project Ga0123354, IMG submission 97872) | Labiotermes labralis P4 segment gut microbial communities from Petit-Saut dam, French Guiana - Lab288 P4 | ecosystem: Host-associated > Arthropoda: Insects > Digestive system > Gut ...
GGGGCGCTGCGTTGTAGGGTGCGAGCACTGTGAAGGTAGCGGTTGTGGGGTGCTGCGTTGTAGGGTGCGAGCACTGTGAAGGTAGCGGTTGTGGGGTGCTGCGTTGTAGGGTGCGAGCACTGTAAAAGTAGCGGTTGTGGGGCGCTGCGTTGTAGGGTGCGAGCACTGTGAAGGTAGCGGTTGTGGGGCGCTCCGTTGTAGGTGCGAGCACTGTGAAGGTAGCGGTTGTGGGGCGCTGCGTTGTAGGGTGCGAGCACTGTAAAGGTAGCGGTTGTGGGGCGCTGCGTTGTAGGATGCGAGCACCGTGAAGGTTACTGTTCAGTGCTCGCACCCTACAACTCAGCGCCCCACAACCGCTACCAACCACATCCAGCAGAACCAGCGCAACACACCACGTGCAGTAACACACGTCTTGTTCTCCTGAAGATGGACATACTGATGCCCGAAACATGTTGAGAAAGTATTGATAACAAACTTCTAACTGTTGCATCTTGTTGGTTTACTCCCACCTCACAATTTGCTCACGATGCACGGTCACAGAAACCTAAAGCTACCGTTATTTGTGTCAGATTTTAATGGAACTTGAATTTTCTCGACAGATTTTCGAAAAATACTGAAATATCACGGTCCACAGAAATCCGTCCAGAGAGAACCGAGCTGCTTCATGTGGGAGAATGGACGGACGGACATGACGAAGCTGACAGTCGCTTTTCGCGAACGCGCATGAAAAGAACGCAGCGGCACAAACCGGGCTCTTGTATTCTCTAGCATTCACGAAAAGCCATTCCCACTTCCTCAAGATTATGTAACATGCCAAGATGGGGCAATTGCATCAATGTGATGGGGAACAATTATATAAACATTGTATTGAAAATAGTGATAATTCAGTGGAATAAGTGAGGTAAATTTAATGTTGTAATGACTTCCAATTTATTAGCAATCTAATCCACACAAACACAACGCCCAAACTCCAAAGTTCATTCATTAATTTCCTACGACATGTGTCGGTCGTCCATTCGACCACCATCAGGTAGAGGATACAAGCACATTAACCTTTTGGCGTCGGAAGTTTTTTTTTTATTTTAGCACACCCTGTATATAAAATGTGAATAATACGGGAACCAAATATGTTAGAATTATGAAACAAACTGCATTTTGAAGAGAAAGAAACGGAGAGTATATACCATGTTTAAAATATTCGGTGCCTATATTTGTTGAATAAATATATAAAATGCAACTTTGGAGGTTAGCGGTGCGGTACGCCAACTATAGTTGACGTTAGGCGTCTAAAGGTTAATGAAGAAGTGTGCTACGAAACAGGAACACAAAGGAAAAGTTGCTAAGGAGCAATTCTAGTGTTTATGTTCTTATAATAAAACCAACTAAATGCACTAATTTCTCAAATTTATTTTTGGAATAAAATTCTACATGCTTCGGGCAGTTCCTCTGTCCATCATCAGGAGTTTTTCACTGTACACACAACAATGGTATATGTCATACAGGTTTTGCACACTGCTTGCAAGCAGGATCAGGATGTTCCGTTGCTGTGTGTGCAGTGAAAAACTCCTGATGATGGGCAGAGGAACTGCCCGAAACATGTAGACTTTTATACCAAAAAATAAATTTGAGAAATTAGTGCATCTAGTTTGTTTTATTATAAGAACATAAACACTAGAATTGCATCTTAGGAACTTTCCCTTTGTGTTCCTGTTCCATAGCACACTTCTCCATTAATGTGCTTGTATCCTCTACCTGATGGTGGTCGAATGGACGATCGACACATAAAGGTAAAGGTAAAGCAGTCCCATTACCGGCCTGGAGTGGCCCAGAGGGTTCCAGGAAGTTAAGGCTCCCAGATTTCGTGACAACGGCACAGGATGTTGGTAGGTTGTCAGCCTTACGCACCGGCCGCCTATACCCCCAGGAAATACTCCTGGTACTCATTTCTGTTAGAGGCTGAGTCGACCCCAGGGCCATAGTGCGATTGGAAGGATTTTATGTCAATGAAAAATCCAATGACACCAGCTGGGATCGAACCAGCGACCTTCCGATTTGTAACACAGCACCTTAACCACTGTGCTACCGCGGTCCCCGGACGACCGACACATGTCGTAGGAAAATAATGAATGAACTTTGGAGTTTGGGCGTTGTGTTTGTGTGGAACAGGTTGCTAACGATTAATTAGCACAACAGGATGATGTTGCCTACACACTTCTGATTAGGTTTTTCTTGCCCAAGGCAACTTACTGATTGAAAGTCCGTCCTGTGTGGTGTCAGAACAATACAGTGTATCGTTTTATATACAGTGCCATTTAAATAGATCAGCAGCGTCAAAAGAAAACCGAATGATGAATCGTTTAAAGGGTGAGAGAGGAATCTGCTGATTGATAAACACAGAATTTTGACTAAACACTAACATTAGCCTGATTTATAGATGATCCAGTCCGTACCGCTCAGTGAACACACTGCGTCTCGGTTATAAAACCCAGTCAGTTAATGCTGTATAGGGAAATAATCGCTATTTGTTCTCAGATCCACACAAAACACATAAATACACTGTGTGGGCAGAACGTAGAATCGCTGAATGTTAAACTGGTGGTATATAAAGAACCAGTCCGTACCGCGCAGTAAACATACTCCGTCTCGGTTATAAAAACCAGTCAGTTAATGTTGTATAGGGAAATAATCGTTGTTTGTTCTCAGATCCACACAAAACACATAAACACACTGTGTGGGCAGAACGTAGAATTGCTGAATGTTAAACCTGGCGGTACATATAGTTACCACTGGGCTTTAGAGGGTTACGCGCGGTGGGCTCAGACGGTCCAATCACGCGCCAATGGTCCATTTCAGGACAGAAAGAAACACCTGCCGAGCTGACTAACGTCCTGAGTGACCCGGCATTCTAAGACGGTGGGGTCACACGGTCACTAGGGCCGGGCCCGTCCGGTCATGGCCACAGAACAGCATCACCTACACCAAATTAACCAACTCTCCCGGTTATGCGCACCCTTTCTGCACAGATTACTGTGCCTTCACGTAACGCTACACGCGCGGGTTCATATCCAGCTCAGACGCACACTCTCACGCCCGACACTTTCAGCCCGTTACGTTCACCTGGTATCAACGGAAAGAGGCCAATGGCCAGACGAATACATAGATAACATTAACCGTGACAAGCACAGCAGTTACTACACACAAATCTAATTTAACACTTAACAACAGCCAGGGTCAGGGCCATGGCTCAGGTATATTTACAGTTCCACAGATAGACAGACACTCAGTTGCAATAATGCTGGGACACATTTAGGTCAAAATCAGTCAGTAAAACAAATGTTCAAATGAACCGGACACCAACCGCCAACAATCCAAAACATACCACGCAATTACTGCTCTGTCTGTCGTTGTTTCATATGGCTGTGAAACCTGGTCCAACAGAACAGGGCGTTGAGGAAGATATTTGGGCCTAATTGGGCGGTCGAAAAAGGGGTAGGGGGGAAAACTGCATACCGACTACGTTCGTGACTTGCACTGCTCACCCGACTTTATTTGGGTGATCAAACTGAGGAGAGTTGGGCAGGGATGTAGCATGCATGGAGTTTTGGTTGCGAAAAATGAATTACAGACCAAACAGACGAAGGCGACTTGGAAGAAACTATTAGACAAGGGCGAAACAAGTCTATCAAGGCCTAACTGGTGAGGGATGGTGATGGTGATGGTGATGATGATGATGATGATGATGATGATAATGATGAAAAGTGAAAGTAGTAGACCACTTCGAAGCTCCAGATGTACATGACAGGATAATACTAAAATGGACTCTAAAGAACGGAGGGCATGAACTGGATTCATCTGGCTCAGGATAGGGACAAGTGGCATGCCCTTGTGAATATGTCAAAGAACATTCCATGCCATAAAATGTGGGGAATTTGACAAGCTGTGGAACTGTTAGCTTGTCAAGAATGACTCTGTTGTATGGTGTTAGTCAATTAGTTAGCCAGCCAGTCAGTTACACATCCCAATATCCAGTGCCTCTATACGAAGTTTCGCCTAAGCCGGTCAACTGACGACAGTAACTCTAAACAGGTGCTTCCTGAAAGACTAGCCACTTAAGATTCAATAACCTTCTTCTAAATGCAAGTTCACAATTTAAAACTATTCTTATCATTGATGTTGGACAAGTTAACCCTTTACCTTGTACTCACCATGTCAGTTAACAGCAGAACATCAGCGTTTTGCCCACACAGTACATTTGTGTGTTCAGTTTGATTCCCACAATACATTTTCACTTGTCTAAACAACATTAATTGGCTGAACCTTGCATTAGAGGTACACTGTGTCTGTGTGAGGTACAAACTGAAATTTTAGATGAATATATGGAAGATTTCTATGCGTAATGTTCCCTAAGCCATGAGAATTAAACCACAAGTTATTACAAACGTTATATATGGCTCACTTATTCAAATGAGGTATCATCATTTTTGAACATAACCCCTGTGAATCCCTGGGCACACTGTTGTATCCCACCACCATCTTGATGTGACTTAAAAAATTCCATCACGATACAAACCAGGCTCTGGGAATCGCAAAAATGCACGGTCAGCCACTTCCACTTCCCCATTATTGTGGTATCGTTGTCCTCCCCAGTGTTACTTCATTCACCCAAAGTCACCAGGCTGACAGAGTGACCATCATTACGGCCATTTTCAAGCTCTGTCCACCATTTTGTGTCATGCTGCACTTTCAGTACATCATCACACAACACCTCTACAAACTGGCAGTGAATTTAGATGGGCATCAACATGTTTTAGACATAACATGTCATCACGCTAAGAATGTCATTACCACTGGCTCTAACGCCACCTGTCATGTGCCACCCTCACTATAGGTGCTACCTACATGAAGCTTGTAGGCTAGGGCAGGCACTTTACATACTCAACATGCATTGTAACAGTATGTTTGGTTGGCAGCCAGTCATAAATGTGCACAGCCCGAATCATTAGGGTACGTATGCCTCCAGAGAACCTTATTCTTCATTATTTTAAAAGGCAAACATTTATTGAATAAGTCATAAGGGATACTATTTTTAACCACCAAACAAACTAGATCTTAACTACAGGCAGTTAATGTACAATACAACAATCCATACTGGAAACTAAAACAGCATATCTTGCGATTACATTACAATGCAAAGCCACTTGTTCAGACATTAGGGTGTGTGCGTGAGTGTGAGGGCACACCTAGCACAGCACACACACTGACATGCTGTTCTGTTTACAGCTTTTCTTCGCTCAGCTCTCCGTCACAGTCATCAGCTACAGCACCTCCGTTGGCGCAGGGCACACACGCGTCCGCAGGGAGCCGCCCATCTACAGTCCCCCCAAGTCTAGCTACGGGCCACCGAAACCAATCTACGGGCCGCCTCCTAAAGCCAGCTATGGTCCACCAAAGCCCATCTACGGCCCTCCGAAGCCCAGCTATGGTCCACCAAAGCCCATCTACGGCCCTCCAAAGCCCAGCTACGGTCCACCAAAGCCCAGCTACGGCCCACCCAAGCCCAGCTATGGCCCTCCGAAGCCCAGCTATGGTCCACCAAAGCCCAGCTACGGCCCACCTCAGCCCAGCTATGGACCTCCGAAGCCCAGCTACGGTCCACCGAAGGCCAGTTACGGCCCTCCAAAGCCCAGCTATGGCCCACCACCAAAGGCCAGTTACGGCCCACCTAAACCAGTCTACGGACCTCCGCCAAAGGCCAGCTATGGGCCTCCCAAGGCAAGCTATGGGCCTCCACCAAAACCCAGTTATGGCCCACCCAAACCCGTCTATGGGCCCCCACAAGCAAGTTACGGTCCCCCACCAAAAGACAGCTATGGGCCTCCTAGCTCAAAATATGGTGTGCCTGCTGACACATACGGATCACCCACAGACCTTTTTGGGCCACCATCAGATTCTTATGGGGCACCAGTCAGCTCCCACAAACAGTTTGACAGCTACGACTCTCCCGTCTCTTCCATCTCCTTCTCGCTCTCATCACCTGCTCACAACCCACCATCCAGCTCATATGGTGCCCCATCTAGTTCCTACAATGCACCATCAAGCTCTTATGGAACTCCTGCTCTATCTTCACATACTGCTGAACTTTCCAGCTCTTATGGTGCTCCAAAGACTCCATCAACATCATATGGAGTGCCTTCCAGCTCTTACGGTGCACCCAAGGTTCCTTCAAGTTCATATGGGGCACCTACCAGCTCCTACGGTGCTCCAAAGGCTCCATCAAGTTCATATGGGGTGCCATCCAGCTCTTACAGTGAACCATCCAGCTCCTATGGAGCCCCTAAGTTTCCATCAAATTCATATGGTGCACCCTCTAGTTCATATGGGGCCCCATCCAGCTCTTACAGTTCATCATCAACTTCTTATTTGGCTCCAAAAGCACCTTCCAGCTCATACGGTTTACCAGCCAGCTCATATGGGGCACCAACCACTTCTTTTGGAGCACCCACCAGCTCATTTCATTCTGCATCCAGTTTGTATGCGGCACCGACCAATTCCTACAATGTACCATCAAGCTCCTATGGAAGTCCTTCAGTCTCAGATACATATGGAGCCCCGTCACACAGATATGAAACTGTTGTCAAGTTTGAGGACATCCAATCAGTAGCATCAAACAAACACAGTGCTACAAAGCAGCCAGAGACTTCGTTTGAACAAATGGTTCATCAAAAGAAATTCACGAATGCTGAAAATGAAGGTACCCAGCACCCAGTTTCACAAGTAAATACAAATTTCAAATCTAAGTCACCAACTTCGAGTTCAAGTTCAGATAACCAACCGCCAACTTATTCAGACTACGCTCTTGAAAGTTTTGGAAATAAGGTCAAACAAACAGAACAATTTGATGTGTCAGACTCCACTTATTCTGATCGTCAAGACAATTCTGCAACACTCCCTCTGCATAACACAGGGCACGTGAAGTTCCCCAACACACAATCTGAATTCTTACCCTCTGTCAAGGAATGGAAAGTCTCCTCAGAGCAGAGGTTACGATCAAATGCAGCTGAAGCAAAGCACAGATAGTGACATGCACATAAGATGAAGCAGTACCATATCCACTTGTTCATCCATTATCTATTTCTTATATCACATAAATTAAATCTCCAATTTCTTCCATTTGTTATCACCGACTCCACACAGAACACCTAAAGACCCTATGAAATTCATCACACACTCTTGTCAACATGTAATGGCAGCCACCAGGAACAACCAGAGAGACATCAAAGATTGTGGGAACACAAACGACACTGAAGATTTCAAGATTTCCAGTTCTCACAGCAAGGTTGCTGAAGATTCAAGTTTTCTGGGATGTCAAAAATTGAACCTAAACAAGAAGGCACTGCGGTCGGTCCTATGAAACGTAGACAACTGCTCTCTCAGTGACAAAGTGACGCATCCCTGGAGACATGATATTTAAACTAAAGACTTTTCATTCGTCAACCCATGTGAAAATTGTGTTAGGAAAAGACACACATGGAAAGATAATATTAATTGCATACATATTTTAGTAAAGTCAGCTGGACCAAATCCAGTGGTGGACTTTAGTATTATTAGTGGTAATGAATCTGTAAGTTCTAATGTATGGAGCTTTAACAAGAGACAGAACTATGCAAACTTGTGTCCACACTAAGTATTACACATTTCAGAGGCACGCTTTCCTGCCACCAACTTTGATTACTGGCAACAAAATTCCAGGAAGCTGATATGAAAAATGAATGAAGGTACATTCCGGTCAGACTGAGTCCCTTGGTACTGCAGTCTACTGTACCAGCTGTAGCAGTGAGGTGATACTGAGTCCCTTGGTACTGCAGCCTACTGTACCAGCTGTAGCAGTGAGGTGATACTGATCCCATTGGCAATGTAACCTCCATACCATCCTTTGATAAGAAACAGGCATGGATCACTGGCAGAGCAAAATTTCAGTCCTCAGAGAAAAACCCATCACAGTGCTTATTTCTCCACCAGGAATTCCATATGGAATATCTGGAACTGGACCCAAGCCTCCAAGGTGAGAAACCACCAGCTAACTGCACGTGATATGGCACAGCCTAATGAGGTATTACTAACTGAATAATGTAAACCAAACAGTTTTACTTCACACGAGAAGAACATGCAGTTTCTTAATCTGTTCCACCACTTGGTACAATGCAGAAATCCTGCAGTGGTAATGTGAACATCATATGCAGATAATGAGCAACATATTTAAATGTTACAGGAGTTACATAACCAAGCCACAGTGCAAACACTACGCAAACAAGAAACCATGACAGTTCATAGTAGATCTGAGGGTCTGGAGGTGATGAATATTATTATGGTCTCCTAAGATATGATGCCAGACAACTGATTTAGAGGAATATGGATGTCAGAGACCTCAGTTAATCTTCACATCCAATAGGATTAGCTGAGGTATGTATAATCCTCTAGATGTGTCAAATAACATTGAATATATACACCTGTCTTGTATGTTATTTCTCCCACAGCCACAAAGAACCTACAACAATCTTATTCAACTCAAACCATACACTTTGCAAAAATCCCAACTGGCAGCATACGTGACATTCAATAAGCCCAAGAGACAATCAGCGCCCAACTGTGAACAGACAAGTTTCTGTCCAAACGGAGAACTGAGTGTCATTTCTCTGGTGTCCAGCCCATAGCCCGATCACTAAACCGATGCATCCAGTTGGCAGGAAACCTAAGACCGTCTCTGTCTCTATTACTCGTTCCCTGAATTGTCATAAGTTATTAAACAATACACTAGTTCAATATTTTTACAATTGTTTGTGTAGGGTGCTGAGAAGTTTAATGTAAGGTAATTCCAAAGGAAGATAACACGTTCACATGTTCACAACACAGTACCCAGTGAGCCAACAGTGACATGATACATGTATATGGTGACAGTTTTTAAAACTCTCAAAATATGCTTTCAATTAATACAGGATATCCTGCTACTGTCAGCAGAAAAAAACCCCTATTGCAAAAATGGCAACCCTTCAATGGAAGGCAATCCATGTCCAGCAGTTTGCACAAGCCAACTCAGTGACAGCAGTGCACCATCTGCTCTACAGACATTTAAGAACTAATCCACCAAGTAGGAAGGGCCAATGATGCCATCTGCATACGTATCTTGAAGAAACAAGACAGCACATCATTGCTGCTATGGCATCCTTACAGAGTGACACACTGAAGAAAATATGAATAGAATTCAGTTATCACTTGATATGTGTTGTGTGACGTACTGAAGGCGTGCAAACTAAGAGATCACAACTGTGTGAGTTTTTCTAACAACCGATGAATGTCACACCATCAATGGAACACTGGTTACAGCACTGTCAACATTTTAAAGTGTTATCTTCTCTCTGAATTACCCTGTACTTACAGAAAATTGCTGACAATGTTAACCTTTATTGACCATGCGCCACTCCACAGTGACACATGCTAGGTCCAGAAATATGAAAACAAATACCCCTAGCTAAAATTCAATCATCAGCATCACAACTAGGGAATCTTTAATTCCAGCAGTAAAGGTTACAGATATGTTTGTGCAGCGAGAAAAGTTCAAAACTGCAAACCCAACAAATAAATCATGGTCTTGTGTTACGTCACAATCTGCTACAGTCACCTCTTTCACAAAGTTGTTATCATTTGCCATCAACACAACTATTGTGCTGTAACTGTATTCACATGACATTTCCAATCGTGATTTTGAGTGTTACATGTTCAAAAGGCCAGAGGATGACCTTGTAACTGGTCAAAACATGCAGCCACACTTTTATATTATATAATATAATGTAATTATAATAAAACTGTTGTGTCAATAGTAACGATAATTATTTTGTAAGTTATTGAACACAGCAGGATGACTACTATTAAAAAGTCATTTTGTTTTCAAGCAGAAGACTAGAGGTTGTTAACTTTCTTGTAAAGAAATAACATCACTATACACCTCTAACAATGTGCCGTGGATTCTGATTGGGAAAAATGTTTCACCCGTAAAAATCACCTAACACAACAAACCTCCTCACAGGGCCAAGTTTTAAATGTCATTGCCAATCACACCACCTTATCCCCTGAATGGCATCTGAGTGACTAAACATTACTACACACATACTGTGTGGCTTTGAACAATACAAGCTTATTGGAATTATGAACAGCCTTTCTACACCTCACAACAGTTCACCAGTCACATGCATTTCAGTGCTTAATTTACATCATCATCATCAGCAGCAGCAGCATCACCACGTGAATTACGCACTGAAATGCATATGAGTGGTGAACAGTTATACAGTGTAAAGAGGCTGTTGGTGATTCCCGCAAACGTGTATTATGGTGGAATTTGACGGTCAGGTGACCGTGCATCATGATAAATTCTTATAATAAAACCAACTAGATGCACTAATTTCTCAAATTTATTTTTTGAATAAAACCCTACATGTTTCAGACAGTTCCTCTATCCATCATCAGGAGTTTTTCACTGAACACACAGCAAACCTGTGCGACATATACCATTGCTGTGTGTACAGTGAAAAACTCCTGATGATGGACAGAGGAACTGTCTGAAACATGTAGAGTTTTATTCCAAAAATAAATTTGAGAAATTAGTGCATCTAGTTGGTTTTA
>Ga0123354_10019423_pt1 | contig 10673 bp, 10 predicted proteins | sample TergutLab28metaG_2_FD_97872 | JGI IMG/M metagenome (GOLD analysis project Ga0123354, IMG submission 97872) | Labiotermes labralis P4 segment gut microbial communities from Petit-Saut dam, French Guiana - Lab288 P4 | ecosystem: Host-associated > Arthropoda: Insects > Digestive system > Gut ...
CCACTCAGGCCTTGATAGAAGACGAGACCGGCCATGAACGATCGGCCCAACCGATTTCGTAGGGCCATCATCGCGCCCAACTCCTTGCCTGGAACGTGATCGCCAGCCTTGACTTCGATGCCCAGCACAGCTCCATCGGAACGTTCGAGCACAAGATCGACTTCGAGTTTGTCTTTGGTACGCCAATATCCCGCCGTCACAGGTGCGTCCATCCAGGTTGTCTGCCGGACGACCTCTTGCACAACGAATGATTCGAAGAGATGCCCGAACTCAGTCAGAGCCGCCGGGTCGAGTCGCGCTAGCTTGGCGGCACTGAGACGCAGCAAATAGGCGCCGATACCCGAGTCAATGACGTGGACTTTCGGCGTTTCCAGGGTTCGTGGCAAGAGCGTCACTCCCCAGGATGGCAACCGTTGGATGAGAAACAACGACTCCAGCAACTCCAAGTAGTCCGAGGTGGTGCCGCGCGACGGCCTAACCGCCTCAGTCACTTTGCTGATGTTGAGCAGACTGCCTGTCTGACCGACAATGCGCACCAACACGTCATGAAGATCTGTCGTACGCCCAATCCGGCGAAGTGCCCCAGCGTCACGGGTGATCGACTCCCGAACATGCGCAGCGAACCATCGGCTCCGAGCCGACTCCGATTCTTGAGCCAGGGCCAGTGGCATGCCACCGCGCATGACTCGCATGATGCGCTCGGTACGAGTGCTTGTCGCCGGCCTTGTCGAGTGGGCCACCTCGCCCTCAAGGGCTGCCGCAATCAAATCGTTGTTCGTCCCATCGATTTCCGTCTGTGTCAGCGGCATGATCGGAAGTCTCTGGAGGCGGCCAGTAAGCGCCTGTGTGCCCGGTGGCAATGAGTCAAAACTCGTCGAGCCGGCCAGCACGAACATCCCAGGCTTGGTGCTTTGGTTGAGCCTAACTTTGATCGCGTCCAGCAGGATGGGTGCTCTCTGGTACTCATCAATGAGCACTGGCGTAGGACCGTCTGCAACCGTCGTCGGGCTGTTCTGCGCCAACTGACGATAAGTTAACTCATCCAGATCCAGCGCTGGCTGTCCCAGCTTCGACGCCAACTGCGAAAGTAGGACGGACTTCCCGACGCTGCGCGGGCCCTCGAGTAGCAGCACAGGTGTCTCAGAAATGCGCTGGCTGATCACTGAAGCAACGCGGCGTTCTACGAACTTGTTCATGATTTCAGTCTATACATTCTGACAATCAGACGCCACCATATTTGACGATTGGACGCCCTAAATATTGACAATCAGACGTAACGTTCTATGGCAATTAGCCGCAAGGAGTACATGCATATCAAAAACTGATTCGAACAGGCTATGCAGATCGTTGATGCCGGACCAGCTGATCCAGATAGTCCTACCGGTCCGCTGGTTGCGGCTCACCTGCTGGAGGATGTGCTAACCGGTGCCGTTGATCTTGGGCTTCCTTTGCGGTGTGGCCCATGAGGTTGTGCCGGTGGGCACGCTGAATCCGCAAGTGGGTTACGTGGCGGGTGCTCTGCGCGGTCAGCCGACTGATCGCATTGGACGCCATTGGTGGCGACACTTGACTGCCCAGGACTTCGTGACGCATCAGTTGCCTGATCCTGCGGGAGCCTATCGGAAGCCTGTCGGGTGGAGACTCAGATTGACAAGGCGAAACGACAGTTGGTCCGAACGGTCGCATTTGAACCTTCCCCATGCGGGGGTAGTTGGTGAAACTCTGTGGCTAGCGGTGACACTCGCTGATCTGGCGGGCTAAGCGCACCCAAAGAACCAGTTTTGGCACACTACCCCGACGAGCCACGGCTACGGGGTGATGCCTAGGTCTTCTGGACTGCCCCACGGATTCAGCGCCGGGTTGGCCTTCGGATTGAGCATCGGGTTGGCCTTGGGGTTCAACATGGGATTGGCTTGCGGGTTCAGCATGGGGTTCATGCGCGGGTTGAGCATGGGGTTCATCTGCGGGTTCAGGAACTGCGGTTGCGATGGGTCTGGCGTCCTGAACGGATCGAATGGGTCGCTGGTCATGGGTTGTTCCTTTTCTCTCGTTCGTTGATTTCTGACAAGTTGTTTGCGATGACGCGGAGGCTGTTGGCGATGTCCTGAAGGTTGGCGTTTATGGCCTGTTCGGGGGAGGGGTAGGTCTCTCCGTCTGGTCCCCTTACCGCAATTCGGTCCATTAGTCCCATTATCCTCGTTCCTTTCCTCCGGTTACGCCTGACGGTCTCTCACAGCAACGTACTCTGTGCGATGCCGTCTATCTCGCGGAGCATGGCGAAGTCGAGCAGTTCGGATGCCCTGGTGCCTTTCGACTGCCAGCTTTTGATTGTTTGCTCGTCCAGTAGGACATAATGCCAGTCAAGCCCGGCACGGTCGTCGGGGTCTAGCCGATTGATCTGGTCAACCCACGCCAGTGCCGCCCGCTTCTTTCGCTTGGTGTTCTCCTGGGTGAGGAAACCTTGCCCTTTTGTCTCGACAACGTATAGGTCTGTTGCGGTGCGGACGAGGAAGTCAGGCGAGTACTGGGCGGGCATCCCGTCGTCTTTCAGGTATGGGCGGCGCAGCCAGTCGTGCTTGTACTCGTGAATCTTGGCGAACGCTTCGATCTTGGTGTCTTGGCCGAGCCATTGAATGAACAGCCGCTCCAGGCCGCCCTTGTTCGTGGGAATCGGCAAACGTGGATAGATGCAATGCCGGACCTCGATGGAGGAGTGGGCGCGAACCGGGATGCTTTCGGTTTCGGACAGCATATGGTGGTAGACCTCTGCGTTGCTTCCGCCCGTTGAGTTGCCTATCCCGGTGATCTTGGTGGCGAACACCGAGGCGATGTGGTGGGCGATGTCGTCCACCAGCAAAGCCCGCCACTGCTCGTTGATGAACGGGTCAAAAGGTTTGCCAAACAGGCGAGGAGGGTGGCTGACGGGACTTGAACCCGCGACCTCCTGAACCACAATCAGGAGCTCTACCAACTGAGCTACAGCCACCATGGTGCCCACAGGCGCCGGACAAACAGTGTACGGGATCGGGTCCGATCCTAGGAAATCACCGGCCCGTTGTTCCGCTCGTACGCAGCCGCGATGTGTCGCGCCTTGTCGCGGCTGAGGCCGGGCTGGGGTACGAAGATCGCCTGGCGGTAGTACCGCAACTCGTTGATGGAGTCCTGGATATCGCCGAGCGCCCGGTGGTTGCCGTACTTGGCGGGCGCCGACGCGAAGGTCCGGGGGTACCAGCGGCGGGCCAGTTCCTTGATGCTGGAGACGTCGACGTTGCGGTAGTGCAGGTACCCCTCCAGGGTCGGCATGTCGCGCGCCAGAAAGGTCCGGTCCGTACCCACGCTGTTGCCGGCCAGGGGCGCCTTGCCGGCTTCCGGGACGAATTGCTGGACGTACGCCAGGACCGCGTTTTCGGCCTCGGCCATGGTCATACCCGACGCCAGCGCGTCGAGCAGCCCGGACGAGGAATGCATCTGGGTGACGAACTCGCTCATGACCGCCAGAGCCTCGTCGGGCGGGGCGATGATGACATCGACGCCGTCGCCGAGGATCGTCAGGTCGGGGTCCGTGACAAGAACGGCCACCTCGATGAGCGCGTCCGTCGTCAGGTCCAAGCCCGTCATTTCGCAGTCAATCCAGACCAGGTTCTCCACGGAACCGAGTTTACCCTTCGTCTCGTGTGCCCGCATCGTCGATGGGTGTCGCCAGGTGGGTACGACCGACGGCGGAGTGTTGGATCCAGTACCCCAGCCAGGCCGCCCCGACGAAAGCGAAGGCCCCCATCGACACCGTGGCAATCGCCAGCGAGGCCAACGCGGTGATGGCTGAGAGCATCAGCGGGCCGAAGGCGGCCCCGCTGTCGCCGAACAACCGCCAGCCGGACAGGAATTGCGGCCGGCCGATTGATGGTGACACGTCGGAACCCAGCGTCATGACGATGCCCGCTCCGATGCCGTTGCCGAGTCCGAGTACGATCGCCACGATGATGACGGTCGCCGCAGTGTGGGCAAGCGGGAGGCAGGCGAGGCCCACGCCGAGGATGACCGTACTCGGTACGGCGACCCACATCCGCCCGAAGCGGTCCATGATGAAGCCGCCCACGAAGAACAGGGTCATGTCGACGCCCATCGAGATGGCGTAGATCAACGAGGTGTGCGAGGCGTCGAAACCCAGCGACTCGCACCACAGCGGCAGGACCGTCTGGCGTACCGCCCGTACCAGGCCGACGCTGAGGATGCCGACTCCCAGCGTTGCGAACGTGTGCAGGTGAGCGCGCAGAATGGTGAACAGGTGCGGGCCGCCCTCCGGCCCGGTACGGCGTGCCCGGACCTCCTGCGGCAAGTCGGGCAACAACATGGTCACGCCCGCGGCGAAGAGGCTCATGATGGCGGCGAAACCGTAGGCGGCCTGAAGGTTCCAGATGCCGATGACACCGGAGCCGATGAGCGGTCCGATGAAACCGCCGATGCGGAAGGTACCACCGAGGCTGGACAGGGCGCGGGCGCGGTACTGGATCGGCATGGTTTCAGTGATATATGTTTGACGGGCCAGGCCGAAAACAGCTCCGGACAAGCCAAAAGCAAAGACCGCGACCGAGAGCAGGGGCAGGGTACGCGCCATGAAGGCGATGGAGAGCCACAGCGCGTCCCACAAGCAGGCGACGGCGATGGCTTTTTTCTCGCCCAGCCTGGTGGCGACCCAACTGGCGGGCAGATCGCCCACGATTTGGCCGACGCCGGTCAGTCCCGTGATAAGCGCGGACAAGCCCACCGAGGCGCCCAGATGGAGGGCCGACAGTGCGACAAGGGGAGTGACGGCGCCGTACCCAATCGTGGAGAGGAAGGTCGGACCGTACGCGGAAGTGATGAAACGCGGCCAAGAGAATTGATCGCGGGTGGGTTCGGACATGTCCTCTTCACTCTAGTCCGGCTAAACTAGTTCGGCCAGCCCCAGTAGCTCAGTTGGATAGAGCATCGGACTTCTAATCCGCTGGTCGCGGGTTCGAATCCCGCCTGGGGCGCACCTGTGTGAAGGGTAAACTGTGGCCACATGAGTCCGGCCCACGCGAAGATCATCAGCCTCTATGAAGCGATCGACGAGGACAATCGGTTCGCGTCCCGCCATGGCTCGGTGGAGTACTTGACGACGATGTGGTACATCGACCAGTATCTGAGGCCTGGCGGCCGCGTGCTGGAGATCGGTGCCGCCACGGGACGCTACTCTCATGCCTTGGCCCGGCGTGGTTTCACCGTTGACGCCGTCGAGTTGGTCGAACGCAACATCGAAGTCTTCCGCCGCAACACTGAACCTGACGAACCTGTCTCCATGATCCAGGGAGACGCTCTCGATCTGAGCCGGTTCGCCGACGAGACGTACGACCTGACGTTGCTGCTTGGCCCGCTGTACCACCTGTTCAACCAGGACGATAAGCGTCAGGCGCTCGGCGAGGCGATCCGGGTGACGAAGACGGGCGGCGTCATTTTCGCCTCATACATCATCACCGACGGAGTCTTAACCGATGACGGCTTCGCGCACGGGAGAACCGACATCCCGGCGTACGTGGCGCAAGGTTTCATCGATCCGCAGACATTCGCTATCGTGCGGTCTCCCGAAGAGCTTTTTGAGATCGTGCGCAAGCCGGATATCGACGATTTGATGTCGGTCTTTCCCGTGACCCGGCTGCGGTACGTGGCCACGGACGGACTCACCATGGTCATCCGCGAGGCGGTTGACGCGATGGATGACGCGACGTTCGATTGGTATCTTCGGTATCACTTCGCCTCCTGTGAGTGTCCCGACATGGTCGGCGTGACATCTCACTCTCTTGACAGCTTCCGCAAAGACTGAAGGCCCCGTCTGGGGAGATCGCGGCGGCTGTCTCACCGGCGCTTCAGCACGAGACGTGCCAGGAAGTTACCGAGCAACTGGACGCACTGGACGAGGATGATCATGACGATGACCGCGACCAGGGTGACCAGGCTGTTGAATCGCTTGTACCCATCGGACAAGGCGAACTGGCCAAGACCGCCGGCGGAAACCGCGCCCGCCATGGCCGACAGGTCCAGGACGCCCACGAACAGGAAGGTGTAGCCGAGGATCAGCGGTGCCAGCGCCTCGGGGACGAGGATGCGGAACAGGATGTGGGTTCGGCTGGCGCCCATCGCCCGGCCCGCCTCGACGATCGACGGATCGGTGGCGATCAGGGATTGCTCGACGATCCGCGATGTGGCGACCGAACAGACGATCGTCATGGGGAAGATGGCCGGGACTGTGCCGATGTACGCACCCATGACGGCCATCGTCACCGGATAGATGGCCGTGATGAAGATGACGAACGGAATCGGCCGGATGATGTTGACGATGACGGACAGCACCCCGTACAGCGCCCGGTTCTGGATCAGGCCGCCCCGCCGCGTGCCGTACAGCGTGAGCCCGAGGGCCAGGCCGATCGTACCGCCGATCAACAAGGTGCACGCGACCATGAGCAGGGTCTGGCCCAGGGCGGTCCAGAAGGTCTGGGTCAACCACGCGCTCCACGTCCAGTTGTTCATGCGCTCTCCTCCCCACCCGCGGTGAGGTCGGCCCAGACGGGGTCGTCCTTCGGCTGGCCGGCCGTGCCCAGGTCGGTCAGCCCGATGCCGTCGGCCGCCAGCTTGACCAGCAGAGTCTCGATGGCCGCCACCCCGGCTGCCGGGTCGGCCAGCGGCGACGTCATCTCGACCACCACATTGCCCAGGGGCTGGCTGCCCACCTCGGTGATCGAGCCGTAGACGATCGATGAGACGACGTGCATGGAGTCCGCGATCCGGGCGAGATTGAAGGCTTCGGAGTCCAGCGCCGAGGCCGGTACGGTCATGAGGATGAGGCGGCCCGGATGCGCCGCGTGCAACCGGTCGATGGTTTCGCGCGGTGGGTGCGAGCGCAGCGCGGTCTGGATGAAACGCCTGGTCGCCGGATAGGCCGGGTGGGCGAAGACATCGTACGTCTCGCCGATCTCGACGATCTTGCCCGCCTCCATCACCGCCACCCGGTCGCAGAGGTTCTGGACGACCCCCATCTCATGGGTGATGATGACCATCGTGATTCCGAGTTCCTGGTTGGCCCGCTTGAGCAGGGTCAGCACCTCGCTCGTGGTCTCCGGATCGAGGGCGGAGGTGGCTTCGTCGGCGAGGAGGATCGCGGGGGAGTGGGCGAGGGCCCGGGCGATCCCGACCCGTTGCTTCTGCCCGCCGCTGAGATGCGACGGGTAGGCGCCGGCCTTGTCGGCGATTCCCACGAAGTCGAGCAGTTGGGCCACGCGGGCGTCGCGTTTCGCTTTGGGCCACTTGGCCAGCTTGAGCGGGTAGCCGACGTTGTCGGCCACCGTCTTGGCGGAGAACAGCGCGAATTGCTGGAAGACCATGCCGATACCGCTGCGCAGTACCCGCAGGCTCTTCTCGTCCAAACCGGTCAGATCGGTGCCGTTGACCCGCACCGTACCGGAATCGGCCTTCTCCAGCGCGTTGATCAGCCGTACCAAGGTCGACTTGCCCGCGCCGGAGTAGCCGATGACGCCGAAGATCTCGCCGGGAAGGACGTCGAAGGACACGTCATCCACCGCGTGAATGACCTTGTCCTTACCGGGGAAGTCCTTCCCGGCGTGGGAGAAGCTGATGATCGGTTCAGTAGACATAGCGGCTCAAGCGTACGCCGTCGGCTCAGGAGTTTCGCAACTGGCTTTCGACATCGGCCAAAACCTGCTGCAAGCGGTCGGGCGTGTCGTTGACGAGCACACCGGTACCATCCGAGTTGGCCAGCAGCGCCTGATTCCAGGCGTCCGAGTGAGCCAGGCGGACGATCTCGGCGTACAGCGGGAGATCCTTGTCGGCGTCGCGCGACACCCAGATGTTGATGAAGGGGGCGGCGCCGTCGGAGTTGGGGTCGTCCTGGGCGATCGCTTGCTGGGGCTTGAGCCCGGTGTCGGCGATGTAGTCGTTGTTGATGATCGCGCCGGCGATGTTCGGGTCATCGAGCGAGCGCGGGGTCTGGTCGGCCGAGATGGCCAGTACCTTGACCTTGGACGCGGTCGTGTCGACGTCGGCGACCTGGCCGAACAGGGTCGGCGTACCGGGCTTCAAGGTGACCAGCCCGGCCGACTGGAGCACCTGCAGCCCGCGGGCCTGGTTGGTCTGGTCGTCGGGGACGGCGATGGTCGATCCGGCCGGTATGTCAGCGACGGTGGTGTACTTCGTGGAGTACAGCCCCAGCGGATAGATGGCGGTCGACCCGATCGGGACCAGCGTGTCGTTCTTGGCGACGTTGTACTGGCCGAGGTAGACGATGTGCTGGAACTGGTTGAGATCCAGTTGCCCGCTCGACAGGGCCGGATTGGGTTGCGAGTAGTCGGTGAAGTCCTGGAACTTCAGGTAGATCCCCTCAGCTTGGGCCTCTTGGGTGAGAACCTGGAACTGTTGGTTGCTGGCGCCGACGACGCCGATTTTGACGGGGTTGTCTTTGCCGCCCTTGTCCGAGGCCGCCGGTACGGTGAAACCGGGTACGGCGTCGGCAGGCACGGTGACGGGGCTCGATGGACCGGCTCCCGAGGAGCAGCCCGCCAGAGCGGCGACGGCGAGGAAGGCGGCCGCGAGGCCGGCCAGAGTACGGGTGGTACGGGTGGACATTGTGTTTCTCCTTTTGTGAGTGGGGTCGATGGGCGTGCGCTGTACGCTGCGGAGCCGGTGATTCGGGCCATAGATCCAGGACAGGCAGGCGGTCGGAGCGGACGCAGAGAGACAACCTATGGTAGTTGTGTCACGGACGCGACGGATTCTCTGCGTCTACAGCATTCGCATCGGCATGCCACAGGAACGCATCGCGCGCATCGGAACCGTGGCAAAATTCATACGAAGCATCATACCGCATGCCGGACCGAGAAGGCCACATGCTGGACAGGCTAGACTTTTGAGCCATGCACGCAGAGTACAAAGTGCCCGGCGGAAAGCTGGTGACCGTCGATCTGGAGATTGTGGACGACCGGATCCGGTCAGTCCAATTGGCCGGCGATTTCTTTCTCGAACCTGACGAGGCCCTGGGCCGGATCACCGCCGCGCTGGAGGGATTGCCGGCCGACGCGCGGGTGGGCGAGATCGCCGAAGCTATTGCCGCCAGGCTGGATCCCGCCGACGCCCTGATCGGATTCACGCCGCGCGACGTCGGTTTCGCCGTACGGCGGGCGGTGGGTGCGTCGAGCACGTGGGACGACCATGTCTTCGAGTTGATCGAGGACGGCCCGCGCAGCCCGTACATGCAGATGGCGTTGGACCAGGTCTACGCCGAGGCCCTCGCGGGTGGTTCGCGCGGGCCGACGCTTCGGGTCTGGGAGTGGGGTGCGCCGGCGGTGGTGATCGGCTCCTTCCAGTCCGTGTCGAACGAGGTGGATCCCGCTGGCGCGGCTCGCCATGGCATCACCGTCGTACGGCGGATCTCCGGCGGCGGCGCCATGTTCGTGGAACCTGGCAACACCATCACCTACTCGCTGGTGGTACCGGGGTCGCTGGTCGACGGGATGAGTTTCGAGGAATCGTACGAGTTCCTGGACTCCTGGGTGTTGACCGCCCTGCGCGAGTTGGGGATCGCCGCCACCTACGCCCCGATCAACGACATCATCTCGCCGGCTGGCAAGATCGCAGGCGCGGCGCAGAAGCGATTGAGCGACGGTACGGTCCTGCACCACGTCACCATGGCGTACGACATCGACGCCGACAAGATGATGGAGGTACTGCGGATCGGCCGGGAGAAGATGTCGGACAAGGGTACGAAGTCGGCCAACAAGCGGGTCGATCCCCTGCGGTCGCAGACGCATATGACGCGGGAGGCCATTGTACGGGCGTTCGTGGACTCGTTCGGCCGGCAGCACGAGTTGCGGGTGAGCCAGGTCCGCCCGGAGGAAGCGGCGGCGGCTGAGGGGCTGGTTGAATCCAAGTTCGGTACCCAGGAATGGATCGCCCGGATTCCGTGACCCGGGTTTGAGACAGCGGGGACGGTTCTGTTTGTCTCGTTCTGACATCGGGTTATTGAGTCATCGGGGACGATGCCTCTTTTGTCTCATGATCTCTTCGCGGAGGCGTTGTGGGCGTCGTCCTAATCGGATTGCCACGGGTTGTACGGGGGTGCTCCCGTGTGGTTGTGCCGGTTGTGCACAGGGTTTGGCGTCCGGGTTTTGGGGTGTGGATAAGTGGTGTTTGGGCTGGTGAGTGTTGGTTTGACAGGGTAGAATCGAACACATGTTCGACGCGGTAAGTGAGTGGTTGGTCCAGGCGAGGACGACGATGTCCGAGTACGCCGCGCTGCGCCGGCAGATCGACCAGTTGGAGGCCGACTCGGCCGTGCTGCTGGCCCGGGTCGTGGACGACTACACGTGGCCGGAGGATCAGCCCGAGCCGGACCGGTTCGACGCCTACGGGGTGCAGCACATCGGCGGTCAGGCGTACGGCGAAGACCTCACGTCCGAGTTGGCGGTTGCGCACCGCAGTTCTGAGGCGGCGGCGGAGTACCTGGTCCGGGATGTGGCCACCCTGACCCAGCGTTTACCCGGCTGTTGGGCGAAAGTCGCAGAGGCTGGTGCGCCCCTGTGGCAGGCCCGGCGGATCGTCGACACATGCCAAGGCGTGAACCCGTCAGCCTGGGCGCTGATCGACGC
>Ga0123354_10019424_pt1 | contig 10672 bp, 6 predicted proteins | sample TergutLab28metaG_2_FD_97872 | JGI IMG/M metagenome (GOLD analysis project Ga0123354, IMG submission 97872) | Labiotermes labralis P4 segment gut microbial communities from Petit-Saut dam, French Guiana - Lab288 P4 | ecosystem: Host-associated > Arthropoda: Insects > Digestive system > Gut ...
AGATGACCCATCCGGCGGAAACAGAAGGAAAGAATCCCCAGCGATTTTTCGCTAAAAACCGAGAAGAACCATCAAAACGGACATTTCCTTCTACCAGGTATTTGTCCATGTAATTGTAATTTAAACGTCCATAATAAGATACCATTGACCAATCGCTTGCGTTTCCGCTGTTTCCGGCAGTGCTTGCATCCCCATTATCTAAATAGCTCAATCCCATATCAAAGCCTTTCCTTGATGCGGAAAAAGCATTTGACAAATTATCTTCAATTTCCATTCCGCCAAATAAGCTGAAATTATGCTTGTTAATATCAAAATGATAATTGGCTTGAAAACGGTAATAGTTCCTTGTGTTTTCGGATTCGTCTTCCGTTACATTATCTTCTGGCGGATAAACGCCCAATGCCATTCCTCTCAATCCTACGTTATATGGTTTAATATAGGTATGACTACGCGAAATTCCCTGACGCGAGGCGTATTGTCCTAACAGATCCAGATTTTTAAGTGGAGTTATTGTTAGTGTCCCGCTTACTGTTACTTCGGAAGATTTGGTTAAACTTTCCCCGCTATCCATCATTTTTGCTACCGGATTTGAGCCATTTTTACCATACCCCCAAAGCCCATCCAGTTCCTTTACTGCAGAAAGTGTAGGAACTGCGTATAGTGATTCATTAATAATTGCTTTTGGGGTCGATACTCCAGGGTTTGTGGTATTCGATTGACGCAAGTTGGTTTCCAAAGAAAATTTTGCCCATTTGTTTATTTGAATATCGGTATTAGCCCGAATGGTAGCTCTGTTGTAGTTGTCGTATGCCTTAAGTAGTCCGTTCTGGTCAAGATAGGAGCCTGATGCAAAATATTTTATATTATCATTTCCACCACTTAATGTTACACTATGATTCTGCATTAATGAGGAATTATTAAGGGTAGCGCTCTTCCAATCGGTATCATAATAATCCCAATTATCAGGTTTATTCTGCTTTAGATATTCTATTTGCGACATGGTTTGGGATCTTTCAACATCCGATACCGATATGCCGGCATTATCTTTTGAATCCAATACTCCTTGGAGATATTGCCATGCAGGAACAACTTCCGGCATATTCGTCGCCAATTGTGTCGTAAGATATCCGCTGTAAGTTAATTTTGGTTTGCCTTCTTTTCCACGCTTGGTAGTGATTAATATTACTCCGCCGGATGCACGAGAACCATAAATAGATGCCGAAGCCGCATCTTTCAATACCGATACCGACTCTATGGAGCTGGCATCCAACTGGTTAATATCTCCATCTATCCCATCTATCAGTATCAGTGGATCTTGACTGGAAGTAAACGAAGCAAGACCACGCACTCTTATCTGTGACGCATCGGATCCTGGTTGTCCCGATGACTGCTGAATAGAAACACCCGGCATCGTTCCTTCCAATGCGGTAGAAAGAGATGCTACAGCACGTTGCGCAATGGTTTCTCCTTGTACAACCGATATAGATCCGGTAAGCGTTGCCTTTTTCTGTTTTGCGTAACCAACTACTACATATTCCGTCAATTCGGTAGTGGTTTCTTGTATTTTGATGACATTATTATTTTGTAAATCAGGCTTTATCTCCTTTGCCTGATAACCAACATAAGATATCTCCAAAACAGATTTTTCCGATTTTAGTTGCAGCGTAAAGTTCCCATTTGCATCTGTTATGATCCCGTTTTGGGTTCCTTTTTCCAAAACGCTGGCGCCAATAATCGGTTCGCCTTTGTCATCTACTATTTTTCCTTTTACCGTCTGCGCCGATACAACTGTTGCGATTAAAATGCAAAAAGTAAAAAGAAGTCCAATTACCTTACAGATTTGTCTCATACACTTTTTATTTATATTCGTTAATAAATTATTGTCTAATACATATTTGAAATTTCTTTATCATTGATTTTACTTTTCAGCTTGCCATATCCGTTCTATTTCTTCCAATGATTTTCCTGTCGTTTCGGGTATTAATTTCCAAACTATCAACATATATGGAACACACATTACGGCAAATAGGAAGAAAGTTCCGGATGGGCTTAAATGCTCTAACATCCATGGAGTCAGTTGTCCAATCAGGAATGTTCCTATCCACAGTGAAAAACCGGCTATGGACATGGCAATACCTCGTATGGATGTTGGATACATTTCCGACAATAATACCCAAATAACGGCACAGATAGAAATAGCACAACAAAAGATGTAGAATAAGAAAAATAATAACAGAAAAATGTTGGGAATATCCATTGAAGCTCCCTTTAGAAAATAAAAACCTATGAGAAGTAGTGAAACTACCATTCCTGATACCCCGTAATAAACTAATTTCTTCCGTCCGACCTTATCAATTATAATCAATGCCACTATCGTAGTCAACATATTGACCAAACCGACCAACACTTGATAAAATAAAGAATCGCCGCTCGATAAACCGCTGTTTGTAAAAATGGTAGGACCATAATACAGTACGGCGTTTACCCCCATAAATTGACCCAATATGGCTATTGCTACTCCAATTATCAAGGCTTTGAATATTCCCGGTTTACAAAGTAATTGCCAATTGCTTTGTTTTTCACTCGCTAATTGCAACTTAACTTCCGAAATCTGATAGCTAATATCGTCCGCATTGTTGTATATTCGTTTCAGAATGGATAAGGCTCTTTCTTCATGCTGTTTTACAATAAGCCAGCGCGGACTTTCCGGAATAAAGAAAATCACAACAAAAAATAATATTGCCGGAAGTAGTTCCATTCCCAACATGCCTCTCCAAACTTCTGTTATGAAAATTTTCGATAAAAGTCCATCACCTGCAACACTGCTTTCGGAAATATTCAGCAGTCCGTAATTCACCAGATAGGCTGCTAAAAAACCAACAGTTATTGCTAACTGGTATAACGAAACCAACCGTCCGCGATAATTGGTAATGGCTACTTCGGATATATACAAAGGCGATATTATGGAGGCTACCCCAATACCAATCCCGCCTATAATACGGTATATGACCAATTGATCGAAATCCGGAGCTAAAGCGCATCCCAAACCGGTGACGGAGAAAAGGATCGCCGATAGCAGCATGGTGTTTTTGCGACCTAAACGGTCGCTCAAAATTCCTGCAATGGCAACGCCTAAAATAGAACCTGTTAAAGCGCAACCCACATACCATCCCTGTTGTATTGCATCCAAATGATAAAGATCTCTCACATGATCTATTGTGCCTGAAATTACAGCAGTATCGTAACCAAACAAAAATCCACCCGCCGCCGCCACAACAGAGAGAAAAATTACATATCCGAGATTTTGTTTTTTCATTATTATAAAGTATTAAATACCAAAATATTCTTTATAGCGATTGTACAAATGACCGGCTTGTAAATAAGCTGACTGAGGACTCAAAAAATGGGAGAATTCAAATGTGATGGCTTTATCATATCCGGCGCGTTTTGCCGCTTCTAATTTTAATCGAAGTTTATCAAACTTTATCGGGAAAAATTTGATTGGCATATCGCGATCAAATGTTTCAGCATTTGTCCAACATTTCATGTTATATTTATCAGCCAGTTTTTTGTTTACGGAAAAGAAAGCATCCAACTCATCGTAGTCAATATGTCCATCCTGAAAAGCGCAGGCATCAACCACATCATGAATTCCATCAAAAATTTCGTTCCACTCTTTTTCATGTTCCTGGACGGAAATTGCATTTGTTTTGGCAATATTTTCCGATGCAGCTTCCACTGCTTTTTTCCCGTCAATCCAGGGTGAAATAAAGGTGGGTAATCCTCCCGATACATCTTTACACTGTTTTCCCATAGCTCGGAAAGCTCCTATGGCACCTTTTGTCTGACGACTTATTTCTCCGCTGATATACCATCCTTGAAAACTTTTGTATTTGCTTCCGTAGTTTTGCCATACTTCATCAATTACATATTTGTTATCTTCTATTTCCCATGTTAAATCGCCTGTGTCCCAATATTTTCCGGAATCATACAATCCAAAGAAAAATTTCATCCCATGTTTCTCTGCTAAACGTAGATACATATCTAACAAATTTACAGAAGGCATGTAACAGCCCTTACCTAACAAGTATTTGGAAGGGTATGTGATGAATTTTCGATAGCCGCTCCGAATCAGGATTACAGTATCTATCCCTATGGCTTTCATGTACTGAAAATCCTTATCCCACTCTTTTTCTCCCCAGTTTTGATGGGGAATATCATGTGAAATTTCATCCAGAAATGTTCCGGTAATATGTAATCCATTATCTTTCGGGATGATTAATTTACTATCGGCAGAAGAAGTTACTCTATCGTTATCTCTTTTGTTTTGAGCCTTAACCGTATGATCAAGCACCGGTATAGTCATTGCTGCAACTCCCGCAATAGAGGCTCTTTTTAAAAAATCACGTCGGCTATTTGCATTCATGGTTTGTTTTTGTATATATTATCATTTATATTGATTTACTATTTTATTTTTTTCGTTCCCGATAAAATTTCCATAGATGTTTATTGGTTTTTTCGTAAACGAATCTAAAAAATAATCTATTAGCACAGCCATTTCTTTTCTAAGGATGGCTCTGTCCGAAATAGTACTGTTCAAATTATAGTTCTTTAATACATCGGATGCTGCCTGTTCAAAATTTTTCGGAAGTTTTATTTTTTCAATCGCAGCAATCGTTTTTATCAAATTAATAGCTTGTTTAACAGTTGTTTTCTCCCCGGTAGGAGTTTTATTTTGCATCTTTGGATAAAGTTCAAACAATCCTTCTATTTCATTATCTAATAATGGATCGTTGGCGCGAATCCACGTTTGATTTGACCAGTTGATATTTATGCTTACTCCTTTTAAAATTCCTGTCGCACCAATACGTTGTAATGGCATAAATAAAGGATCAGTCTGTCTTACATCCAAATAGGGCATAATATAGCCTTTGTATTTCAACAATTCTTTTTGCACATTTCGTACTCCAACATTCGAGACAGGTACTTTCTTTTTAACAGCCAATGCGGCTATTATGCCGGCAGCTTGCCCGATTTGCATTACAACAGGTTGTAACCGTGTTGTACCATTTACTAAGTTTGTCACAGAAATGGATTTTTCGGCAACAATTAAGTTATTGACATTTTTTGGCAACATCACACCCATTGGCAAGCAATATGAAGGGATAGGATAAAAGTGTAAATCGGGTAGTTTTTCCCATTCGTGATAACGTGTATGGTGATGATCGACAGGATAATCTCCTACGGCTATTCCCGTTCGATATAATTTTTCAGGTTGGTCGAAAGGGTGGGTGATGTGATTGAGGTTGAAGCGAACCAAGCCATGAATGCGTCGTGATTCACGATAATAGGGTATAAAAGGCAATTTATCTTGTGTTGGAAATTCATCATCGGCAAGTCCTAAGTTGTTGAGATCAAGCTCTGTTTGCAGATAATAGATGTAACTAAGAGTAAACTGTTTTGCTTTTTCTAAAGACTGTTGCCGTTCAGAAGGGGTCATTTCAATAAGATTGAGATAGTAGTCATTTCCTTCTATAGGCCAGTTAATCATATATTTATTATGAGGCAATTTGCCATAAGTCATCATGCTGTCGCATGACCACAAGCGATTTTCTTCTTTGGGCTGGATACAATTTTTAGATTGGCAGCAACATAAAAATGGCGCAGGGTCATAATTTTCTGGTTTTGGAATAGTTTTATCTACTCCTTTTCCATAATCTTTTAAAATTGCCACATAAGTCAAATCTTGTATGATGTTATTCGCTTTTTCCGGAGCAATGTCTTCTTCATAATCCGAACGGGCATCCATTCCAATATCATATTTCACACCACAGGCTTTTGCTACATCACCTAACTCCGTTCCATCAATTAGAATTTTGGTTTTAATTTGTTCATTTTTCCCATCCTTTTTCACCGTTACAATCCATCCGGAAGATGTTTTTGCGGCAGATACAAAAGATGTTTCCAACCAGACGGCAGCCTTTGGTTCATGGTTGATCATGTTTCTCAAAATGGATGCTCCCACTGAAGGTTCAAACAACACATGGCTCACCCATCCTGTTGCAAGCGCTTTAGCCCCTCCATAATGAGCAATCAAACTGTCGCGAAACTCACCCCACAAACCTGCCGGCAATTGATGATTTCCATCAATTGCGCTTACTCCTGCCGCAGTGAGCATTCCGCCCAACCATGTTGTTTCTTCCACAAGTACTGTTTTTACACCCATGCGTGCTGACTGAATTGCCGCCATGGTTCCGCTTGCACCACCGCCAATAACAAGGACATCAACTTTATGAGTTTTCTTAGCGAAGGATTCACTTAAAGTGAAGCCTTCGCTAAAAGTACCTCCTAAGGCTATGTTGCTATAAAATAAAGATAGCCAAATAGATAAAAGTGTTGTCAACTTGTTTTTTGTGATTCTCATTCAAAGTTACTTCAAAACTTTATTTTATAAACACTTTTTCTGTTTTTACAGTAGCGTTACCCTGAGTTACACGGACGATGTAGATTCCTTTTAACCCTTCTACCTGTAATTGGTTGGCATTAGCTACCGATTTTATCTTTTGTCCGGAAATATCATACAATGTAATAGAAGGTGAAACAATTCCGGTTACAGACAAAATACTACCCGAAACATTTATGTCGAGGTTATCATTAACAGCCTCTTTTATTCCTGTTGCCAGCTCAATGCCGGTTATTTCATATTTTGCAATTCCACTGTTTGTTCCTAATACATATATATATACTTTTCCGCCATCTACTTCCGGAACAATTTTGCCGGTACGATTGACATTAACATCTCCACTACTTGCGAAGGAAGGCGTCGAAGCTACAGGATCTGTTATTGCATCCAAATCCCAATCCTCTCCGACGGCAAATATTCTACAGGATTGATTACCGGGGGAAGCCACAAAATAAGTAATGTACGAAGTCAAATCTGCTCCCGTAACAATATATCTGACAGACATACCAACATCACTTGGCACTACAGCATCAGGTATGGAACTTAAAAGAGTTGTACCATCGCTGCTAATTCTACTTATATCATTACGGGTTGACCGGTGTAAAAAACTGCCGTCAGGCAAAAAATCGATATTAGAACCTACTCCTACCGTTATTGCTTGAATTGCCGTCGAAAAGTTAGCCGGAGTCGGGTCAAAGATATAGGAGCCGGGGCTATCCGTATTTTCTATCATAGACCAGCAAAGAATTTTACCTGCTCCTGATCCATTTGAGGCATATACTTTTGCCGTACCATTATTAATACTTCCTGTAACGGTAAAAGTATCGCCATAACGTTCGCCAGCAACAGTGGCATAATTTATAACTATAGTAGGGTCATCTGTTTCATTATCCCATTGATACACTTTGAAAGCCCCAGCGCCTACTTGCGTGTTACAAACCAACATTATCCCATCATCTGTAATGGCTGCATCATTAATGGCAAAATTTCCTCCCGTCACTATTTCCGAAGGAACATTTACCGAAGACATTTGAGAACCATCCGAGGGGTCTAAGAGCAGTATCTGATTGCCTCCTTCTCTGGTAACAACCGCCAGCACTTTTTCCCCATTAAACACACCTAAAGCCATACCTCTGCAGTTATTACCCGTGCCTATGTAGGCAGGTAAATTACCGTCATCGGTACAGAATTGCCATTTCGTAGAGACATTAATAGAGGGTTCCTCCTGTCCCTTTACACCAAACGCCACAATAAATAATGCGGTAAAAAATAATGTAAACTTTTTCATAAACATATAAATTTTTAAAATAATAAAACACTCATTTTGCACATTCTTCCAAAACTTTCCAACATTGATACAATCCACGAGGTACATGAAAGCAACCTTTCCATTTTCCACCTTTTAACGGCAATAACACTTCTCCTTGCCGGTTAAGATATCCGAACCATTCGGGATATTTCGGATCTTTAAAATGTGTCCATGAATAATCGTGGATCTTCTCAAACCATTGCAAACACTCTTGCGATCCTGTCAATTGATAGGCTTTGATAGTGGAAACCAGCGTTTCAATATGTACCCACCAAAGTTTTTGATCCCATTCCAATTGTTGAGTCGGATAACCTTTGCGGTCTAAATAATAATAAATTCCTCCATATTTATCATCCCAGCCAAATTCTATCATCTGCAATGTTATTTTACTTGCCTGCTCAATCAACTCAGGACGATTCAAGCGTTTCCCCAAATCCATAATGAACCACATGGCTTCAATAGCATGTCCGGGATTGATTAACCGTCCTTCGAAACTATCCGATAATTCTTCTGTTTCGGCATATACATTTTCTACTATCAATCCTAATTCCGGTCGATAGAAAACATCCATCACTTCATGAATACAAGTATCAATAATTTGTTGTAAAAAATTTTTATCCAAAAGATATTCAATATCTAAAGCAAGATTGCAAAGAATCATAGGCAATGCGAAGTTTTTCAAATTACGCGTACCTGCATGTGCTTTATTCCATTTTCCCTTTGGATTATCGATTTTAGATAGAATTATATCAAAGGTTTTCATGGCAATATCTGCATATTCTTGATTTCCTGTTGCTTTGCTTAATTGACTAAATGCCATTGTAGCAAAAGTATATGAAAAAATATTGTAAGGATCTATCAATGGTTTTCCTTCGCTATTAAGAGAAAAATACCAGTTAAGATTTCCATCATGTCCGAATTTTCTTAAAAATTCTCCCCCCTGAACAGCACATTCAAGCCATGAATTATTATGTTCTACATTGTTATATAGCATGGAAAAAAGCCATATCTCTCTCCCTTGTAACCAAATAAACTTGTCAGTATCAAAAACCTTACCCTGTCTGTCGAGACAAGTGTAATAACCTCCATGTTGCTTATCTTGAGAATGGATTAACCAGAATGGAACAACATTATCCAACAATTCATTCTTATATTGCTGCGCTAAAGAGTAAAAATTTATCGTATCCATTTGTAAAAATTATTATTTGATTCGGCAAAGTTATTAAATTAATTTATTTACAACAAAATATTTTGTTAAATATTTTATTAAATTGTGTGTTTTCAAAAATAACTACAGAAAATTGAATAATATCAAATTATTTTTTGTAATATTGCTGGGATTTTATCCAATAATATAAGTATTTTATGATGAAAGATTTTATCTCAGAATTAGAAATTGGAAGTAAGAATGCTTTATATAAAAAAACAATTATTCAAACTTTTATTAATCTTGGCGACACTTTTATTTCCGATATAGCGCGTGAAATGGATATGAGTGTTCCCACTATCACCAAATTAATTGGAGAATTAATTCAAGACGGTTATGTTCTTGATTATGGAAAACAAGAGACAAATGGAGGCAGACGTCCCAATATATATGGATTAAACCCTCAAGCTTGTTATTTTATCGGAGTTGATATCCGGCGTTTTAGAATAAACATTGCTTTGTCTAACTTTAAAGGAGAGATTATGGAAATAAGTCGAAATATTCCTTTTCATTTAGAGCATTCGCAACACGCGTTGGATCACTTGTGTACAATTATAGGCGCTTTCATCGACAACTTGACTATTGCTAAAGATAAGATAGCAAATATCTCCATCAATATTTCCGGTCGTGTTAACTCCGATTCGGGCTATAGTTACAGTTTTTTCTATTTTGATGAAAAACCAATGGCGCAAACGATTGAAGAAAGGTTGGGATATCCGGTGAGTGTTGATAATGATTCTCGTGCCATGGCTTATGGAGAATTTATGTGCGCTTCCGATAATATCAAACAGATGTTGTTTGTTAATGTAAGTTGGGGATTGGGGTTAGGCATGATTCTCGACGGTAAATTGTATTATGGCAAATCCGGTTTTTCCGGAGAATTTGGACATTATCTCGTTTTCGATAATGAAATATTGTGTCATTGCGGGAAAAAAGGTTGTCTTGAAACCGAAGCTTCCGGACAAGCAGTATATCGAATGATGAAAGAGGAGATTGCAAGAGGAAGCACAACATGTCTGTACGAAAAATTTACCCAAGATAATGTTACTATGGAAGATCTTGTTGAGGCTACACTTAATGATGATGTCTTAGCTATCGAAATTGTAGAAAAAGTTGGCGCTACATTGGGAAAACATATTGCAGGTTTGATTAATATTTTTAATCCCGAACATGTTGTTATCGGTGGAGGACTTTCCATAACAGGCGATTATCTCCTTTTGCCTATCCGATCGGCTATTCGCAAATATTCACTCAGTTTAGTAAACAAAGATACTATTGTTCGCAATTCTAAATATGGAGATGATGTTGGTATGTTGGGAGCGTGCATGCTGGCAAGAAGCAAAATGCTTAAATTGCTATAAATGTATCAGTTTTTAAACAATAATGTTTGAATAAATCGAGTTATAATACATTGCTAATAAACGCTACGATAGGTTATTCCTTATCGCAGCGTCGCCCCAATCTTCTCTTCCAGATTTTTTTGAATCTTCGACATGATTGATTCGATCTGTTTGTCGTTCAGCGTTTTTTCTTCATCCAGCAAAGTGAAGCTTACTGCATAGGATTTTTTCCCTTCCGGCAGGTTTTTACCTTCATACACATCGAACAGATTGACTTCTTTCAGTATTTTCTTATCGGTGTGATGAGCGATTTTTTCTATTTCGGCAAAGGGAACGCTTTGGTCAACCAATAA
>Ga0123354_10019430_pt1 | contig 10671 bp, 5 predicted proteins | sample TergutLab28metaG_2_FD_97872 | JGI IMG/M metagenome (GOLD analysis project Ga0123354, IMG submission 97872) | Labiotermes labralis P4 segment gut microbial communities from Petit-Saut dam, French Guiana - Lab288 P4 | ecosystem: Host-associated > Arthropoda: Insects > Digestive system > Gut ...
AAAAATTCACGCATGCGCACTAAGGTTCAAGGTCGGCTCATGCAAGCGCGCTAGATTATAATCCATCAGGTGTTCGCATAAAAAAATACGGTCGGATACTTTTCTAACAGACCTCGTATAATGAATAGTGGAGAAAGAAAAAAATAACTGTTTGTAGTTCAATTTGCAGTAGATTAAAAATACACTCACACAGCAACTTAATAAGCATGCAGAACATGCAGATACTTATATTAGATGTCACTGAGGATGTGTAATAAAAATACTCTGTTATGCTGGTATGACAAAGCTACAGAACAATGAGCATACACGAAAACAGTAAAGATAGGAAATTAGAACTGAAAATCAATTTCTTTTTTATTACTTCCAAACTGAAATTACTTAAAATGATAGCAACAGGAAATCTACGCTCAGTTTGAATGTCTACTCAAGGAAATGGGTACAAAGCACAAATGTATATGCCATGCAGAAATAACGTTGTTTGAATGGAAGTCCTGGCTGGACCAATAAAAACATGAACAGAATTAAGGAAAGCATGGATTCAAGAAACTGAAATCAAAGTTTCACCATGTGAGATTCCATACACACAGAACTCACTATGGTATAAACTCTGAACTGTAACTTGTGCCAATATAGAAAGAGAGACATGGATAACAATAAGTTAGAGAAACTTGTTTCAGAGGCTACATGGTACGCAGTGAAACACCTGTAGGGGTCAAATTATAGATTAATTCTGCTCAAACAATTGTGTTTTGCTCAATGTCTTTAACAGCTGCTGACATTTTAGCACACGTCTGGTATTATGGAAACTGACCTGCATGTCTTGCAAAGCTCCACTTTTTATCTAATATAACCACAACAAAAACAATAACAAAAAGCATTACAAGCATTTAAGGTAACAACTTGAGAGAATCCTCAAGCTACCTGCTGGAAACAAAATGATTGAACTTGCACACTGTTATAAATTACTGAAAACTTACAACTTCAGTAAACACAAAATGTTACACACAAAACAATATTTATTTAACTGATAACATCTATGTTGAAAACTGCAGACCTTCATTAGTCAGAACTTGCAAATTATGAACAGTGTTCAAATACCATACTGCAGTACAATACTGTGACAGATTTTTTTCAGTGACATACTAGTCACCTTACAAATGCCCTCCATCTTAAATGTCACTAATACAATTTCTTTATCATAATAAATCACTATATCGAGGGCAATTTCGTTTTCCTTGCTAGAAACAACTTGTGCTACTGATGAACAGGTCTACCTGAGCTACTGCTCTTAAATATTCCTTGAAACAAGGAGTGAGAAGTGAGTACAAAGCTGACAGCTGGCTGATTTTTTCTGGTCATAAACTAGAAGTACAAATCATTTATACTTCAAGGTGAGATCATTTCTCTGCTTAGACTGTCAGGACTTCAACAGTCTTCATGATACTTCATTATCTCAATATGGAACGTTTTTTATCTTACTTTCATTATGAAATGGGAGGGAGATCTTTTCTCTGCAAATTAAAAAAAAGCATAGGAAGCAAACCTTACTCATTATTCCCTGAAAAATAAAACATTTCATAACTGTGGTACATCCTGAAGTGTACATTTCCACAGGGAACTGATATATTTCTGACAATGGATAGACAAGCATCACAGCTCAGCTCATATAGTGACAGTGCTCCTCTGTGATCATTACTGAAAGCTGAATTCAGGTATTGCATACATTGCTTATAGTCTTTGTACTAATATCAAACATCTGTACACACTTAATATTATTAATTTTCCTGGGTCTATTTCTTTAAGTATTCATGCTTATTATGCCAAATAAATTATGCTCTTATAATTACATCATGTAACATTGTATACTCAGTCGAACAAAAATCCATCGGCCTGAAATTTTCTAAGTCCCGAACTGCAAGTCACGTGACGTACAGTTGCCATCATAATTTGAGTCGTTTTTCTTTCCCCATATTTGCGCATTCATGGTGTTTCTCTGTCTTCCATTCATTACAATCAATCACACCGCGTATATATCAACCGAAAACAACAATACATTTGCTTAATTCCAAATTAAAGCATTAATTAAACTACATTAACTTTCCCAGGCATGAGGCTGGCTAGCTAGCTTTGCTGCTAAGGATGGATGAGTCGATCGGACCATTCTGTTCCTACTGTCGGCAGGTGTAGACCAGGCAGTTGAACACGTGCCAGCAGTAGCCTTCTGAAACAAACTATGTTGGTTTGAATCCCACTATCGGCATATTTCTTTATGTAGTCCAGACAGTTGAACGCGTGCTAGCAGTAGCCTTCGGAAACAAACTGTGTTGGTTCGAGTCCCACTATTGGCATATTTCTTTATGCAGCCCAGGCAGTTGAAGGCGTGCTAGGAGTAGCCTTCGGAAACAAAAGTATGTTGATTCGAGTCCCATTATCGGCATATTTCTTTATGTAGCCAAGACAGCTGAACGCGTGTTAGCACCAGCCTTCGGAAACAAACTATGTTGGTTAGAGTCCCACTATCGACATATTTCTTTATGTAGCCCAGGCAGTTGAACGCGTGTTAGCAACAGTCTTCGAAAACAAACTATGTTGGTTCAAGTCCCACTATCGGCATATTTCTTTATGTAGCCCAGGCAGTTGAACGCGTGCCAGCAGTAGCCTTCAGAAATAGACTATGTTGGTTCGAGTCCCACTATCGGCATATTTCTTTATGTGCGTATTTGAAATCTAACTGGCTACAGATGATGGTGGATATGAAAACCAAAATGTGTATGCTTTACTAATAATAAAATCGAAGGCAATGAAGACCTGCACTCGTTAAATTAAGTCAGGTCTCTTTCAATTTTCTGCCAAATGAAGGGAATGTCTCCCGCAACTGCATTATGGTAATTCACAATTTTATAACTGTGGACAGAACAGGATAACTGCTGCTGGTCATGGTTGAAAAAGGAGGGTAGGGAATTACCATGATCATCATCATCATAAACATCAAGGATTGGACCCTTTGACCCGTTCCGTCTACGGAGTTACAGTTTCTCGTGCCAATGCTTCTTTGGTCTTCCAATTGTCCTCCTTCCTTGTGGTCTGTAGTGGTATGATTTCACAGGGATTCATTTTTGTGGCAATCTTTGCAAGTGAAGAAGCCAGTTCCATCTGTATTCAGCCAAAAACTGACCTGGCTGTGACAATAAGTCACCAACCCTGAGTTGAGTGGAGGCCAACAACCCTCCACAAAACAAATACTGTCATAAAAGTGAAGGTGCCGTTATTTACTGTATGTCAGCAGTGGTTAAAGCTACACGTTCTTCATTCTCATCACGATGGCTCACCATGACAGGTGTATTCGCGAACGTGTCATCGCTCTTGCTGAGAAGGGAGGGTTGCCTGCCAGCAATGCCAGGGAACTCTACGGAGTTCCCATGTCTACTGCAGAGGAATGGCTACGGAAATACCGGAGGGATCAGCAAGCTGGAAGGCGTAGGGGAACTGGGTTATGGCGTGTTTCCAGCCCAGCTCAGGATGCTGCATTAGTAGCCAAAGCTGAGAGAAACCCTTTCTTCAGTGCAAGGGATCTTAAAGCTGCTACTGGCTTTCCTGGGCAAAAAGACATAATTATTTCGAGACTGAGGGCAGCAGGTCTCAGGGCACGGCATGCTGCGATGAAGGAGCTTCTCACTGATGAACATAAACTATACCATTTAGCATTTGCTGAGAGCAATGTAGATCGCAAGTGGGTTAGAGTCATATTTACTGATGAATCTACATTTACCTCAGCAAATGATGGGCCGGTTTCAGTTTACAGACTTCAGGGACAGCGTTACAAGCCGCAGTATATGTCTACATGCAAACACAGTTGTCGTGTGTCTGTCAATGGTTGGGGCTGGATCTCCCATGAAGGGGGTGGAATTCTCCATCGTATAGATGGTCACCTGGACGGCCTGCAGTATCAGCACATTTTGCAGAATGTAATGGTGCCCTCTGTATGGATGCTTTATCCTGAAGTTATAATCCATTTACAGCAAGACCACTCCTCCATTCATGATTTTCGTGTGGTTCCAGAATGGCTATCACGGCAGGCTGACGTCGAACTCCTTGACTGGCCACCGCGAGCGCCTGATATGAACCCCATCGAGAATAGCGATGAGCTATGGGCCCTTGTGTCAGACGCGTGGGATGAAGTTGCTCCGTCTACACGTTACATTCGATTACTGATTGAGTCCACGACACGACGAATGAAATCAGTGGTCGAAGCAGAAGGGTTCTGGACTTCTTATTGAAGAAGTCAATTTCTGAAAACAGCTCTTTTAAGGACTAAAGTATAAATTTAAATTTTCTATGCGTAGGTGCTATATTTCGCCGGTCCCAGTAGCTGGGTGGTTTACAGCCCCTCACCTGCTGAGATTATGGGTTCAAATCCCACCGGGGCATGGATGTCTGTCTTTTGTGAGTGGTGTGTGTTGCGAAGGCTACTGCTAGCATGCGTTCAAATGCCTGGACTACATAAAGAAATATGCCAATAGTGGTACTCGAACCAAAGTAGTTTTTTTTTCCAAAGACTCCCAGCACGCGTTCAACTGTCTAGGCTACATAAAGAAATATGCCGATAATGGGACTCAAACCAATGTACCCTGTTTCCGAACGCTACTCCTAGCACACCTTCAACTGCCTGGGGCCTCAAACCAACATAGTTTCTTTCCGAAGGCTACTGCTAACATGCGTTCAACTGTCTGGGCTACATAAAGAAATATGCCAATAGTGGGACTTGAACCAACATACAGCTTGTTTTGGTTCGAGTCCCACTATCGGCATATTTCTTTATGTAGCCCAAGCATTTGAACGCGTGCTAGGAGTAGCCTTCGGAAACAATCTACGTTGGTTCGAGTCCCACCATCGGCGTATTTCTCTATGTAGCCTAGGCAGTTGAACGCGTGCTAGCAATAGCCTTCGGAAACAAACTATGTTGGTTCAAATCCCACTAGCGACATATTTCTTTACGTAGCCCAGGCAGTTGAAAGCATGCTAGGAGTAGCCTTCGGAAACAATCTACGTTGGTTCAAGTCCCACCATTGACATATTTCTGTATGTAGCCTAGGCAGTTGAACACGTGCTAGCAGTAGCCTTCGGAAAACACAACACTCACAAAAGACAGACATCCATGCCTCCGGTGGGATTCGAACCCACAATCTAAGCTGGCGAGGGGCCGTAGACCGCTCGGCCACTGGGACCGGCGAAGTATCACACCTATGCATAGAAAATGAAAATTAATACTTTAGCCCTTAAAAGGGCTTTTTGCAGAAATTGACCCCTTTAATAAGAATTCCAGAACCCTTCTGCTTCAACCTCTGATTTCATTCGTCGTGTCATGGATCGAATGTAACGCGATGATGAAGTAACTTCATCCCATGCGTCTAACATGAGGGCCCATAGCTCATCGCTATTTCTGGAAGGGAGGACAGGTCAGGTTTCCTGCATTGTCCTTTTCACCTCACTCCACGTTTTCTCGATAGGGTTCATATCAGACGCTCGCGGTGGCCAGTCAAGGAGTTTGACGTCGGCCTGCCGCGATAGCCATTCTTGAAACACACGAGAATCATGAATGGAGAAGTGGTCTTGCTGTAGAAGGATTATAAAATCGGGATAAAGTATACATACAGAAAGCACTGTTACGTTCTGCAAAATGTGCTGGTAATGCAGGCCATTCTGGTGACCCTCTATACGATGGGAAACTCTAGCCCCTTTGTGGGAGATCCAGCCCCAACAGTGGACAGATACACAACAACTGCTTTTGCAGGTATATTGCGGGTTGTAACACTCTTCCAGAGGTCTGTAAACTAAATACGGCACCTCTTTTGCTTTCACTTTCAGTTTTGTATCAGTATTCGTCTTGTAGAGGGACGCGGCTTCCACTCAACTCAGGGTTAATGCCTGTATTGTGACAGACAGGTCAGTATTCAGCTTTTGGTAATACCCTACCTCCTTTTTCAACCATGACCAGCAGCAGATATCCTGTTTCATCCACGGTTCTAAAATTGTGAATTACCATAATGCAGTTGCAGAATACATTCCCTTCATTTGGCAAAAAATTGAAAGAAACTTGACTTAATTTAATGAGCGCAGTTCTTCATTTTCCTTGATTTTATTATTAGTAAAGCAAACATTTCGGTTTTCATAATCACCATAATCTGTAGCCAGTTAAGACTTTTAAATACGCACAGTTCTTAAAATGTGTTATTGTCTACTAAAAGGCCACACGAAGAAAAGATTATGAACTTATTCTGAAAGCTGATATTAAGAGTTCCACATTTTCCAACAATATTTTACTCCCCCATGCCACCCCTGAAACAAGGCAAGAGCAAAACCACCATGGGTCCCAAGCACACCCATCATACTCCCATGTTCAACAATTCCCATCAGTAAATGTTTTCAATCGTACGGATACATAAAGAAATATGCCGATAGTGGGACTCAAACCAACATAGTCTGTTTCGGAAGGCTATGCCTAACACGCTTTCAACTGTCTGGGCTACATAAAGAAATATGCTGATAGTGCGACTCCAACCAACATACTTTGTTTCTGAAGGCTACTGCTAGCACGCGTTCAACTGCCTGGGCTACATAAAGAAATATGCTGATAGTGGGACTCGAACCAACATACTCCTAGCACGCATTCAACTGCCTGGGCTACTTAAAGTAATATGCCGATAGTGCGATTCGAACCAACATACTTTGTTTCCGAAGGCTACTGCTAGCATGTGTTCAACTGCCTGGGCTACATAAAGAAATATGCCGATAGTGGGATTCGAACCAACATAGTTTGTTTCCGAAGGCTACTGCTGGCACGCGTTCAACTGCCTGGACTACGCCTGCCGAAAGTAGGAACAGAACGGTCCGATCAACTCACCCATCCTTAGCAGCAAAGCTAGCTAGCTAGCATGCCTCGCGCCCCTGAAAGTTAATGTAATTTAATTAATGTTTTAATTTCAAATTAACCAAAAGTATTGTTGTCTTCAGTTAATACATATGTGGTGTGATTTATTGTAATGAATGGAAGACAGAGAAAGGCCACGAATGCACAAATATGGGGAAAGTAAAATGACTTGAATTATGATGGCAACTGTACCGCACGTCACTGCCTGAGCGGGACGTACAAAATATCAGGCTGAAGGATTTTTGTTCGACTGAGTGTACATAAGCAAAAGTAAACACATTATGTAGATTCTTGTACATTGCCCTACAATTATAATATTAAATTTGTTGCTATCAGACATGTCAAAGAGGACTTACACATAATATATAATTCCTGCTCAACATTATCTTTCAAGTATTGCATAAGTACAAGGGCTACACAAAAGTGTAACAGTATTGTACTGCAATCAATTGTTTAAAAGAAACATTATGAATATATAACAGTTACAATACACAGAACACTTTAATGATTCCTCTAAAATGTTAATCAGGCATCCACATTTCTACTGACAGAACACTGAACGTTTGTAAGTCATGCACTGAGAATAATAAACCTACTTACAGTTTGCATGTTCTGTGAGCTTGAGATCAGACTTGGAGTGCACTGTTGTTGTTGTTGTTGTTGTTGTTGTTGTTGTTGTTGTTGTTGTTGTTGCTGCTGCTGTTGATGTTGATGTTGTTGTTGCTGCTGCTGTTGTGTTTGCTGTTGCTGCTGGGTGGTGGTTGTTATTGGTGGAGGTTGTTGTGTCTGTTGGGCAGGTTGCTGAGAAGACTGATGGCTGTGTATCTGCTGCTGCTGCTGCTGCTGTGGTGGTGGTGGTGAGGGCTGTTGATGTTGTTGATGATGATGATGATGATGATGATGTGTCTGTTGTTGTTGCTGTTGTTGTGGTTGTTGTGGTTGCTGTTGTTGTTGCTGTTGATGATGATGATAAACATATTGGTTCTGTGGAAAGCTGTCAATACCACTGTTATCCAGAGTCACGCCCTGCAGAAAACAAGAAACTGAAATAAACACTGGTTGCTAATTCCATCACTCACCCTTGCTACTGGACACATGTTCCAAGATCAAAATATTACAAGCATTTTCCTCAGCAGTTTCCAAACTAAATTAAATGCATTTGGTTTTCCATGTACAGTCACAACTTCTAACATTTTTATAAACACTGAGTACTACCTCATAAAAAAATAACCCAGACATGAGTACAAACTGAACACACCATGACTCAACGTGAAAAAGAAACTATGTAGACAAAATAAAAAACAGAAAGTTATAGATGTTATAATCATAAAGGAAGAATATGAGAACACAGTCACTTGCAGACCAGTCATATTGAACATACTGGCCAAAAAGCTTGTGTTTTTCAGCAATCAGCCACAGTAATAATGAACAAAACTACCAAGTTCTGAAGGCTACCTGCTGGTGTATGATTATCGATATGATCTGAGAAGTACCACAAATTGGTCAAAATATATATATATATATATATGCAATTGTGTGCATTCCTCCCCCTCCCACACACACACACACACACACACACCTGTTTATGTATCATAGCTCTGTTCCCATTAGCTGGATGACAACATACCGTAAAGCAAAACAGAAAAAGACATTTAACAACAGAACACCAACACAGAACTGTGACCATAATTATTGGGCACATTACAAACTGCCACTTGCATAAATTTTTTTTTAATCTCTACATGTATAATGAGTTACGAAACTGATAGGCAGCATACCTAGATTTGCAGTGCAGCAAAGATAAACAAGCACAGAAACTGTTGCTTTTACCCATTTCATGGTCTACCAGAACTTTGAGACCAATGCATCAATCTGTAAAATTCAGGCGTTATGCCACTATGGTCACAATGCAATGTATTATATTACATTATAAGGCACCTTCCAAATTGTATGACAACTGTGAATACTGGCTCAAGCTCAATGCACTACATACCACATGGTTATATAAATTACATTTCTTATCCAAATACCAACACCTTTCACATATATACGTTCTAAGCATTATTTTTACACCTGTTTCGGCGAATAAAGAAACTTTTATCAGCCTTGACAATGTTTATTTAATCTACATCTGACAGGTTAGCAATTTCCTACTTTCAGCAATTTCAGTATGCTTAAAACAGGATATGGAGAATGCAACGTGGTTGCACCTCCCCAACACACCTTACAGGTCCACAGACTAAAGCCACAAAAGGCAAGAAAATGCATTAATGTTCCAGAGAACTTATGTGGTCACTAAACTGAAGGAAAAATTTGCTAGTTGTGAAACAATAATTTTTCAAGCAATCAAAAACATATATAATAAATATACAATCATTAGAATTTAGAGGCCTGCATGAGTCCATGAACCACCAGCTGGGAAACACAAATACAAACAATTAACAATGTGGAAAATAAAACTACAATATAATGAATCAATCACTTTCACAAATCTTTGAAAAATAATTTTTGGCTACTCACAGTTCCTATTTCTGTAAAATAATTCAGAGAATTAAACTCTGAATACTTTCTGAACCCCCTTTTTTGGTGAACGTATTACTGCTTACAACACTTCATTGAGGCATTTCTGATGGCAAGAACTTTGCAAATCTTCACTCAAACCACAGCAAGGCCAAGCACTGACAGCTTATTAAGTCTTGAATTACTGCAACAGGTTTTATGAGTTTCTGTTCTACAGAAATAGCATTTATACAGAAATTACATAAATGAATTCCAGAGTGACACTCTCTACAAATCCATAAAGGCGTTAAGCTTCCTCTTTCCTTCCTGCCCAGTTGTTTAGTCATTACTTCCACTGGAATACTGGAGGAGATAACCTTCACCAGCAACACCTGCTTTAAGGGTTGCTGGCATACCACAGAGGATGACAGAAGGTAATAAATGAGTACGCAGAAAAGAGATACATTAAGTACCACCATATTGACCATCCACTGGACTTCATTCCATGGCTTCAATATTGCTTACTTTTACATACCTGAACAATGTGAAATAGGCTGCTCTTTGCTATGAATGCCTGTGCAGTGAAATGTCATTATAACAAATTCACACATACCTAAAAAATTATGCTACAACAAATCCTCATTAAAAATGGAGATTAAAGAAAATGTGTGTGGTTGTCACACTTTGAGACAGGACAGCACAGTCCGTATAAGGACTAGGATATGGGATGGATGACTAAGGAGATTCCTCTCTTCTCCAAATGTTCAGAAGGGCTCTTGGACCCACCCAGCCACCCACACAATGGGTACCAGGGACTCTTTCTCCATGGTGAGAATTTGAGCTGAACCTCACTACCATCAAACGCCAGGGGTAAGAATGGGTGATGTTTGATTTCCATTTACTTAAATGAAGTAAAATGTGAGACTTTTATGGCAGTGTGCATTCAAACTATTTATGTGTCAAAAAGTTAATTACCAAATATTCAATAGCACATACAGAACTGGATGGAGACTTTCTTTATATGAGTTACGGTGATAAGAGTGCACCAATGACCTGCTGAGATCATCATTAACTACCACAAACTCCTATCAATGCACAACAATTACAGAAACTTACATTTGCTTACTTACTCCATGGTGCAGAGTCCTTCTTGAGAAGCTAACTGGTTTGCAGCTAGTCAAGAAATTCCCCACATTTCATGGAACCCGAAGGTTCATTACCGTACTCACAAGCATCCGCCACCT
>Ga0123354_10019431_pt1 | contig 10670 bp, 3 predicted proteins | sample TergutLab28metaG_2_FD_97872 | JGI IMG/M metagenome (GOLD analysis project Ga0123354, IMG submission 97872) | Labiotermes labralis P4 segment gut microbial communities from Petit-Saut dam, French Guiana - Lab288 P4 | ecosystem: Host-associated > Arthropoda: Insects > Digestive system > Gut ...
ACAGGACACCAGCCTTGAGCTGACTTAGAGAACTATAATGTAGTGCCCCGCTCCACACAACGCCTGTGTGTGATAGTTACTGCGTGGAATGTGGTGAGGGTTGTGATTATTTGCCGGTAGCCAGTCTGTAAGCACTGCAGATAGAAGCAGCCTACAATTAGCGGTGTAGTCGAAAATTTTATGCTACGTATCGAAACGGATGAAATGCTTTTGTATAGTCGTGAAGAGCGCCTATTAGTTTCTTTATATTTGTTCGTCTGTCGCTTTGTCAGCGTGGCTTCCATTTCATGGATTTCATTGACAGCGTATATTGGGGACTTTCGGGAAAATATTTTGGGAAACCCCAGTTTTGTTTAAATCGTGCCAAAATTATCGCGCTGTTTTCTTCATGACCTGATTATTGTTCAGTGTATTCGGCGACATTATATGGTCATAAATGCGCTGCTTTCCAATGACGCTGAATCAGGTTATTTATGCAGCCGAAAGGGGATAAATATCAGGCGAACGCGTCACATGTCACATATAACGTACATTGCCGTCTTGTGATAAACTGACCAGTGGTGGAACTCGTAACATCTGTATACTTTATTTATCAACACAGACCTTCTCTTGATTGATCAGTATTTTTGTCACCAGATTGCGTGATACTGAATGAAATGCTGCATAGAAGAATCTATGCGATTTGGTTTTTTGTACACATTATCATTGAATCGATGCTGCCAACCTTACGAAGTGTTTCAGTGAAACACAAATATTTGTGATTGTTATGCCAAAGCGATGTTCACCACACAAAGCTGCCTATTGGTACCGACTGATTACAGCTTTATTTTCACGGAAAAACACGTTTGTTATCGTCGCTTTTGTGAAATAAGGAAGTCTGTGAGGAACAGATCAAATATTGAAACAGCCTTTCCATTTGTTTTGCTGTTACCCCATGGATATAGCGTCCTAAAGAACATAAAATCAATAAGAAAATTAGTAATTTTTCAATATAAGAAATGAAACTGTATGTTATGTCTCATATCGAATGTAGGGCACAGACATTAATGTAAGGAACGAAACTTTTCTGTGGCGGAAGAATGAACTAAGTTGTAATAGTAAGCAGTAATATATAATTTTATTTTAATATGAGTTTTACATTTTGTCTTTCCAGTTTGAACGTTGGCTCAGAATGGCTGAAAAATCTTCCTATTCAAACTATAGAAGTTTTGTAGTCTGTTTACTAACATTTTGTCCGCCGTATTTTTTAATAATCATTTAATATTTCAGTGCCAGATTGCCTGTCGTCCTGGCAGAGTCTCGAAACAAAACACAAGTAACTGAAATATGATTCGCTTCGATAAGCATTTAATGTGTAATGATCAAAGAGAAAAAAACGCACGAAAAAATTCCTAATTGTCTTTCCGATGTGAATTCAATTCCAAATTGTTGATGGGTTTCAGTAAAACTTCGCACACGTTCTGCAGATGATACAGATGGACAGACGTGGAAAACGTAACAGGAACTGTGTTATAAATTGACATTACGAAAACACCTCAAATGCGTTGTCGTTCACACTAGAGTGCTGCGGCTGTACAAGAATGTAAACAGTTGTTACTTAAAGTACGGTGATGAATCGAAGCAGGAATTGAAACATTTCACAGTCAGGAACACACATATTTGTCTTATTTATTTAGGCCAGGTAAGTTAGGGAGGGGCAGTGCGTTGAAATGTAAGTTGGAAGGAAGAAGAAAAGGGTAAACAGGATAAATTTAAATGACTGTTTTATTTAATGTTCCGTGCAATTCAGTTGAATTTTTAACAGCTTCTATGTGCGACCGGCAGCCTTAGCCACCGCCAGAGTGGAATTCAAACAGAAATTGTCCTCCATTTCTACGACATTAAATAGCCGCTATCAAAGGGTGTGTTACAAGAAACGAGACGGCTATTGAAATCTCTATTTTCTCGAAGTTTCACACGTGATATGTAGAAGGGAATAATTGGACAGCCCTGATTGTGAAGTTACAAAGTTTTGTGTTTCCTTGATTTTGTTATTTGTAATATTAATTTTTCAAATTATCTGTGTTAAATATTTTACACTTCATTCACCTTTATAAAGGACTGCTGAGAATAGATGAATAGAAGTAAATAACACCGTTGACACAACTACAATTTTAATATATTTGCGTAGCTACAATTTTTTCACCTGTACGTTCGTCATCAGCCTAAAGATAGGATATTTAAAGAGACAATAAAAATGCAAGTGCCTGGAATGAGATCTCATTTTTAGAACTTATGTCTCGTGAATATTTTTAAAAACTATATCTCATAAACATTGGAACAATGAGATAGTATTTGTAAAAAGATATTCCCTTCCTAACATTTGCAAATTTTATGTTTTCATATATTATACTTTTAGCGTAATGTTGTCCTTATTAGCTATATAGCTAGGCAAATGTATTAAAATTTTAGTTGTGTCGAAGTGGTTATTTGTTTCTCTTCATCTGCTCATGTATAAGATGAATACTCTAGTGGCAGCGCGGTCTAAGGCGTGCGCTTGCCGTAGCTCGCATGCAGGGATTGTGGGTTCGAATCCCGAAGAGACACGAGTGTTTTTCTTTTACTTGTGTTTTGTGTTGTCATGTATAGTTGTCTGCGTTGGGCTGATAACTCGTCCAGAGTAGTCCTACTGCTTGCGGTTTTTCCAGTTATTGTTAAGTCCGTCGGGTCGAAACGCCGCTGAAAAAATTATGCATGCTATATATATATTTGAATTATGATCAGTTTCATATTAGAGAAATACTTTGTAATGGGAAGAAATATTTTGAAATGCGACAGAAAAATTTCTTCTTAAAAAAATTGTTAAAAAGGAAAGAAATTTATTTCGGAATTTCGACAAGAGTATTAGACAACTGTTGTTAATTTTGTGTTTGTTTGCAATGATAGCTTACATTCAATTACTCAAATTTTCTTTCTATGAGGGAAATAACCTGGAATTGAAATGCCTTTAATCTACATTCAATGTGTACTCCGTTAAAGGCGTAGAAGCAGCGTTACTTACTCCTCTGAATTACTGAAGCTCTTGAACTGGAAGCCGAATTTATTATTGAACCGTAGTGTACCTGTCCAGAAATGTAAGGTCTGCCCATTTGTTGTCTGTTTCGCCTCTTGCCTCATATTCTAAAGCGTACTAATCGTTGAGAAAAGGCAAGAAGAGGAACAGAAATTTGCTTGTTACTAGTTAAAGCAGAAAACAGAAATTTATATAACGGGCCAAACATCCTCTAACACAGAATTGAACAAAATATTTTTAACACAACATTGGAAATAGATGAATTTCTCAATCTGATATATCCCTTTGACGTCTAGACTCCAGAGAGAACAAGGCGGTTCATTTTGATCCTATGGCCGTGTTTAGTGCCCTGTATACAGAAAGATGCAATGCACATTTAATTGTTAATACGGACTGTATTGTTTCCATTAGCATTCCCCTATGCAATGGATATGGGATCATTCCAGTGGGTAAAACGGGCTGTGGCTTGGAATATACCACACACCTCAATATAGTGTCGAGGTTAAAGAAAGAATTGAGCTATAATATCCCACTGTGGGTCTCTGTGGCTGTTCTAGGCCAAATTTACCTTCTTTTATTGTATCATATTTGATGACAATAACATTAATTTTAATGAAATTTTGTGATAATAACTTTACCATTTCCAATTCCGATATCCCAAGGGGCAAGCAAAATATGTAACTGGAGTGTTTTTTTTTTTTGTTATTGATAAGATGACATGTGGAATGTTAATAGTTCCCTGGAGTGATATTTTTCTGGTGTCACATGTGTCAACTGAGGGTAAAAATTGTAATCAAATGACTCTTTATTTGGGCACCTGGAACTTGTATTTGATAACATTCTGAGTGCCACATCAAAGTTCACTTAGAAGAATTTATTGCAACTCTGTTGATAGGAGAGATTTTGAAACCAACAGTTTAAAATTAGCAGTCTGAAAGAAGGTAGTCTCAATAGTGTTGTTAGAGTAGCAACATTTTGCCACATAGAAAGGTGTGATTCCCAAACGCACACCATTGAAATTTTTAAGAAGCACTTGGAACTGACCCGATGAAAATAGATGATTAGTATTAGTAATTTTACGACTGTTCAAGGGAATTTTCCTAATATTCACGTTTCGCTTAGACCTAGTGCCACTAGATATTATTAAACGTATTAAAAGTAATTTGTTTTTTGTCATTGTATCAAGTGACGAGGTTGTACAATTTGTAACTGCGCGAACTGTTGAGGCTCTCATTTTTCCGGGATGTTGCGCTGCGTTGTTGGTATTTGGATGTGATGTTTCGGAATAATCAGTTCCTTCTTCAATGATCATGCAGTCTGAACAGATAGTTGGGGGAATTTATAGTTGGCAGTAAGAGCGGTGATAGGTGCTTGGGTTCTGTGGGTTAACCAATCAGGTTGCAAGACCGCGAAGTCCTGCCATGACGTGGATAAAAGGGTTTGATTGGTTCTACTCCAGGGCAAGGGAGGAAATGGTTGGGAAACATTGGAGATAGCGAGTAGTCACATCCATAAAGAGGTAATGTTGGCGGGGAATACAGAAACAAAGTATGTATTGTGCTTTGGGTTCAAGGGGAAACTTGGTGGAATGGAATGGGTTGAGAGGCTGTGCCACGGGAAGGGTGGAAATATAGAGAAACAAAGGAGTTATGGCAGTCCCCAAGGCACAGATTGACAGATTAAGTCAGGCAGAGTACTTACTCTCTATCACTGATGCGCGTTCGTGTAACCATTGTTGCCGTGGCAAAACAATGTGTGTTAAATACGTCATTTCATCAAACTGTGTACTGACTTCTTATAACAGTTGTGTTCATTACAGAATCAGTAATAATGGCAAAGGCAAGGACTATATTAATTGTGGAGATTTGTAAAGCAATATGTTCTCTAACGTCCGAAATATTAAGTCTGTTTAGATTTTTAACAAAAGGCGACTTCATTAAAATACAAATTCTGTAGAATTCAAAAGAACATGACTGCTTGTAGAGTATTTGCAGGATGGTTAGAAATGTTTTACGAAGTATGAAAATGTATTTTACAGAATTGGAAAGGCTTATAGGCAAAGAATTTGAAAATGTGGTCTACCTAACCCTGGTGTTCTGTTGCCCTTATTTATTAGCAAGAGGTAATTTATCTAATTATTCAGCACACTTGAATTAATACGTCACAACTGTCTAACGTTGTTCCTCCGTTTTTTTATTACTGCTAAATGTCTGTAATTTTGAATAGCTAACAAGACACAATTTGCAATTTTTAAGCTCGTAGGAAAAATTGCGAAAATCGACTATTGGCTTCGTCATTTCTGTCCATGTGATGTCCATCCGTCTATCCGCTTGGAACAAATCGGCTGCCAGATGGATGAATTTTCATGAAATTTGTTACTTTTGGTAATTTGAAAATATCTTTAGAAACTTCATGTTTGAATAAAATCTGACTGTAATATCACGTACTTTTTATGAAGATTAAATTACATTATTGATTATATTCCGCTCCAATCTCGTTAGGATGAGAAATGTTTCAGATAAAGTTGTAGAGAAAATTAAAAGACGCATTATATATTCTACACGGTTTTATCCCGAAAATCGTGCTTTTTATTGAATACTGAAACAAAATATTGTAGAGCCGGACAGTCCACATACCACAACACGGCGCATGCATCATGCATGTGGGATGCCTAAGTCTCCTAACAAACACTCCCACAATTTGTAATAATTAATGATTTTCCATTGCAAAATGCAGCAAAAACGCATCTCATTTTCTACATTACACGTACAGCGCATTTCCAGTTATCTGTAAAAATCCGTCCGGCTCGCGTGTTTGAGTTATTAATTATGCAGTCCGCAACTGAAATGGTTTTGACGCTGCTTGCAAGTTTGGTAGGATTTCGCCGAGAGTGTCTTGTGGCCTATGAGGAAGTCGTGTTTGAAGAGATGGTCACTAGGAGCGCAGCTGTTGAGCAGATTATATTGCAGTAAATTGACAAATTAAGATGAAAAATCTAATTGAATTCTGGAATGTCATTACACAAAATCTGTGACATGTCTCAGCTACTTTCTTTTCCTAAGTAATTCCCATAAATTCCTTTTGCATGTGGTGTTCTGCATTTCAGGGTGTAAAACCGTCAAATATTTTAGAAGAAGCCAAAGTTTCTAAGCAGTAAATATTGGTCGTAACATTCAGCAGTAATAAAACGGTGAAGTCATTTGTCGACACTGCAGTTTTCACACTTCCGCCAGTTTATTAGGACACTCTGTCAAAAAAGCTTGGTAATACGGAAGGACTGTATTATGGAAATGGATTATTGGATACGTGTGTTGTTTAATTCGTTGAAGTTTTGCCACGAGTTGTGAAGAATCGTCCTGCAGGGTGGGTGACAGCGTAACTGTAAAATTTGATTTAGTTTGCAAAGCAAAATTTAAACGACCCTGGGCCTTTCGTTCTAGTCTTTCCTCCTGATGACTCTTCATTCACTGCACTGAGGGCGCGTGATCATATTTCCTAGAAATTTCGAATTATTTCTTTCGTGTGCCCATGGAAATTTTGAAGAGAAAAATGGCCTTGGGGCAATCTAAAATAATTATTAATTTTTTAATTAATTTTATTATTAATGCATATTAAAATGATAATTTTATCATTACTTCATTTTATAATTATTTTATTTCTAATAGAGTCCTCCTGGATGAGTGTGACAAAGAAGAAAATTTGCAAGTAACTGGGGCTAATATTACGTCCTTTATGTTAAGAAAATGTCACATAATCGCTCCACCACCGACAGAAAGGCGTCTCAATGACGGATACCCAGTCAGCACTTCTCAATCCTAGTGATTTTCGTAAATATGTTCCACTCGTTGTGTTATTTGGAAATAATGGCAATTCATAAACAATCTCTAGGTCGTCTGATATATATATATATATATATATCACTATATAAGAAGCTGGTCGGGCAAAGAAATAAAAAAATTAAACAAAAATAAATGCTGCATGCAGAGGATAATTTTTCTCGAGCCATTGAGTTGGGAGCTGTGGTGGAGGATTAAATTGCCGGACGCACCATCTCCTCATCACACTGTACCTTCGTATGGATATTGAGCTAAGTATATGCAAGACATTTGGAAGGTGAACTGACTGTATTCCATTAGTAGGGAACTTGAACTTACAAGTCTATAAAACAGGCAAGATACTTGGTATCTGTTTTTAGTACGAATAAATTCTAAACCTTGCTCCCTCGTGTCAGACAGGCAGTACTGACGATACGAAGTTGGGTGGAAGGAAAGCCGTTTCAAATTACCGGGGACAGACAATTTTGTATGCTTGTTTTATTTTTTATTATTTGTCAACTGTATAAACTAACCGTTTCAGAATAAGCCCAAAGTTGCGTGTCAGTGTTTCCGATTGGATGTAAAGATTTTTAGATCGCCCGCCCCTTGATGGGGACCAGAAAAAAATATTTCGACCGGGACTAAATCCCGCTTTTGGTGGCCCTGCCGACAGGGAAGATTTGAAACCACCATGTTACTCGCGGTAATTATCGCTAAATTGCTTATTTCTGTATTTATAAAAAACATCTGTTGATAGCATTTTTTCTTATCATATAAGTTTGTGGATCAGACAACAGAATGATTTATGTCCTCACTTAATGAAGTCTAAAGTAATTCGTTACAATGTGTGTGATTTAATATTTTTAAACAAAACATTTAACTACATTCTTTTGCGTTACTTTATATTATACTTAATTAAAAACTGTGTACATTTTAATTACTTACAACCAATCCTATATTACATAACATTACACAACGCAATGTTTTGGCTACCTCTTTGCTACGTTATTATTTTAGAAATGTTACTGACATTCATTACTCACAATAATTTACATATATTTTATGTTACTGTTAATATAAAACTGCAGCTTTTTGCCATTTGTGGATGAAATCTGTAGAAAATTATAGGCCCAATTATTGTGTTGTTGTTGTTGTTGTTGTTAGGATCATACAAATTGCAAGTGTCAGTACTTACACGATTGGTGTGTAATTCTTGTGGTTATCTCTATCTATCGGAAATTGTAGGGTCACTTGTTATATGGTGGAGTGTTGTGGTTTTGTTACGTTTGGCGTTCCCATAGTTACACACTGTATTGCTGGCGATATTCTTAATATATTGTGAATTTTTTGATTCCAAACTTATGATAAGTAAACAAATTTGTTGTTCTTCTTTGTACGTTTGATATTACCCTTGTTGATTAGTCTGCATAATTTTGCTGTCCAGATTTTTTTTCTATCCCAGTGCTGTCTTTAGATCTCTGGCAAGTCATCAGAGCTCTAATCAACACAGTACACATTCAATTAGAGCACATTTTTATTGGAGTGTGTGTTTGAGTTTATCGTAATTTTGTTGGCAGCGAAATGAAACTTATTTTATTGCATCCAATACTTCTTGTGCTATGTGTGACTTCTGTAATTTTCCCTTCATTTATTTTACCGCTATATTTATTTTTTCTTGTTTTAACCCTAAATCCACCAGATGTTATCTTGTCTAGAAGCATACAGAACTGACCGCAATATACCTGCTCTGTGCATGAGTGTTAGGATGACTGTGAAATGACTGTCCAGTATTTATAAAGCTGAGTGGAATAATCAAGCATGTTGATGTGTATGCAGAGACTGAAAGAGAAATAACATCTAATTTCGTAATTAAGGTTTCTGTAATATTAAACATATTAACATGGTTCAATATTATATTTACATTCGTAAACCAGGAATATTTACGTTTCATTATTTATATACCAATCAGACAATTCATTATGACACAACTCTTCAAGTAAAAGTTTTCTAGATTTCGTTACTTTTAATGTGAATCGAAAGGATTCTATCTTCACTTTGGCTTTCATCTATGTACCAAATACATTTTTATAAATAAATTTTCGGTTATTTTTTAGCGTCTTATATATTGTGTCTAAATGCCCTCTAAATACTATATACGAAATTTAGAACGAATTCATTCTAAAACGTAAGGTTTCATTTTTCCAACATATGCATTTTGGTGTGACGAGGGTAGAGAATAATTTGAGAAATGTGTTTTGTTTGTTGTTTTAATGTGCTTTCGGCCATAACACACGATGTGATTATGAAAGTGTACCCAGATACTCTATGAAATAAAACTACAATACATAATGATACACAGACATTGTGGTGTTTTAAGATTTCATGTTTTATTCCCTTCTTTAGTCCTGATTTGTTTCCGCTTTCTTGTCTTTCACTCGGAGCAGAAACATGAAGAATGACAGCGTCTCCTGCATTATCTGCAACAGACAAACACTGCGTTAGCGATGGGTAAATGTATGTATGTAAGGAAAAAAAAACTTCTCAAAATTAAGTGAAAATTTTTTCTTCTGTGTTTTCGCAGAAGGGCGTAGAAATATTTAGTCACATGTGAATGTATGACGGGTTTGGGAACTGTTTGTAATTAGAACGTATGTATTACAATTATTTTTTTTTAGATCTTACTGAAATGCATTTTCTTTCTGTGGTTGCACCGAGTGGGAAGATTTAAGAATTTGTAGGCATGACAAACATTGTCTAGTGGTTTAATTCATGTGACATTGAAAGCTGTCCGTAGGTGCACTAAAATAATTAATATTTGTTGATAAGATTGAAACTTTATAACAGTACAAGTGGTCCTAGAAGCAAAGATGTACTTGGGGTGAAAGAATGAATGTTTTAGCACTGGTCGGCACCGCATTTCAAAGAGAGTATGGGGCACTGGGCTCCCGTATGGCATAAAATGGGAAGAGATATACAAGGACAGAGGCACAGGCCTTGGAGTTCGAGGAAAAAGCATATTGTAGGCGGTTGTGTTTAGACCTTTACTGAGTGAGGAATCAAAGAAACTTGTGTATGTGCCGCTATATGTATGTGTAAAGGCAGTGTACTGGTGATGGTTTATAAACAATAAGGAAATTGTGCAAGGTTTAGAAGAACATAACAGAAGTAAATTATACTAATAACTGACATCTTAATTAATGGCAAACCTCATTAATACCTATCCAAATTGTGCAAGGTTTAGAAGAACATAACAGAAGTAAATTATACTAATAACTGACATCTTAATTAATGGCAAACCTCATTAATACCTTTCCACATACCGTTATGCTAGTCCCTGGCTACTTTGAACCTACCACATATATTCCATAAGATAAGACACGCTCACCGCTGAACAAGTAGCAGGCCGATCCTAATATCTCATGTTTCCTGTTTTACGAACGAGGTGCGGAGCCGAATAATCTAGTTTAGGAAGAAATCAAGGGTCGGTTATAACTTAAGCCTGTCGCACCGAAATAACCGTGTTAGAGATGTGAGGTATTTTCTTCTGTCATGACCTTCCTGTGTTTTATGTGTCATAGCAAAAGGACAGAACGTCGTGAAACTGCGTAATGATGTTGTATCACTCTGGATATTATTCTGTTTCATGTTGTTTAGATTATTATAGTTTTTAATAATAATAATAATAATAATTGCTAATGCGGTAGTAATAATCCATGAATACAGGTAACATGGTGGCCTTGCCTATCTCCAGTGTGGGATTGCAGTACCGTCACGTACCGTAGGATACGAAAGGTTGAGTGTTA
>Ga0123354_10019432_pt1 | contig 10670 bp, 10 predicted proteins | sample TergutLab28metaG_2_FD_97872 | JGI IMG/M metagenome (GOLD analysis project Ga0123354, IMG submission 97872) | Labiotermes labralis P4 segment gut microbial communities from Petit-Saut dam, French Guiana - Lab288 P4 | ecosystem: Host-associated > Arthropoda: Insects > Digestive system > Gut ...
GCCGGGATCAGATCCTCGTTCTTGATCGCGTCCATCGAGGCCCGTTCTACCGCGACGATGTCGTCCGAGGCCATGATGCCGATGTCGGGCACCAACGACGGCGTGGTCATGCCCCAGCAGTCGCACAGCGCGGTGATCTGGGTCAGGATGTTGATGTAGTAGGCGTTGCCCGCCTTAAACGTGTCGAGCACGGCCTTGGTGCACAGGGCCATGCCGGTCTGGAAGTCCTCGAAGCGGTCGCCGTCCATGACCACCGCGCCTGTCGGGCAGACCTTCACGCAGTGCTGGCAGTAGGTGCAGTGGTGGAAAAATATCCTGTATTTTCCGTCCTCGGTAAAACTGTTGGCGTTGTGGTTGCAGCCCTTTATACACTGCCCGCAGTGGGTGCAGAGCTCCTCGTTCCACACGATGCCGCCCTCCAGGCCGTGGATCTGCTGGCGCGTGCGGTCGGTGACGCAGCCCATGGCGATGTTCTTGCACGCGCCGCCGTAGCCGCAGGCCCCGTGGCCCTTGACGTGTGAGAGGTTTATCATGAAGTCCGCGTCGCGGACGTGCCCGGCGATGTCCACGTTTTTAAGCGACTTATAGTCCACCTCCGCCGGATAATAGTATTTGCCCAGCGCCCCGCACACGTCCACGATCGGGCAGCCCATCATCTCCTCCGCGTAGCCCCTGACGCGGGCGTCCTCCACGGATTGGTCAGTGATAAACGGCCTCGCGCCGTATTCTTTCAGCTTGTCCACCAAGATTTTTACATATAACGGGTGGATAGTCGTGATGCCGATGCCCCGGCCCACGTGCATCTTTACGGCGACGGACTTGCCACGCACCCTGTCCGCGAGGCCCATATGGCCTATCATCCGCTTGAACCGCGCCGGAAGGGTCTGGCCGCTGTCGTATTTATCAAAATTAACGCCGGTGAACAGGACTTTGCTTGTCATCATTGGTTAGCTCCTTTTTCATTTTCGCTTGTCGTGTTATAGTCTAAATTTACATCTTCAGTCGAACAAACCTTCGCTTTCCATCCGCTCATATGACTTATTTATGGAATCTTCCAGCTCATCCTTGACCTGATAATAATCCGCGATCTGAAGCAGCGCCGCCATAGCCTGCTTGATCTCCCCGGCCAAATCTTCCTTGCATGGCACTCCGCGCTTCCGCCGTTTGATCCCGCTGCCCTCCCAGAGGTTCACCTCGCTGGCTACCTCGCCGCACTCTTCCAGCAGCCTTGTCACCATTTGAAACGGCTCGTCGCCCTTGGGGTAACGCTTGCGGTAGCCTTGCGCGACGCGATACAGCTTTTCCATAAAATCCTCCTTATTGACTGTGAGCGCCCTCGGTAACCATTAATTTCCATGGAGCCGTAGGGGCGGCGTCAGGCCGCCCGAGAATTGCGGGCGGGCAAACCCCGCCCCTGCGGTGGAAAAAATATCGGATATTGAACCTTCTAACCCAGTAACCATGCGGGTTTGGAGTTTTCGAGGGTACTCACAGTGGTCATTTTACCCAATTCCCAGGCAAACGATGATTAGCGAGAGGGCAAAACCGCCCATAGGGTTATTCATCGTTTTCCCAGGCTTCTTCGAAAGAACTCCGCGAACCCGCCCTCCGCGTAATCGTCCTTTATCCTGTCATCGTCCAAATCAAAATAGTATTTCCCGCTCGCTGTCTCAACCGACAGGCTGTCCAGCGGGAAGCCCTCCACGCGTTTCTGGTGCGGCCTGTCCGTCAAAATGAACTCCCGGCTGGCGATGTCGCCGCCCATATACTCATATACCTCGCCCTCGCTCACGACCAGGCATATCCCGTTTCTATATCCCGCGAAAACTTTTCCGCCCATTTGCCGCGCGATATTGGCGTAATATTCGATCATTTCGCCGTCGTCCAAGCGCTTGCCATTGACGTTTCGAACATGAACTCCAGGCTGCATGTAATCGGGCGCGCCCTTTATGTACAGCCCGGAATCGCAGGAAAACACCGGGAATTTCAGCTCCGTCTGCGTGTGGATAGCTTTGTAATAAGCCAGCGCCTTGATTTTCGCGTTTTCAAGCGGGTCGTTGCCGCTTTCATCCACCTCCGGCGGTGTGAAGGATATGTCTTTCAGGCCCAGGAGACGAATATCCAGCGGCGACAGCTCGCGCTTCATCCAGTCCAGCTTCGCCGGGTTGCCTGTGGCATAGATCAGGGTTGTCATGGGGATTTTTCCTTTGCCGTTTAGTTTAAGAAGCGGTAACAGGAATACCCGTTACCGCTTTTGCAAGTTTCCAGCAGCTTTCCGTCGAATACCCCGGTTCTGGGTACCCCCCGGCGGCATTTCCAGACGCGGCGCGGCCATGCCGTGCGCTAATTTATCCTTATCCCTTATAAAAGCTCTTAGCCATATCCGTGTCGGCTTCCTGCACGGTCGTCTTCGCCTTGGACCCGCGCACCTTCTCCTGGAGCGCCTCAAAGTACTCGTCCTCATCCAGCGGCAAAGTCACGGTCTTGTCCTTCCAGGCGGAAAGATAAATGGCGTTGCAGATGGTCAGGCCGCGTATGCCCTCTTCGCCCCTTGCTATCAGCTCGCCCTGGCCGTTTATTTTCTCGATCATGGCGTTTAAGACGCCCGGATGCTGCGGGTACGCGCCGTCCGTCTCGATCTCTGTCACGTCATACTCGGGGTTGGGGAACGATTCCGTAGTCTGGGCGTTAAAAACAGGCTCCGGCACTTTCAGGCGATAGAACGTCAGCTTGCCGTCCAGGCAAATCAATTTCCCCTTGTCGCCCACGATCTCAAATCTGTCCGTGCCGGGCGCTTCGGAGGTGCTGGTGACGAAAACTCCCGACGCGCCGTTTTCATACTCCACATAAGCGGTCACGTCGTTCTCGACCTCTATGTCGCGGTGATAACCCTCGTGGCAGAACGCCCGCACCTTGACGGGCATTCCGCATATCCACTGCCAAATGTCCAGGTTATGGGGGCACTGGTTCATCAGGACCCCGCCGCCCTCGCCCGACCAGGTCGCGCGCCAGCCGCCGGAATTGTAGTAGGACTGCGGCCGGTACCAGCTTGTGATGATCCAGTTGCAGCGGCGCATTTCGCCTATATCGCCGTTCATGACCATCTCTCGCATTTTCTTGAACACGCTGGAAGTCCGCACGTTATACATTAAACCGAAGACTACGCCGTCCGCCTCGGCTTTGGCCGCGGCCTCGTTCATCTCCCGCACCTGCCTCGTGTAGACGCCGGCGGGCTTTTCGGTCATGACGTGGATCTTGTGCTTGAACGCCTCGATGGCCATCGGCGGGTGGAAATAGTGCGGCACGGCGATGATAAGCGCGTCGATCTCGCCGCTGTTCAGCATGGCTTCCAGGTTGTCGAAGGTCTTGAGAGACGGCGTCTGCGCCTTGGCCCATTCCAGGCGCTCGGGCCTGATGTCGCAGACCGCCGTGAGAACGCCGCCGCGGATAAGGCCGTTCTTGAAACTGGTAAGGTGGCCGCTGCCCATGTTGCCGATGCCTACGATGCCGAATCTTACGTCTTTCATGATATTGCCTCCCAAATAATTAAGTTTAAGAATAAAAGCTGAACACGGATTTTACGGATTAAACGTCAGTGTGTCCGGCCCTGCGGGCGGCCAGCCTTCCTGCCTGTATTAATAAAATCCGTGTTAATCCGTAAAATCCGTTTAATCCGTGTCCGAAGTTTTTAGAATTTTTTGTACTTCTCCATATTATCCAGGCTCAGTTTCAGACACTCGAACTGGTCTTTCCCGTAGCAGTCGTCCTGCTCCACGAACGCCCACTTCACGCCCGCCTTTTCGCAGGCCGAATAAATGCGCTCCCAGTTCAGGTTGCCCTCGAATATCTCGCACATCCGGCGCTCGCCATCGTACATCACCATATCCTTGAAGTGTATCGTGTCCACGCGGCCGGCCAGCTTCTCGATCCACCAGGCTGGGTCGCCGCCGCCCGCCTGTATCCAGAACAGGTCAAGGACGAAGCCGACGCTCTTCGGGAGCAAATCGATAATATGGTCAAAAACCAGCTTGCCCTCCGATTTCTGAAACTCAAAATCGTGGTTATGGTACATGAACTTCAGCCCGGCGCGGCCGATCTCCTCAATGGCCGGCGCATAGTCGGCGGCAAACCTTTCAATGCCTTCCCGCGTGCGCCGGTATTCGCCGTCCAGGTAACTTAGCCCTATGTAGTCCGCGCCCATTATCCGGTGATCCTCGATGACTTCCTGGGTATTGTGCAGGATTTTATTCGCGTCGGTATGGGTCAAAGGTATTTTGACGCCGTATCTGTCGCAAATCTCACGGATTTTCTTAGCCGGGATCGGCCCCGCGGCGGAAAGCTGCGCCCACTTATAGCCCATCTTGGCCACTTTTTCGATCGTCCTCTCGAAATCGGCCTCGGTCTGGGTAAACTCCCTTACGGTGTAAAGCTGCGCCCCATAGTACATTATGACTCCTCCTTATTGAATATTAGAAAGTGCTTCCCAAAAAGTTATATTAATTATAGACTTACGAAATTCATTATACAAGACAATTAGCTGCTGAATTCATGAATTGTAAACTCACCGCATATTTATGCGTTTATAGCGTCTATTTTCCCGCCCCGTCTTGCCATTTCCATATTCTTGGTGTATACTGTGTTCAATAAGGGAGGTAATCTCAATGACAAAACGTGAACGGGTTATCCAGGCGCTCACACACCACGACACCGATATAGTCCCTTACCATGTAGACTTGACCGGCCAGGCGTGGGAGCGCACCGCCAAATACCTGGGCGACGACCATTTTACCGATAAAATAGGCAACCACATATCCGGCGTATACTACAGCGGCGACGGCGTGGAGATAAAAGAGGGCTATTTCAAAGACGATTTCGGCGTAATTTGGAACAAGACCGGCGTTGACAAGGATATCGGCGTGATCGACAACTTCGTCATACCGGAGCCTGACATCAGCGTTTATACATTCCCGGAAGTGGACGAGGCCAGGCTGCGCAAGAACTTCGAGGAAGCCATGAAAAACCGCGGCGACACGTTCGTGTTCGCGGAGCTGGGCTTCTCCCTGTTCGAGCGCGCGTGGACGCTGACCGGTATGGAGAACCTGCTCGTGTACATGCTGACCGAGCCGGACTTCGTAAAGGCGCTGTTCGGAAAAATCACCGAATTCAACCTGAAATTGCTGAAAATATACGGCGACTATGACTTCGACGGCTATCACTTCGGCGACGACTGGGGACAGCAGCACGGGACCATCATGGGGCCGGGGCATTGGAGAAAGTGGATCAAGCCCAGCCTGGCGGAGATGTACGCATACGCGCACAAGCAGAGCGGCTTCGTGTCCCAGCACTCCTGCGGGGACATACACGAACTGTTCCCGGATTTGATCGACATCGGGCTGAACGTGTACCAGACCTTCCAGCCGGAGATATACGACATCAAGGCCGTCAAAGACGAGTTCGGCGGAAAACTCTCCTTCTGGGGCGGGATAAGCACGCAAAGGCTGCTTCCTTTCGAGACGCCGGAGGGCGTGGTCAAAAAGGCTAAAGAGATTATGGGCATAATGAGCAAAAACGGCGGATATATCGCGGCCCCGACGCACAGCATACCAGGCGACGTGCCGCCGGAGAATATCGTGGCGCTGATTGAGATGTTAAAAAATCAATAAAAATTCAAAATATCTGAACACGGATTTAACGGATTAACACGGATTTACCGCTGTTTTATGAATCCGTGTAAATCCCTATAATCCGCTGAATCCGTGTTCAGATCTTTGTACTATCTACGGCGGATATATCGCGGCCCCGACGCACAGCATACCGGGCGACGTGCCGCCGGAGAATATCGTGGCTCTGATTGAGATGTTGAAGAATCAATAAAAATTCAAAATATCTGAACACGGATTATACGGATTTAACGGATTAACACAGATTTGCCGCTGTTGCTTGAATCCGTGTAAATCCATAAAATCCGCTGAATCCGTGTTCAAATCTTTGTACTATCTTCATGTAGGTGGGTCATTTGCGACACAACAAACTTCACACGCCGGAGGGGTTCCGGGATACGCTCCCGGCCAAATACGCGGCGCGGGCCGCGCTTACGGAAAAGCTGTCGCGGCTGTTCGGGCTGTACGGCTATTTTTCCGTGTCCAGCCCCGCGCTGGAGTATATCGAAGTTTTCGAGGGCAAGGGCAGCGCCGACAACAAGAGCATGTACCGGTTCATCGACCGGGAGGGCAACGTGCTGGCGTTGCGTCCCGACATGACCCCGCCCATCTCGCGAATCGCCTCCACGTATTTCAAAAATACGGACTGGCCCCTGCGGTTCTGCTATTTTGAGAAGGCGTTCCGGTGCAACGAGAGCTATAAAGGCCACGCCGGGGAATTCATGGAGGCCGGCATCGAGCTGATCGGCGACGGTTCGCTCGAAGCCGACTATGAGGCTGTTCTGATCGCGATAAAAAGCCTTCTCGCTGCCGGGCTTGAGGACTTCCGGGTGGAAATAGGCCATGCCGGGTTCGTCGGCGGGCTTTTGGACGAAACCGGGCTGGACGAAGATACAAAAAAGGCCGTCCGGCAATGCCTGATAGAGAAAAATTATGTCCGGTTAGAGCAATATACGCAGATAAACGAGATTCCGGCGGAAATCCGCGCCGCTTTGGCGGATTTACTGTACATGACCGGCGGGCTGGAAATTTTCGAACGAATAAATTTGTATGACGAGAATGAAAAAATCACCCATGCCGTTGAGCGCCTTAAAGGAATTTATGAATTGATAGCCGCGCGCGAAGGGGGCCTGGAGAAGTACATCCGCTTCGACCTGGGCATGGTCGGCCATCTGGATTACTACACTGGGATCATCATGCGGGGCTATTGTTTCGGCTCGGGATTTTCCGTGCTGGACGGCGGCCGGTATGACAAGCTCACGGCGGAGTTCGGGGCCTGCGCGCCCTCGGTCGGGTTCGCGATAAAAATCGACAACCTGATAGATATACTGGGGCAGGCCGATTGTAAAACGCCGCTAAACGCCGGAGTTCTGTTAGCGCATAGTCAAGCAGGACTTAAATCATGCCTGGCGGCGGGCGAGCTTATACGCAGTTCCGGAATACAGGCCGTAAATCTGGGTTTTGCTGAAGATTTTATGAAAGCGTATGAGTTGGGAAAAGACCGCAAGGCGGAAGCACTACTATATTTTCTTGATGAAAATGTTACGCTTGCCTTTGATATCGAGCGCGGCGAAGAAGCCGAATTTACCGAATTTTCTTTTGAAGCGTTACGGAACGGGGAGTGGCGTTCATGCGTCCATATCTGACATTCGCCATCGCCAAGGGCCGCCTGGCCGCTTACGCCGTTGACGCGCTGACCGCCGCGGGCGCTTCTTGCGAGGAGATGCGAGGAAAATCCAGAAAGCTGATTTTTTACGATGAGGAAAACAAATACAGATTCTTCCTGGCAAAGGCCAGCGACGTACCCACATACGTGGAGCATGGCGCGGCGGACATAGGCATCGTCGGCAGCGACACGCTGACCGAGGAGCAGCGCGACCTGTATGAAGTCGCGGATTTGGGCTTCGGCAAGTGCAGCATCGTCGCGGCGGGGCCGCCGGAGGCGGAAAAGCTCTACAGAAGCGGCAACAATATAAGGGTCACAACGAAATATCCTGGCATAGCCTCCGATTTTTTTAACCGCATGAGGCGGCAGACAATAGAGATAATCAAGCTGAACGGCTCGGTGGAACTTGGCCCCAAGGCGGGCTTGTCCGACTTGATCGTGGACATAGTCGAAACCGGCGACACATTGCGCGAGAACGGACTGGTAATTTTTGACGAAATATGCCAGGTTTCGGCGCGGATGGTCGTGAACCGCGTCAGCATTAAGATGGAAAGCGAACGCATAAACGAGTTGATTAAGAAGCTAAAGGCGGAGGGGTGAAGCGCTTGATCGAAATAATGGATGTCAACGATGGCAACAGGCTGGATTTTATGCGGAAGATCAGGCGCAAATCCGACGATCACGCTGAGGCCGCGGCAAAAGTCGTAGACGAGATAATCAAGGACGTAAGGACGCGCGGAGACGAGGCTCTGTTTTACTATACTGAAAAATTCGACAAGGTCAAACTCGACCCTTCGAGCGTTATCATGGACAAAGACGAGATCGCAAAAGTTGCCGCGAGGCTTGACACGGAGCAATATGCGGTAATAGCACGGGCCGCGGAGCGCATAGAGCGGTTCCATAATTTGCAGAAACAAAAAAGCTGGTTCGAGACGCGGGAAAACGGCGAGATACTGGGGCAGCTCGTGAATCCAGTAGAAAGCGTCGGGGCGTATGTGCCCGGCGGAACGCAGGTTTTGTCGTCCTCTTTGTTGATGAACGTCATCCCGGCGAAAGTCGCCGGCGTAAAAAATGTCGCGGTGTGTACGCCGCCGGATAAAAACGGCGAAATCAGCCCGGCCCTTTGCGCGGCCGCAAAAATCGCGGGAGCCGAACGGATATACAAGGTCGGCGGCGCGCAAGCAATCGCGGCCTTGGCTTACGGGACGGAGACGGTAAAAAAGGCCGATAAAGTCGTCGGCCCCGGAAATATATATGTTGCGCTGGCCAAAAAGGCCGTTTTCGGCCAGGTCGGGATCGATTCCGTGGCCGGGCCAAGCGAAATTGCGATCATCGCTGATGAAAACGCCAACCCCGCGTACGTCGCGGCCGACTTGTTGTCGCAGGCGGAACACGACGTGATGGCCCGCGCGATTTGTATCACAACCAGTAAAAAACTAGCTGACGCAATAAAGACTGAGCTTGAAAACCAGATAAAGTTGCTTTCGAGAAGCGCGATTGCCGAAGCCTCTGTTCGCGACAACGGAATTATCGCCGTGGTAAAAGACATAGACACGGCATTGTGTATCGCGAACGAGATCGCGCCGGAACATTTGGAGCTGTGTATCGAAAATCCGTTCGCATACCTGCCGTTCATCAAAAACGCTGGCGCCGTTTTTCTGGGCGCCTATTCGCCGGAACCTGTCGGGGATTATTACGCGGGGCCTAACCACGTGCTGCCCACCGGCGAAAGCTCGCGATTCTTTTCACCGCTATCAGTGGAAGATTTTGTTAAGAAAACCAGCATAATTTCATTTTCAAAGGCGGCTTTCGAGCAGAGCGCGCCGGATATTATCAAATTCGCGGAAATGGAAGGCCTCGGCGCGCACGCGGAATCCATAAAGATAAGATTAAGAGAGGAAGCAACACAAGGCTTCGGAGGCGAAACAAAATGACCAGAGCGGCGACAGTGGAACGCAAAACAAACGAAACCGACATTCATGTGGCGATTAACCTGGCGGGCAGCGGCACATATAATGTCCAGACCGGCATCGGCTTTTTCAACCACATGCTGACGCAGACAATCCGGCACGGCTTCCTCGACGCCGAGATAATCAGCTCCGGCGACATACACGTGGACTGCCACCATCTGGTCGAGGACACGGGAATTGTCTTGGGCCAGGCGTTCGCGAAAGCCCTCGGCTCAAAAGACGGCGCGCACAGGTACGGCTCCGCGATCGTCCCGATGGAGGACGCGCTTGCGCTCTGCGCTGTTGACCTATCGGGAAGGCCTTATCTGTTTTTTGACTGCCACTTCACTTTGCATAAGCTGGGAGATCTGGACACGGAGATGATCGAGGAATTTTTCCGGGCGTTCTGCCTCAACGCGGGAGTTAATTTGCATATTAAAATGCTCGCCGGCAAAAACAACCACCACATGGCGGAGGCGATTTTCAAGGCCTTCGGCCAGGCGATAGAGCAGGCAGTCACGGTCGATCCCAGAATCGTCGGCGCGCGGTCTACCAAAGGAATTTTGTAAGGGAAGTTTTGTGATGAGAATATACCCGGCTATTGATATTTGGGGCGGCAAGTGTGTGCGCCTCGCGCCCCAGGGCAAGTTTGACGAGACGGCCATGTACGGCGGCGAACCTCCTGAATTAGCAAAAAAGTGGCAAGGCCTGGGCGCTAGTTGGATTCATTGCGTGGATCTGGACGGAGCGAGGGGCGGAGGAAATCAAAATCTACGCTTCATTTCGGCTATGATGGCGGCGTTGACCATACCTTTGCAGCTCGGCGGCGGCGTGAGGACGATGGAGGATATAGACCGGCGGATAGAGATGGGCGTGTCGAGAGTTATACTTGGAACCGCGGCGGTCAAAGACAGCAGTCTGCTGTCCCGGGCCATACGGAAATACGGACCTGAAAAAATTGCGGTAGGGATCGACGCTCTCAATGGGATCGTAAAGATATCAGGCTGGGAAGAGAACGGAAACGTCAACGCGGCCGACTTTTGCATGGAAATGAAAGAGATAGGCGTAGGAACCGTTATATATACCGATATTGCAAAAGACGGGGCTATGTCGGGGCCTAATTTTAAGGAAACGCAAGCGCTGATAGACAAGACGGGGCTGGAAATAATCGCGTCGGGCGGGGTTTCATCTTTGGACGATTTGTGGAAGCTGAAAGAGATAGGCGCGGATGGCGCTATCATCGGCAAAGCTCTGTATACCGGTGTAATTGACCTGAAAGAGGCGATAGAGCTATATGAGCGGCCAGAATTGTGAAATCACAAAAATAAGCGATATGTTAAATTTCGGCCCGGGCGGCCTGATACCGGCAATCGCGCAGGATTACCTGACAAAAGA
>Ga0123354_10019434_pt1 | contig 10669 bp, 5 predicted proteins | sample TergutLab28metaG_2_FD_97872 | JGI IMG/M metagenome (GOLD analysis project Ga0123354, IMG submission 97872) | Labiotermes labralis P4 segment gut microbial communities from Petit-Saut dam, French Guiana - Lab288 P4 | ecosystem: Host-associated > Arthropoda: Insects > Digestive system > Gut ...
TCAAGTATTCCTTCTTCAACTTTTCTTTCTCATTCTTATGTTGTATATCAAAACTCTCTTCTATACCTAAATACTTATATGCTTTTCTCGGGTCCAGTTCTTTAATTTATTATTATTATTATTATTATTATTATTCGATATAGATGTCTCTTGCCACAAGCCTTTTCTTCCTGGTACTTCTCTTGAACCAGCGGTGATCCCCACCGCTCAGGTTTCAAGCTTCACACTGCAGTACTTTCCGTATTATATGTGATGTTCCAAGTATAGTATTATTATTATTGATTCATGTAATTAAAAACGATTGTTAATGATGATATGAATCCCACGGGTAAGCTAACCGCAGTCCTTGTACATGGCCGTACTCTGAATATCGTCAGGAATGCGGATTGTGCTCTATATTTTTGGCTTTGATTATATTCGCCGTAGGAAGAGGGAAACTGAAAATTTCATCTAAAGAATTTCCGTGAACACCACGGTTACCGAATGTTGTTGTGTCCTCTGTAACTTGCGTGCTTTCAAACTACGCAGCAGTTTTTCATCGCGGTGTATGCACGCTTTGGCTTTCTTTGTGTTATTGCTTGCCTTCTAGCACAATATATGTAGCTAGTTTTGCGTAATAATTTAAAGAAGGAATAATACACAGATCAAAAATTAAAGTAGGTCTATATAAGGTAAAGTTAAAGGTTACCCCTTAACATGCAATAGGACGAACAATATTGGATGTAAAGACACAGCTGCACTCGTTCTTATCCTTGGATCTAGATAGGGTGGGTGGTCAACGTCACACCCCAAACGCTTTAACCCCGGGAAAGATCCCCGGTACCTATTTTACAGGAAACTGGGTGGTCTTCAGGACCGGTCGGGACGGATATATAGAAGAAAGACAATCTCTAACACCCACTGGGCCTCGAATCCCAGATCATGAAGCCTGTCGCCAGTCGCTATACCGACTAAAGTAAGCCTGTACTTTTATGTTTAAAAAAAACTAAAATTAAAAATGAAAATTTCTATCTTATCAAAACATACTGAACGCTAAATGTAATTAATAATGTCATCGCAGTGCGCAAAATGACGTATTTTTTTTAGCTACGTCGAACATTTTCGACAGGTTTCGGTCATAGACATTTGTGAAGTATGACGTATTGTTAATTACATTTACGTTATTAGTTCATGGTTTGTAGCGAATACTTCCGAGAACTGAACAGTAGTTCACAGAGGGAGGGATGTTTTTCAATTAGTGGTCCGATTTTTGACAAGTGGCAATTTATAGATTGTCAGGACGTTTCGTATAAGCATGTTACCCCATCGTCAGTCTACCTGGACATACATTCTTGAATTTTCGAAAATGGAAGCTGCTTGTTTCGCTGCAACGTCGGTGTTAACCCTCAAACCTATCTGTCGTCAAAACCAGGAAGTATATTGTTTGAAGAGTAATGTACATGCTTATTATTGTATTTCTCTGTTTATTTAGGCAAAGTCTGTGCACTTCGTAGCCATAGCTCTGAAAGGCCCATATTTGTCCTGCAGTGACACACGCTATAAAAATATTATAAAATTAATCAGCGACTCGTATGAGATTTATCGGAGCGGATAACGGATGAAGGTCATCAGTTGCCACGTTTGTTAATCGACATGTCGCTGTTAATTTTTAACTAAACTGACAAGTAAAGCTCAGTACTCAGACTCGAGTTTACTTAGTAGTAAGAACGAGACCTGTATTAGATTATTCTAAACTCTTAAAACTTGCTGCTTATCCCAAGGATATGTAAAAAGCCAATATCTACTTCGTAAGTCTAAAATTCAGTGCGTTTCGATTGCAAAGACCATGCGCTTAGTATAGTTGTGGAAATGACTCTTGTTTACACTAAGAAACTCACGAAGCCCGTATATATGTGTGTATATATATATATATATATCCTATAACAAAATACAGAATTCTCACATTTTAAACTGGCTGTTTATATAGTTACCGTTCCTTATAAAGGATTTCAGGAATGAACGTTAACCTACTATTTCAACGCGACCATCTTCGATATGTTGATAGAATAAAATAGGTGACCATTTGTAACGCAGTCCTGCTGGCAATGTAACACTGCAATCCAATACATATTGATTCCGCATGCAGTGCTCGTAGAATTCATGATGACAGAGAAAGCTTTTGTAGGATTACTCATGAAACTGCAGTCCCTCTACGACATGCATAAACATAACTTTGAAATGCATTCTACAGTTTAGAAAACGTCTACACTGTAGATACTCTGTTTCTAGTCTTAATTTATGTGGAAATTAAGAGCAATCACTCCGCCCGGTGCTGTGTAAAATTAACTCCGTTGAACACAGTCGTTCTTAAGGAAGTGGTAGAATCTCATCTAGTCAAAAAAAAATTCCTACAGATGCTTTAGGTCACTTCTATGTCTAGATCTTCCAAAAGGTGTCTTGCCTTGAAGCGTTTTCAATGAGAGTAGATTATTTATTTGATGTCACTTCAATTATGTGCATTTTATTAAGGCACTGTTACTAGCTTCAGAAATTGTGTTTTGGCGTCATAGAATGGTTCATGAATAATTAATGTAAAATGTTTCAAAAAAGATCTCGCAATGTGAGAAAATGCCTCGGTGTTTTCTTGGAGATATTAAAAAACATTAAATTTTTTCTTTCAGTTTCCCACTATGCCTACACTGGCGTATAACGAGATGTCCTTTAGATTTATAGTTCTTGTGTGTGCCCATTCATGATATACACCTTGCCTACCTTGATTATGATTCCATCGGCTCTTAGGTGTTAAGTGTTCCTACAAATTACAAAGTTCCTCTCTGTCTAACCCCATCCGTTCTCTTGTTATTTTCCGTCCGTTTATATCACAGTATATCTGACGCCACTGGCTACACTAAATAAGAATTTTTGGCTGCAGCAGTTTTACAAATATGCTGGCACAGCTGTTCCTGTAATTTCTGAATACGGTCTTGTCATCTCTTGACAGCTGTGTGCATCATGTCAAGTTCAAGACCCAGTAGACAGCAACAAAATCTGCGTTATGTCCAGCACGTCAGCGGAATTGAAATGCAAAAATAAAGCGCTGTATGACAGTAACCTGCGAAGAGTTCTGTACAGATGGTTTCCTTGGCATTTTACATCAGACCTTCAGTCTGTTTCAAGACTGCTGTAATGTAAAATATCATTTTGAGCTACTCCTTCAGCTGCATTAGTATTACGAAATTTAATAAGCACCAAACTTTGTGTTCTCTTTCTGTTCCACATACGTAAAACTTAAGTTGGTCCTATATTAAAGCTTAAGTACGAGTAGTTTAACAAACTTCCACAATATTCCTAACAACGTTCTAAGGCGTTGTGTTAATTTTGAATTATTTCTCAAGTAAGGTTAAAGGAGTTGACAGTAATTTTCTTTGCAAGTAACAATAACCACATGCCGCTGAAGATGTGAAAGATGGCTGAAGTACAGGGAGGTTTATATTCGTCAGCTAGGCTTAGGTAAGAAAAATTACATCAGACCAGCCACATACCTTCGTTCTCATTTCCCGGCTTCCATTTTCACCAACCACCGGGTTTTATTAGACACTTTCATAAGGCAGTATTCAAAAGCTTCACTGCTTACATTGTGTGATATTTCACTGTAATCTAAAACGTTTTGGCTGATGTATTATTCTACGAGTACATATCAACTACAAACGATTTTTAGCGTGTCGTGAGATTTGATTTGACACGGCGTTAATTTTGGAATTTTGTATATTTTCTTCCGAAATATGATGGCGGTCAGATCAATAGATAAGTACTAACGTTGTGGGAGATCTGTCACCTCCATCGTCAGGATTTATTGACGATGTAAATAGTATTTTTCTGCGAAGTACTGGTTCCCATCTAACAAACTAAACAGCAAAGTATTATTGTGTATTACACATATCGCCGAACACAACTTTTGTTGTGTTCGGCTATATGTGTAATACACAATAATTCTGTGTTATTGAACGAACACAATGGGGATGACATACCTCAGAATTTAACAGCCTCTAAACCGACAACGTAGTTTTCTTCACCTGTTCTTTGTTTACATATTAACATGTAGTTCACACGGTTCTGTTTATGAAACGCAGTTAGTTATAAAAAAAGAAATATTAATTAAGATAGCTAAAATATTTAAGTTATTCTACATTTGTCAAAATAATCAAGTGTGATGTCGTTGCTTTACGGTTTTTTTTAGCTCAGTGTTTTTCCAAAATATAAAACATTAGAATTATGAAATAATTATGTTTTCTGTGTCCATATGTGTGTTGTTTTGTGCGTACTCCATTTCAACTTTCGAACCATTTAACCGATATTCACGGAATTTAATATAAACAATGTCATTGGTACACACCCCCCAAAAAATTGCTTTTATTTTTCTATAATTAATATTGTCAGCGCGGTGGACATGCGAACTTGAGGTGTGGGAGTGATAAAGACCCACACTTACGTTATGGCAACATGGCGGTCGTCCGGAAACTTTCTTTAGCTTTCTTTTCGATGACGGAAATTAGTGAAGCGTTTGGAACGTAAAATGTGCGTAGGAGACCATAAACGTAAGCAACACATTACCTTTGGAAAGTTTTTGAAAATCTGAACTTAAAAACACCACAAGAGTGAGAGTCTCTAAGGTTGTATATGACTTACTTAACACATACGCCTAGAGAATATTTTTCTTATGCGAAAAATCTTCCACAAAAACAAACAACAATTATACATGTAGCACTAAAATTATGCAACATGAAACTAGAAACTATGCTCGGATCCCCTTGAAATTCCCTTAAGATGAGTCTTGTGCTGTAAAGTTTCAAGTAAGACTGAGTTCAGGGACAGAAGTCGTCCAGCCTATCTGCTGTAGCATATCTCTTTGTCTTGGGTTTTTAACGTTGTATTTAGGCAGTGTTGTTTCATAACTCTATGCTTTGTGCAATTTAATTCACGGGTTAGCTTTTAGGTTCCTTGCACATGTGGCCGTAGGAATTAATTTTGCTCCAGTTAAGTGACCATATTTGTTGCAATTTAAACGAACAACAGTTATGTATCAGTAGTAATGTATGAGTAGAGGGGGGTTGCTTTTTGGGGAGATCTTCTTTTTTAAAATACAGGGTTTCTTTTCATGTTAAATTTGTAGGGTATAAAATGGAACATTTTCCCTCATATCTTGGTTTATAACAATATTACATAGACAGTTTTATGAACGCGTATAATCTGACTGCATATATAATTTTATATTGCTAACATTGATGTGGATACGATTTGTACTGAACTATATTAACCTTTTGGCGCCGGAATTATTTTTTTAATTTTAGCACATTCTGTATATAAAATGTGAATAATACACGAACCAAATACGTTAGAATTATGAAACCAACTGAATTTTGAAGAGAAAAAAAATGGAGAGTATATACCATGTTTAAAATATTCAATACCTATATTTGTTGAATAAATATATAAAATGCAACTTTAGAGGTTAGCGGTGCGGTACGACCACTATAGTTGACATTATGCGTCAAAAGGTTAAGGTTCCTCTCTTCTTGTATGATACCATGTCTATTGGTGAACAATTACCAACGTTTCGGGTGAGCTTACTGCCTCCACCTTTATACTATAAGGAATCCAAGAATACTTCAGCTACGTCAGTAAAAATGTACCAATATGTCAACCGTATTACCCGACAAGACTTGAATCTTCATCACCACCGCCGTCGCGTTAGTACTTTTTAACTTGTTATTACCAAGAAGTAAATAATCATAATAGTATATTTGCCTAACTTGTTTATAATTAAAAAAAAGAAACGAATTATCTCTCGGGTAGAAATCAATCCTGAGAACTTTGACTGGATTCAGCAGGCTTAGGATAATATCGGTTGGACAGACACGATACTGATCATTCGGGTTCCTTGAAAGACGGACAATTTCTTGTCAAGCTTAGCTGATCAGCCTACAGCCTCTGAAGAAAGACACAGCCTTGTTTAAATTGTTAAAAAAAATTAATAGTAGGCCCAGTGGTTAAGCGATTTTAAACCCTGGTTCTGTATAGTCATTCTATCGAACACAGTGGTTGAGTATATGATAATCCTGCCCCTTTTTCTGGATGTCCCTATTTCAGATCTCTTCTCGGATACCCGGTATATTTACTTAGAAGTTCCGTGGTCTCTCAGTCTGCCTAGGAACGTTCCGATACAGTACCTCATATTATCGACAGCCGCTCCTTTGGAGGTCCTTTCCTTTTTATTTTTTAATTGCGTGATATGACCCTGAATTTGCTGAGCAACTGACGGCCTGTTTCATAAGCAATTAATAAATAGGTTGAAGAAATCCAACGAGATGCAACAGTAGGCGGATATTTATTTACTGCTAAATTACTGTAGATGTTTCGGGCGTCCATCGCGCCCATCATCAAGAGTACATAAAATAAGGACGTGACCAAATAAGGACTAGTCCTTATTTGGTCACGTTTGAGGAAGCTTGCTCCCCAAACAGTATGATCTCTACCAGAGGCTGCAACTACAGTTTTATGTACTCCTAACAATGGGCGCGATGGACGCCCGAAAAATGTAGAGTAATTTAGCAGTAAATAAATATCTGCATACTGTTGCATCTTGTTTGATTTCTTCAACCTAGAATTACGATGCACGGAACCACGAATATAAAATTCATTAATAAATACTCGTAATTCAGTAGACCCAGTTAGAATCGTTTCCATTATCTTAACCCTAGTAGTGTTGTAAGTACGTAGTTTCTACATGCCGTCAGAAAAAATATGGCAGCTCAGGTTCGAGAGCGGAGTGCTAAGTAAATACATGGACCTAACAGAGAGAAAGCAGCTGAGGGCAAGAGGAAGTTTTGCTATGAGTAGCTGCAGGAGTCGTAATTTGCACCAAACAGGGCGCTGGAGGGGCGGGATATGTGACATGTATGGAGAGAGATGAGAAATGCATAAAAAAATTTGGTGGGAAAATCGGAAGGACCGAGGTCATTTGGAAGCTCGGGACATAGATGGACAGATAACATTAAAATTAATCACTAGGGGGTGTGTGCTGGACTCGGCGCGTGAGGAGAGCAAATGGTGGGCTCTTTTGTACATCGTAATGAACTTTTGGGCACAATGAAATGTGGAGAATTTCTTGACTAGCTGAAGAAATGGTAGGTTCTTAAGCTGGATATAGTCCAATGTAATTAGTTATTTAATTAGTTATTTTGTTTGTTTGTTTGTTTGTTTGTTTGTTTGTTTGTTTGTTTGTTTGTTTGTTTGTTGATTGGTTGGTTGGTCGCTCGGTCTGTCGGTCGGTTGGTTGGTTGGTTGGTTGGTTGGTCGGTTGGTTGTTTCGTCATCTGTCAGGTACAACAAACTTTTTCTGATTTTAAGAAATAACAGTAGTAGTACAAAGTCACAAGTACATGAAAAATGTATTAAGAACAACACGAACGCTGCTGAAGCTCTGAAGGTTGCTACAGAAAGAGATGTGTATGTCTACTGATCCGTATTTCTCGCCTCTACGCGCTCACCTTTCACGTGTTTTGTTTTTTACTTGAAAATTTAATATTCGAGATTCAGCCTTTTACTGGGGCTTCCACTTCGTAAACCTGCAGCCGTATTGCTTCTAAAGCGTTACCGTGATATGTTACATATTTATAAAACATGAACTCTGCTAGAAAGCAGACACGGTGTAATTCACCATCTTTCGTTGGGTTTCAGAAAACAAACACACCTATTCATAAAACTTGTATCATTCATATAAACTGCCAAATGCGCCACTGATTAATCAAACAATCGTGAAAGCAATTTGATTATTTGTGTCCGATAAGTGTGTATAGGGTAGGTAGTTCTTTCGTAATCCTATATGATCTGCTCTTACAGCTCAGTTTTTTACTGAATGTAGACCTGATCCATACACACACAGCAACGTACGACTACCGCATTAAATCAACGTGTATCTTAGAGTTGAATTCTCTACACTATGTACGTATAACTTTAAAGGAAATAACATGTCTTTTCGAAAACCTATCTTCAAAATTACTGAAAGGATTTCAGTTATGTTTGATATTTGGTGTTTGCAGTCAAAGTTGTCGAGACTGGAAGTTTATAAACTCTGTTAGGCTCCGTATTGGCCAAACGGTACGGATATTTCTTACACGTCAATTGGATCAAAACTGCCCATAACGTGCAAGTCGTCCCAGTTCCATTACCTAGTTAGCGCTAGTGGCGTGAGCGGGTACTGGTGTAATCAAATCCCTGCCTGCACACACTCGTGGCTCTGGATGTGTCATTTTACAGTACGATGTGTTGATCAGAACTGAATTCGAACTTTTACTTCAACAAACTTAAAACCTAAATATTTTATAAGATTTGAAAATTGTGGCAATGAATATGAGCTGGCAGTACGTTTTCTATTCACTGCTACAATTAGCCAGATTTTAACTCGGTAATGGTGTCGAAACTTCCCGTACTGCATGAGACTTTTTTCTCAAATTACGCATAGAATACGCTCCTGAATTTTGGCCAATAAGTGGCGAAGCATCTTGCAGAATGGCGAGAATATAAATTGTTACTCTACGTTGCGTGACACCATGTAGTTTCTAGGGTTGTCACCCAAAATACTGAGAAACCGCTGCTGTCATCTTATACCCTGAAAGTGGAGTCAGTATTTTCCGTCAAACAAGAAAATCTCACTGAGGGTAACCGAATTCTGCTCTCAGATTTGAAGCCGTATATTCCGTTATACGAATTGCTACCTACTCTACCATCACGCTCGGTCCTCACCATAGACAGTGGAGCATTTGCATAAAGTAGACGTCGCAAGTTTTACCCTAAAATGGTTTGTTTTTATTTAACCAGTCACTGCTTGTGTTTCTGTGGCGGTATTAATCTTAGCTATGAGAGAGACCGGTGCTGCATACAATCCAGGCAAGGGCTCACTTTAAAACTTTAATTTTGAGCATTGCTCTAACAGTGACGCTGAGTAATGACAAAGCAAGACATAGCAGCTGGCAGATCATGGTAACAGAGCGTCTGCCTCTCTAGCTCACTATATCCGGACAGAAGCTTGCATCAACCCTGCTTTAGTCAGGACAAAGAGTTTTATTTCTCCTTGAAATATTAACATGCTGAATGTAAAAATTGTTGTTTTTCCTGTCGAGCTGAAACGTAATGAAATAATGTAGATCCATACATTAGAATCCGAGATTTTGGTTGCTCATGGTGATGAATATTAAGATACAAAATTTGAGCATTTTTATTTGGTGAATATAGGTTTCGAGTTATCATGACAATGAATATTGATGTAACATGTTTTAAATACTCATGTATAGGCCATAGTATTCAATCAGTGTGCTAATGATTATTCAATTACTAAATTTTAAACTACCTGAGCACCCTAATTTTTACTGCAGAAAATTGACACACGTCTCGAAAAACACGATATTATATTTCGCTTTAGCTTTCAATAACTATATTAGTATATATTGTGGCCCTTCCATGCTTCAGGCGCTTAGTGGCCGATCTCTTACTGCGGAGACTTGGGTTCAATTCCCAGCCAGGTCGTGTGAAATTTGTGGTGGGAGAAGGGGTACTGAGGCAATATTTTCTCCAAGTACTTCGGTTTACCCTGTCAATAATATTCCACCTTTGCTCGTTGCTCATTCTTTGGTCTATCCGCGACGCTTTGTAATCTGAGCAATTCTCAACATCTTTAAATAGCGAGCTTAAAAATCTTTTCAAGAACGTCCGATAGTCTGACACACTTGTAGCGAATGGTATCAGCGGCTCTATTTTTCTGCACTTGGAGTCCAACTCGATTAATTTTGTCTGTCGTAGAATATCGTTACTTTCGAGGCTTGCCTCTAGAGATTACCCGAGCATTTGCCTAGAATGAAAGAGTTCCGCCAAAATTTCTGGCTGTGAATTTATCGCAGTTTTACTGGTCGTCACCTTAACGCTGCGAGAGAATGGAATGAAACTGTTGTTGGTTTAGGAGATCTTTATTCTTAACAACTCCTCATCGATTCTGTGTGTGTGTGTGTGTGAATGTGCGTGCGCGTGTGCGTGTGCTTGTGCGTGTGCTTGTGCGTGTGTGTGTGTGTGTGTGTGTGTCGTCGATAGTCACGATGATTATGTATAACAAATCGGAAAGAATGTACTATGGATAGAGTGAAAACTTCTCTGGTTAGTTGTTTTTTCTAGTGGTTGATCGGCGAGTAAACTAATGTTGCGTGGACCATTGCGTTCTTTACAACACTGCCCCTATTTACGCACCCGGCGCGGTTGCTATCCCGAGGAATTTTTATTGAATTCATTCGCTATGAAAGCTTTAGATCATACTGTGTTATCTAATATGAATCTGTCGTGGTAATTCTTAAGTTGGTATCCTGGTGTCAGCGAAAGTAATCAATGAAGATATCTGGAAATAGAATCTTCAATGTAACAAAAAATGGGATTAATAACTACATGAACAACAGATTATTGCCTATTATGCGTATTGGACCGTGCATCATCTTGATATTTGAATAAAGGTTGACCAACTAGATGGCACTTGCTTTATTATATATTGCTCAACATGTTTCAGACGTTAATACGTCCATTTTCAGGAGCTAGCGAGTACTTGTTGTGTTGTGTAGGCTGACTTGAGGCGTGCTGGTGTTATGTAGCGGGA
>Ga0123354_10019437_pt1 | contig 10668 bp, 6 predicted proteins | sample TergutLab28metaG_2_FD_97872 | JGI IMG/M metagenome (GOLD analysis project Ga0123354, IMG submission 97872) | Labiotermes labralis P4 segment gut microbial communities from Petit-Saut dam, French Guiana - Lab288 P4 | ecosystem: Host-associated > Arthropoda: Insects > Digestive system > Gut ...
ATTTCGTCCTTTCAAAAAAAAATCGTATCTTTGCATGTGTAAATGCAGATGTTCATTCCATTAATTATATTAGGCGTCGCCGTTATCTTCTTTATAAACGGCAAAATACGTTCAGACTTGGTCGCTTTATCAGCGCTTATTCTTTTGATGTTGTTCGGTATATTGACGCCAGCCGAAGCGCTTTCGGGTTTTTCAAGTTCTATTGTCATTATGATGGTGGGACTGTTTGTAGTAGGAGGAGGTATTTTCCGAACCGGTTTAGCAAACGTAATCAGTAGAAAAATATTGAATTTGGCAGGCAACAACGGGACAAAACTGTTTGTGCTGGTCATGGTGGTTACTTCTGTTATCGGCGGTTTTGTGAGTAACACCGGCACAGTGGCTCTGATGCTTCCCATAGTGGTGAGTCTGGCGATGGCAGCCGGTACGAGTCCGAGTCGTTTTCTGATGCCCCTGGCATTTGCCAGCAGCATGGGCGGGATGATGACTTTGATTGGAACGCCTCCAAACTTAGTGATTGATAGCGCCCTCCGGGAAGCCGGATTCAAAGGGCTTTCGTTCTTTTCGTTCCTGCCTGTCGGTTTGATATGCGTAACGCTGGGAATTGTAGCGCTTGGATTCCTCAGTAAACTGTTCCTCACCAAAGACGGCAAAGGCGGCGACGATACCAAAAAATCGAAGTCGCTCAAAGACTTAGCCAACGAATACCAGCTTTCGCAAAACCTGTTCCGGGTGCGGGCAGTTCCCAATTCAACGTTAATTGGGAAAAAACTGCAAGAATTAGAACTGTCCAAACGATACAATATCAATGTATTGGAAATAAGACGCACTTCCGGCAGTCAAAATTTGTTTTTAAAATCCATCGATCAAAAATTAGCGGGTCCCGCTACTGTCATTGAAGAGAACGATGTATTGTATCTTTCCGGTTCGTTTGAGCAGGTGCAACTTTTTACTTCCGAGAGTACGGTCAAAATGATTGATATGCACGAGTCGGAAGAAGCGCCTACCTTTTCGGGCAAACTCCGGTTCGATGCGATTGGGATTGCCGAAGTGGTGATACTCTCCAATTCGAGGTTAGTGAATCAACCGGTGAAAAAATCCGGTTTTCGGGAAAAATATAAAGTCAACATTCTGGGCATTCAACGTCAGAAAAAATACATTTTGCACGAAGTAAAAGATGAAAAAATACATTCGGGCGATGTACTGCTGGTGCAGGGCGAATGGAGCGACATAGCGCGGTTGACGGAAGAATCGACCGAATGGGTGGTTATCGGGCAACCGCTGGTTGAAGAGTCGAAAGTATCCCTCGATCACAAAGCGCCCTTGGCGGCTGCAATCATGGTTATCATGGTGGCGTTGATGGCTTTCAACGTAGTTCCGGCTGTTCTTGCCGTACTGATGGCTGCTGTTGGAATGATACTTACCGGCTGTTTTCGCAATGCGGAAGAAGCCTATAAAACCATCAACTGGGAAAGTATCGTGTTGATTGGCGCCATGTTGCCGATGTCGTTAGCCATTGAAAAAACAGGCGCTTCCACCGCTATATCCAAAGCATTGGTAGAAGGATTGGGAAGTTTTGGTCCCATGGCTTTGATGGCAGGAATCTATTTTGCAACCTCCTTGCTCACGCTTTTCATCAGCAACACGGCTACGGCTGTCCTTTTTGCTCCCATTGCCTTACATTCGGCTGTCGAAATCGGTGTAAGTCCTTATCCCTTTCTGTTTGCAGTAACGGTTGCCGCCAGCATGTGCTTCGCCAGTCCGTTCTCAACGCCGCCCAACGCCTTGGTCATGTCGGCAGGACGATATACCTTCATGGATTACGTCAAAGTCGGTCTGCCGTTGCAGATTCTTTTCGGCATCGTGATGCTATTGGTGCTGCCTTTGTTGTGGAAGTTTTAGGGGAAAGGAGAGATAGACGCTGATAATTATCGTTTTGTAATCATATATTTGTATTTCCCCGACAGGACAGCGCTCTTTGCGTTCAGGGAGATACGGTATATTTCCGTTCCCCATACATCCGACAATCGCGGGTCATCCAGACGAATCGTTTCAACCGTCGAATCAAATATGTTTTTGTCATAAGTTAATTCGATTTTCTCTCCTTTCACTTCAATCGTTATTCTTCCCTGATTTGAAATGTCCACTTTTCCCCATGTCAAAAAATTAATCTGATTCTTTTGCTTGATTTCCGACATCCTGAACGAATCGTTTATCGTCAGTTGGTTGTTGTTCAAAACATATGAGCGAACCCAGCTATCCACGCAGGCTTCTTTCGGATAAGCCTTTGCGATATTTGCGGAAAATGAAAACTTTTTAGGGTTAAATACCGCATCGGTTGCTTTATACTCGGAACCGAATCGTTGAGGCATGCCATTAACCACAGGCAAATTGTGATAATTGCTTTGCATCGTCCAAATAGAATAGCGTTCATTGCTGAACGTTTGACGGGTATAAGTTCCTACACCGGCATCGATAATAACCGGAACTGTATTGAGATACAGTGAAAACGTGCCGACATCATTGTGATTATGACTTTCGTTATTGTATCCTCCTTTAATCGCTACAAAGAATCCGGACGTGGTAGCCATATAACAAAATTCGGTTTCAGGATACCATGTATAAGGAGGTGTCCGGTGCGCTGGAGTTGTTTCTGCTAATTCATTCCTGTAAAGTATGGTTTGCAATCCCCGAAATAAATCGGTGCCGAATTTCAGGTTTTCACGCTTATCCGAAGAATCCAAATTCTTCAGATAAGCGGCATATTGCATCATCTCCTTACTGTTGACGGCTTTTCCGTAACGGTAAATCAGCGAGGCTTCGCCTCCTCCTTTAGCGGAAGCGTCCGCAAAATTAACTACCCAGCCGTTACCTACATACGATCGTGAAATGTATTCTCCCATATTCTTAATTATCGGCTCATTGAAAATGGATAATTTTCCGGCAGTTCCATAACTTAACATTTGTAGATAATCATACAGTTTTCCGGCAGCGTGTCCCCAATAAGAAGGACCTTCTTCGCAAGCGCCATCGGAATTAGTGTAATTAATAAATTGATCGACCGATTGCATGGTTCGATAGACAGCTTGAGTTAGTTTATCTCTGTCGTTTTCGAGCAGAAAAAAGCATTGAAGTACATTGAAATTACACCATGGATTCCAATTATTGACTAATTCCCCCCGTTTCAGATTGAATGCCATCCACCAGAATCGGTTTTCGTTCATGTAGGTATCCAATATTCTGTCCTGAAGATTTTTCCGTAATCGTTCGGATATTACGGGATTCACCTTATCAAACTCCTTATTTAAGTAATAGTAAGTCCACGACAGCAGCGATCCGACTTCTCCTGCGGTCAGGTCAATGATATGTTCTTTATAATCAGGCAATGAACGCCCCGAGTGTTGAGCAGTTAAGTGAGCGGATAAAGCCCATGAAGTCATTTCGCAATAGAAAAACACACCATTGATGATTGGGTCGATAAAACGTCCTTTACCTTCTGCCAATTCAGCCATAACCAATGCAGAAAGTGCATTGTTGTTTTCACCGAATGGCTTTTCCATAACCTGGCGGGAACCGCTCCGTTCGAACTCGAGGTAGTCCGAAGCGGTCACCACTTGCCATTGATAATCAAGTTGTTTCTCTCCCAGCCGGATAATATCTTGCTTTGCATCTCCGAGAAACTTGTCCCATCCGGCTCTATCGCTATAGGCGGGATAAGTAACCCATTGCCGGTTCATCACCAGCATGTCTTTCAACGCCGTAACATTGGTCTTTTGTTGAAGTAGGTTACGTTCGGTGTAAGCATGCATGGGGATGATTGCCAGCAACAAGAAATAAATAAGAACGAAGTGTCTTTTGCTTTCCATGAATATATTTCATTTTATATGTTTCATGCAAAAGTATAAAATATTTCGGATTAATACACCCAACCGGGAGTATGTAGCAAATTTGTGTTTAAATCAACTTCGGCTTTTGGAACAGGCCAGGTATAAAACTGGTCGCCTATCCATTGATAAGTTGTTCCACCGGCATTACCACCCCATACCAATTGAGGATTATTCGTGTCAAATTTTGTTTGTTTCAACGTTTTCCAACGCATTTCGTCGAAGAAACTTACTCCTTCGCCCATCAATTCGCGGCGGCGCTCGTCACGAACATAATTGCGTGCCGTGGTTTGATCAGAAAAAAATGAAGCCATTGTGGGAACGCCTGCACGGTCTCTCACTTGCTTTACCTTTGCCATAGCGCCGTTCAAATCGTTCTTTTCTACTAAAGCTTCCGCCCACAACAACAATACATCCGCATAACGAATGATAGGTTCATCGATCGGATTATCCTGGCGGCGCATAAATTCAAGACCTTCACCGATAAATTTACGATGCATATAGTAAAACTTGGTTTGCGCATTCGCAGTACCGGAAGTATAATAATTAGCAGGCAAATTCGGATTCAAATTGGGTTCGGCTTGCGCTTGATCAAAATAATACTTACCTGAAACGGGCCAACGGGATGTGTACCAGCCAGCGGCGGTGGAATTGCTGTTAACGCCATAAAAATCGGAATAGGGAGTAACTATGTTATCAGCCATACGAGGATCTCGGTTTGCATAAGCAGCTTTTACACGAGCTTCGTTACCTTCAGGAAGATACAGAGATTTAACTGCATCAGTCAATGAACTTAATTGTGACTTAATGGCGTCAGTCACAGTTGAATGAATTTCCACCCCGTTCACAGTCTCATCGCGTATGAAGAATACTTTTCGTTGTTCTACATCAGTTACGGAATTCCATTCAGGAATGAAATCCGTCCAGTTGAATGGTTTAACTGTATTTGCATCCACCACTTCCTCGTATAAATTCGCTACTGCCGGAGTAACCTGCAAATCAGTCCAACAACCTCTACTATCCTGAGAGCCTTGCATAAAAGGCGCACAATATTTTTGTATTCTCGAACCATAACCTGCCGGATCTTCGATGTACTGCACACTAAGTATCATTTCCTGACAACGTTCCTGTCCAACCTTAAATAGCAGTTTATAGTCGGGATACAGACTATAGCCACAGTCTCCTACTTTTCCGAAATCAGCGATTGCTTTGTCATAGTCTTTTGTAAGTAGATAAGCGCGTCCTCTAAAAGCATAAGCGGCTCCCTTACTGACACGACCTTCACCGTTTATTTGATTCTCAGGTAGTTGAGGTTCATTAACAGCATCAGTCAAATCTGAGATAATCTGAGCCCAAACATCAGCTTCAGGACTTTGAGCTTTAGTACATTCACTTGGGGAAATAGGTTCCAGATAGAGCGGAACCCCTATTCCTCCATTCCCGAATATTTCATTCAGACGCATATAGAAAAATGCTCTTAACACTTTACATTCGGCTATTAAACGGGCTTTTTTACCGTCGTCCATGGAGACTCTTGGAATATAGGCAATAGCATTATTTGCACGTTGTATTCCTGTATAGCACCATTGCCAGGTAAAAGAAAACCTGGAGTTGCTCGGATTGACGCCTGAGGAAAATAGACTGCTTATATCATAAGAACCCTGTCCAGTCATACCCAGTACATCAAATCCGTAATAACCGATATTAACCGATTCTCCTACAATTCCACCACCTTGTAGCGGCTGTTGCAACGCTGCATATACGCCTATTACTCCCTGATCCACCTGATCTTCGGTAGTCCACATACTAGTACCCGAAATACTGTTGTTCGGCATTTGATTCAGTAATTCAGTACATGCTGTTGTAATAATTAATACAACACTTACTGTTAAAAAATATTCTATCTTTTTCATAACATTTTATTTAAAAAGTAATTGTTAAACCACCAGAAACCATTCTTGCTATTGGATACACGATGATTGATCCTCCAAGTTCAGGATCTACGGCAGGGAAATTCTTGGATTGAATAGAAAGCAGGTTTTCTCCTGTTGCAAACAAACGCAGATTGCTTATTTTCGCTTTGTTAATCCATTTATTAGGCAGGCTATATCCGATTTGCAATGTTTTTAATTTTAGAAACGAAGTATTATATAAATAAAAAGTATTGGATCTCATCGTGGAGGTTGCCGATAACAATCTTGGATATTTACCGGAAAAATTAGCGTTCGGATCCGCTGCCGGATCATAATCATTTATGCCGCCGTTTGCTGCCGCCGCCACTGCATCGTATGAATAATACATGTTGAGAGCATTGGCGGGCAAGGCGTCGGTATTAGCATTTAATATCGAACCGTTAGCTCCGCGCTCGTTGACATAGGCATAAGAGCCTAAACGTCCCGACCAGTTCATACTCAAGTCGAATCCTTTCCATTCTCCCGATAGATTCAGTCCGAATATCCATTTGGGAATAGTTGTTTTTCCTGTAAATACGCGGTCGTCGTCGGTACCGTATCTACCATCGCCATTGGTATCCGCCATCAGCATTTCACCATACCACAGATTAGCGCCTCAGGGTCCAACCGTTTTGTTGTTGAAAGAATAACCGGCTGCTATCATAGACCTTACCCAATCCAAATCAGCTTTGCTACGGATCATGCCGTCTTTTGGACCTCCATTTGGGTCAACTGTTCCGTCCGTTTTCGTATAAGTTCCCGTTCCCGAATAGGGCTTGCACAAGAAAAATTCGTAATAAGGGTGTCCTTCCACAGTTCGATTGTCTCCACCCGAACTAACAGCTGCAAGATTGGTATAACGCCAGGTAGGGTTTCCCCAAATATCAAGGACAGTAGGGTCGGCTGCGTATGTCAATTTTCCATGATAGCCGGTTATCAGGTTAGTACTGTAGCTTATATTTGCAGTTACGGCATAACGGAAATCAGCAATTTTGTCGTTCCAACCCACACTAAGATCAAATCCATTATTGCTCAACTTTGCCGCATTGATCTGAGGTGAGTTGATTACACCTAAAGTCAAGTATTGAGGCGGTTGAACCAGCATATTCGAAGTTTTTCGATTATAGTATTCAAATTCAAAAGACAAACGTTGTTTGAGAAAATTCGATTCTAAACCGATATTTGAAGTTGCAGTTTTTTCCCACGACATCAGGAAGTTAGGCAATTGAGACGGTATGACGCCGTTCTGTACGCTTTCGTTAAATACTGCGTTTACCTTTGCATAGATGGATTGCCAGTCGTAGTACCCACTGACTTGATTACCCAATTCGCCATACGATGCTTTTAGTTTCAAATTGTTCACAGTGTTTTTTAGCGTAGCAAAAAAAGGTTCTTCGGAAATCCGCCATCCTGCAGAGAACGAAGGAAAAACTCCCCACTGATGTCCCGGAGCAAATCTGGAAGAACCGTCGGCGCGAATATTGGCTTCAAATAAATATCTTTGTTTATAGGCATAATTCACACGTCCAAAATATGAAAGTATGGATAATATTTGCTTGGTTGAACCATCAATAGACTGCATCGTAGCTGTGCTGGTAATATCCGTAACATTCCAATCTAACAATCCTTGCTTCGTAGCGTTGAATCCGGAATTTTTTGTATAATATTGTTCATATCCACCGAAGGCGCTGATGTCGTGATTGCCGAAAGAACCCATATACCTCAGCAGTAAATCAGCCGTATAACCTTCTGAATAATAAGAATAACGATATGAGGTAGCCTGGTCGAGTACGCCTATGTTTTCAACCGGCGTTTCGGTTCCTGAACGAAAACGGTAACGAGGTAAGTCTCTTGTATAGTTTTCATCCTGCCGCTGGTATTCGTTGTAATTAAATTTAGCTTCGGCAGAAATACCTTTCCAAATGTTAGCATTAGCATACCAGGATGTATTGATGCGGGTAAATTCATTCTTTCCTCCATTAGAGGCAACACTTTGCAACACATTGTTCATCTGAGGCATATTCGGATCTTCCCCGGCTCCATATAATCCATCATATTTTGGATTTATGCCAGGATAGGCTTGTAATAAATAGGCCATAGAAATATCACCTGGATCTTTAAACTCTTTGGTTCCATAAGTTTGAGTGCCTATGGTTAAAAAATCGTTAACTTTGCTTTCCACATTTGCCCTGATATTAAACCGTTGCAAGCCGGTGTTTTCCAACGAACCCGGATTATTCTGAAAACTTCCGGACAACAGATAACTGGAATTTTCACTTCCTCCTGAAATCGACATGTTATATCGTTGATACACATTAGGCTTGAACATAACCGTCGCCCAATCGGTATTTGGATAAGCGAGCCAGTTTGGGATTTTGTTTCCGGTATAAGGATCTGTAAATATTCCGTTTGGATTTGCATTTGCTGATTCCCAGTCACTGATCGTTTGGTCTGGATACCAAAAACTTGAAGCAGTAGGCGTGTTGTCACGTTGCGCCGTATTGTGCAAACGCATCCACGTAGGCATATTTGACAAAAATCTCATTGATGTAATAGCCTGCTCTTGAGCCAAGATAGCGGAAACGGTAACTTTCGGTTTTCCTTTCGTTCCTTTTTTGGTTGTAACTAATACAACTCCGTTGGCAGCTCGCGATCCGTAAATAGCAGCTGATGCTGCATCTTTAAGAATACTGATACTCTCGACATCGTCAGGGTTGACAACAGTCATGTCAGCTACCACGCCATCAACCAAAATCATTGGAGAACTGCCATTGATAGATCCTAATCCGCGAATTTGTATTGATACATTTTCATCACCAGGATTGCCTCTACCTTGGGTCACACGCACACCGGGAGCTAAACCGTCCAAAGCGGTAGCCAAGTTCGGTGTGGGGCGATCTATCAATTTATCCGAACCAACAGAAGCTACAGAGCCAGTTAAATTGATTTTCTTTTGAATACCATAGCCAACCACCACTACTTCTTCCAGCGTTTTATTGTCTTCCATCAACGTAATGTTGTATTCACTTTGATTTTTTACAACAAATTCCTGATTAACAAAACCGATGTACTGGATTGAAACCGTTTCGCCTTCCGAGACATTATTTAAAGAGAATATACCATTGGAATCTGTAACCGTCCCATTGGTTGTGCCTTTCACTACAACGTTCGCACCAATAATATCTTCGCCGCTTTTATCGGAAACCTTACCCGTAATAGTTTTCCTTTGTTGCTGACCAACTGATGGATTTGCATTCACAACTCCAATTGTAAGAATAAGCAACGCGATTCCCAATCCTATCCTTACAAAAAGGATAAAATAATCTAAAGTCTTCTTTTTCATAACTGCATACTGTTTATTTGTTAAGTACATAAAAAATAAAGAATAAAAACTGCAAATTAAAAATCTAATTACATTTATATAATTATGTTAAAATTAATTAATAAGACAAAAGTACCAGCTAATGGAAAAATGTACAAACAATAAGTTGTACATTTTTTGTACAACTTATTGTTTAATTTAGTAATTTTGCTGTATAATTTATTTTATCATGGCAATTGGAAATACTTTAAGAAAATTAAGATTGGCAAAGAACCTCTCACAACAAATTGTGGCAGACACATTAAATGTTGACCGGCGAACTTATGCTGCTTGGGAAATGGGAACACAAGATATAAAAAGTAGTTTTATTCCGAAGTTAGCTGATTTTTTTGGAGTTGAGATATCCGATTTGTTTAGCAATGAAACGCACATTAATATCAAACAGTCATTCAAGGATAGTACCATCAATACAGCAATTTTAATTCTTACCGATAAAGAAGCTGTTAACAGAATATTAGATGCTATAAAGTCGCAGGATAACAAGTAAACTCCTTATTTCTATATTTTTATTAAGAAAAGTTAGTTAATATTTATAATTGTTTTAGCCCCCTAAAACCCATTCCCCTTCAGCCCCAATCCCGCCTTTTCATCCAACCCGAACATCAGGTTGAAGTTCTGGACGGCTTGCCCCGAAGCGCCTTTCAGAAGATTGTCAATCAGGGAAATGACCAGCAACCGGTTGTCGTATTTTTCAGGATACAGGATGCACTTGTTGGTATTCGTGACTTGTTTCAAGTCGGGATTTTTGTCTGTGACAAAAGTAAATGCCGCATCGCGGTAAAAATCCGAATAAAGTTTTTTTATTTCTTCCGAAGATAAATCGCAGGCAGTGTAAGCGCTTGCGAAAATTCCCCGCGTGAAATTTCCCCGCACCGGAATAAAATGAAGGGGCGACGACCATTCGGATTGCAGTTGCAGCAGCGATTCCGTGATTTCTTTCAGGTGCTGATGCTCAAAAGGTTTGTAAATGGAAATATTATCGGCGCGCCAACTGAAATGCGTGGTTGCTCCGGGTTTCACTCCGGCGCCGGTCGAACCGGTAATGGCATTGACGTGTACGTCGTCTATCAGTAAACCGGCGGATGCCAAGGGTAGCAAAGCCAATTGGATGGCGGTCGCAAAGCAACCGGGGTTGGCAATGCGCGACGCTGTCTGGATAGCCGGCTTATTCAGTTCGGGTAAACCGTAAACAAATCCGTCGGCGGTATCCTTGTGCCGGAAGTCTGTCGATAAATCAATGATTTTCAAAGATTCGGGAAGCGAATGCTTTTCCATGAACTTTCGGCTGTCGCCATGCGCCGAACAGAGAAAAAGGGCGTCCAGCCCGTCGAACGAAAGCGTATCGGAAAAGACTAAATCCGTCTCTCCGATAAGCCCTCCGTGTACGTTGACAATCTTGTTTCCGGCGTTGCTTGTGCTGTGGACAAACCGGATTTCCACATTCGGATGA
>Ga0123354_10019438_pt1 | contig 10668 bp, 9 predicted proteins | sample TergutLab28metaG_2_FD_97872 | JGI IMG/M metagenome (GOLD analysis project Ga0123354, IMG submission 97872) | Labiotermes labralis P4 segment gut microbial communities from Petit-Saut dam, French Guiana - Lab288 P4 | ecosystem: Host-associated > Arthropoda: Insects > Digestive system > Gut ...
GATGCCACTTATTATTTTATTGTACTTCTTATAGGCTCAACATGTTTCGGGCACTACTATGCCCATCATCAGGAGCTCGCGACTATAATGTTGATTACCACATTGGTCGTTTTGTTCTTGGTTTGCTGTAGGTTGGAGGTTAGGTGCGGTTAGGATGGAGTGGTGTCCGGGCTGCAGGTTATAGCACATGTTGAGTCTATAAGAAGTACAATAAAATTATAAGTAGCATCTGTGTATATTGGACCATGCATCATTGTTATAGTTGAAGAATAAGAGACCAACTTGATGTCTCTAGTTATTAAGTTTTATTTCACTTCTTCTATACTCAACATGTTTCAGACATTAATACAGCCATCATCAGGAGCCTGCAACTTTTCTATTGTATCACCACATTGGTCGTGTGTTCTTGTTTCGATGTGTGTTGGAGTTTTGGTGTGGCTGTGTAGTATAATCATTAGTTCTTTAATTGTGATGTGGTATGAATGGCTTGTCTAGACATGAGTTGTCTTAGAGGTATATTTTGTTGAATTTAGTTTTTGAGTTAAAATTCTTAGATGTTTTTATGGGACGAGAAGACCCTATAGAGTTTGACATTTAGCTTGCTTTACGTTATTGTTTGTTTTTTCTTTTAACTTAGGTTGAATGTTTTGTTGGGGTGATGGGAGGAATGTTTTTAACTCCTCTTTGTTTTTGTATATTTATTTATATTTGTTTGATCCATTTATTTTGATTATAAGATTAAATTACCTTAGGGATAACAGCCTGCTACAGGGATACCACCCCAACCCAGCCACACTGAAACTCCAACACACATCGAAACAAGAACAACTCGACCAATGTGGTGATACAATAGAAAAGTCACAGGCTCCTGACGATGGATGTATTAATGTCTGAAACATGTTGAGCATTGAAGAAGTGAAATAAAACTTAATAAATAGTGACATCAAGTTGGTTTCTTATTCTTCAAGTAGCATCTAGTTGGTTTTTATTCTTCATTTGAAGATGGAAGTCCGATGTTAATTTCGTTCTGTAATGTGACAGAGTATACGTCAGAGATGCAACAGGACATTCCTATGTGTAGCCCTTCTGTGATACAGCATCTATGCAATATTCCTAGCTCCCCATAAAGTTACGATGTCACATGTTGAGGAACCTGTTGTAGCCTTTCCCGTGTCCGCTATGGGCTGTCGTCTTCTAATCGGTAAATCATTCTTTTTTCCTGGTATGTTTTTTATTTGTTGTAGCAGGATTCATTTTAATGTTCCTGAAATTGTACAACTCCCATACACACAGTACTCCAAAATATTTTTGGAAATGAAGTGACAAAAGCCAAAGACACTTACAGGTTCAACAGGTGGAGAGTGTTAACAGGGTTCTTACTGTGAATGTATTTTTATATAACTTAACTATAAGGAAAAATATTACTTACATATAATATTCCAATCTTATACTGCGGGTCAAAATGAGAATTTTTATCTGCATATAATTTGGTAAGAGGAAACTATATTATTACTCAGAAATATGTCCTAAGCAATGATACTATAGGACTTTGTTCCTAATATTCTCCTTTAATAATAATAATGAGTACAATAATGTGTGTTGAATTACATATGTATAATTTATCTTTGTTGTCTTGAACTGTTCATTGTTGGAATTTAGAAAAACTGGTGGATTTTATTAAGCATCTGCTTGTGTAGACTGTAAATTAAATTTTATGTGTTTGAAGTATTGAGATGTTTTTTGTTGTATTAATGTTCATTATTTCATGTTTTCTTTTAACAATAAATGTCAAAAAAACAAATCGTTGTAATTGTTTTTTATGCTCAGTATTTTATCTGACAGCTGTTGGTTGCAATTTGCTGTCGGTTTGTTCACTGTGTTATCGTGGCATAACCGGCAGACTGCCGGCACTTGTGGCAGCATATTGGCAGGAAGTGACATGATCAGATGATAGATATCAGATAAAATAAGGAGAATGTTATTAGATGCGGATTTCCAACTCTGAAATGGTTGAATTATAAAAGTGGTAAATCAGTCCCATTACAGGCCCGAGGTACACAGAGGGTTCCTGGAAGTTAAGGTTCCCAGATTACATGACATTGGCCCAGGATGGTGGTAAGGTTGTCAGCCTTATGCACTGGCTGCTTTTTACCCCCAGGAAATGCTCCTGGTACTCATTTGTGTTAGAGGCTGAGTCGACCCCAGGGCCAAAGTGCGATCGGAAGGATCATGTCGATGAAAAATTCTAATGACATCCTCTGGAATCGAACCAGCGACCTTCCAATTTGTAGCACAGCACCTTAGCCACTGTGCTACCATGGTTCCCAGTTGAATTATGTGACTTAGTAAAATGCTTTTCTACATAGACATGTGTCTTAAATAAATTGGCAGTCTTCACAGTTCACTGATGCTCTTGGTGGTGTTGTGTAGGTTCAATGTTAAAGTAAATACATAATGTGCAGTTGGTCATACAATGTATAATATAGGTAACACAATCCCATTACAGGCCTGGAGTGGCCCAGAGGGTTCCAGGAAGTTAAGGTTCCCAGATTTCATGACAACAGCACAGGATGGTCATAAGGTTGTCATCCCTACGCACCGGCTGCCTTTACCCCCAGGAAATGCTCCTGGTACTCATTTCTGTTAGAGGCTCAGTTGACCCCAGGGTCATAGTGCGATAGGAAGGATTTTATGTCAATGAAAAATTCCAATGACACCAACTGGGATCAAACCAGCGACCTTCCGATTTGTAGCACAGCACCTTAACCACTGTGCCACCGCGGTCCCCATACAATGTATGAGCTTTAAAATTATGGGTCTGCTTTCTGAACATGTTTGACAGCTGTTCTTCTTCTTGGTGGAGTGGGCACTGCTGACCAACCAAATGGTCTGTGTGAAGTCCCCATCGCACTCTCTGTGCTTTCTTGTGGGTCTGGGCCAAAGGGGAACTCTCTCAGTCAATACAAAGAACACTGGATCCAGTGCAAACAAAGCTGGACATTTTTGTACAGCTTTACTGCACACAAAATACTAACTGGTCTTCAGATACCCGCACATTATTAATGAAATTATACGTTGTATGTGAACGGGATTTTGCAGCAAGATGTATGTTAATGCTAACATAATATGCTTTGTGACAAATCATGCACAAGGATACACACTCTGAGCGTATCTTTAGTCTGAAGTTGTAGTACAGCAGCTGTTGAGGGAGCCCTCCGGTTTACTAAGGCTGGATGAGATTAGTGTTCACAGTATCATGCTAGCTGTTCAACTTACCTTATGCCATAGAAGCTTCTCAAAGTGTTCACTTCCACCTTCTTAGCACATGTTGAACCTTGTGTAAGTATTTCTTGATGCTTTACAGACGTCTTGGCTTCAAATAATGGCAGTTTCTAGACACATAATCTCTTAGTGTGGACTCACTGACATTTATTTTCGTTGCTTCTGTCTGTTTCTTGAATAATGTTGCCAGGATTGATTTAATGTGACATTCTGCACAGGTTTCTTCTAAAAACACGGGCTGCGCAATTTTGTCTGCACTCGCTGCACTTCGTGGTCACAGAAAGGAATTTCTTGAGCTGCATGCAGATTTTTGTCACAGCAGTTGATGTTATTTTGTCTGCATGCGTTCCAACTTAATATAAGACACGCATCATCCAATAATGAAACTCTGTTTTTTCCACTCTTCTGTGTTCTTTTATATGGCGATGTTGACATGGGACATTTTTTTTGTCAGCACACTTCTGTGATGCATGGTATTTTAGTAAAGTACTGCAAATGGACCCATTCTGCTGAACAGAAACATTTCTCCGTTGCAACGACCTGCTGTATTCGAGCTGTCTCACACAACTGGGGAACAGAATCAATTTGCAGTGTATGCCTTTTATTACACAGCCTGTATTTCTTTATGCTCGGGAAGATGACAAGAGATGCTGTAACATCTTGCACACAAAAAGTGATTTCACTTACAGCAGGGTTGTCAGACCTAATAACAAGCTGTGGACCGATCCAGTATCCGACTTGACATCTTTGGCCAAACATGTCACATTCCCTTGTTGCCATCCATTCATAATGTTCAAGGCAGCAAAACACAAGGATATAAAATACTTCTTGTGGCAAATTTTTCAGGTTTTCTTGGGTGTATTATGCAGTGAAAATAATGAGAGTGAAACTTTATAAATACCAAAATGAGCACGGCCATATTTTAAGGCTATTCGTTAGGCCTGGCTTACAGACCGCACAGTACACAATGCCTGACAAGAAGTGTTAATTACTGGTCTGATACATCGGTCATTAACGTGCATATTTTGTGTCTCTGTAGTTAAAAATTTCTTAAAACTTCAACTGTTTCAATGTGAAGGATGTTGGGGGGAGGGGGGGGGAAGGGGGAGTGAAGTAAATGGAATGGTCGAAAGGAGAGAAGGTATGTGGAAGGAAGAAGTGTAAAGGATGTGAAGAAAATGGAAGAAACGAAGAGGCAAGAAGGGACAAAGATGGAAAGAAGTGATGTTCCCTTGAGATTAAAGTTTTTTACGTTCTAAAAGTGCCGTAGTGGGCGGACAGCGTATCCCGACATTCCTAGCAAGCACGTATCATTCTCACCCGATATTTGGGTTGGCATTTGAAACATAACATTTTGAATAAACTGTGTTTAATGTGTGAGCGATAGGAGATACAGGGACTTCCTTCAAATGATGGTCATCTTTTGAGTTTTTGCAGTGTGTGTGGTGACAGTGTGTTCTGCAATATCAGACAAATGTATTGCCTTCATCTTCAGGGATGGCTGCATTGGTTTGAGTGGACATTGAGAGAAGAGTGTCGTTTATATTGGACACTTTCCAAGGATGATTCTCCTACATACATTTAGTTACTTTTGTGTCAGAGTTTGAGGGAATTTGGCCAATCACACCTACAGAAGGGGGAAGAAGGGATAGGACTGTCCTGAACTGTTGGGAACTGCAAATTCCAAAAATAGCCATTTTCAGGGTCTCAACTGGTGGGACACGTGAAGGGAGTGCGGACAGTGGCCAGTGATATGCTTCACTCATGTCTGCCAAGTTTATCTTTTTACAAGAGACTTCTCCTTGATTTTCAATGGACAATGCAGTACAAAGTTGTACGTGACAGCGGATTTTACATTACAAAACCAAATGGGAATCTGTTCTGCGTAGTCATGTTCCAGTTAGCCCTTATCCTGGATATTATGATGTAATTAGTGGCTTATCAGCACTAAGTGTCCATCAGCTGCACACATTTCTAATGAAATGAAAGCATTTGGTTTCCAGAGGAAGGGATAAGGATGTAATACAGGATTATTCAAAATGATTGTCAGGGTTTTAACAACTTGTCATACACAATACACTTCAGATAGCAGTATATGTGTTTTTTTATTTAATAGAACAACACTCCCAAGTTTTTGTTACATACCTTACAGGTACTCTATATGTGCACCCTTTGTGATTCTACAAACATCAACACGATAATCGAGTTCATTCCGCATGTCAGCGGTGATAGTTTCAATGGCGGTTCTGATTTGTAACTTCAGTTCCGGGATACTTGCAGGAAGAGGAGGAACATAAACCTGATCCTTGACGTAACCCCATAGTAAGAAATCACATGAGGTTGCACCTGGAGAACGAGGTGGCAAGTTGTTTAAACCCCAACAATCATTTAGAATAACCCTGTATTATTGTAAGATTAAAGGAACTCCCTGTAGCTTTGTAGAATTTCCAGATTTATTGCAAGACAAGAATGACATCTTCACATAATTACTCAAATTAAAAATAGGTTTTTGTCCATAATATCTAAAATCTTCAAATAACCTTTCTATGTGTACTGTTTTACAGAATTACACAAATTGAAAACATAACTTTACTGCAGCACACCGGGTTTATTTTCACCTTCCAGTCACCATCTGACTGTGTCTGCCATATTACCTTAGCAATATGAAAGGCAATATTGACCCCATGCCACACAGAAATGTAAAACTGTGCTCCTTGTTTTCACAGTAACGATGAAATTAATATGACTGCATACCAACCAATATTTTGATAAATAATATCTTTGAGGTGCACGTGCCATAACGGATAAGTAACGTTTAACGCACTTTTGCGTGGGATATGGCTGATGCACAGTTTCATAGGTATGGCACATTTTAAGCATAAATAACGATACAGCTTCATTTATGATCATGCAAAAAAATACACATCCGGCACAATGCAGCACAAACCAACTGCATTCGTATTATGTCCACCGTGTAATTGGTAGTGTTGTTTCTGTTCATAAGCCAGCAGTCTTTAAACAAGAGCAGTGTTATGGTGCTGAAGGTTTACATTGACACTTTCACATATCAGGTTTAATCTGCATGAAATGTAAGACCACACGGCCTTCTGAATTCCTGTCCACGTTCATGAAGCCACTTGTTTGAAACTGCAATAAAGAATGAAACATCAGAGAATCCCTGTGTATAAAAACAGGTGATATTTCAGCTTACTGTGTCATGTTCCAAGAATTACAGAACTAACAGAACTGGAACTGATATTAATTATAGAACTATGACAGAAGTCTGTGATGGAACTGATATTCCAAATATTTAAAAAATGTATGTGTCATTATGTTTGTGGGCTGGGACAGTGCAACTGGTATAGCAACTTGCTACAGGCTGGATGGTCCGGGGATCGAATCCTGGTGGGGGGCGAGATTTTCCGCATCTGTCCAGACCGACCCTGGGGCCCATGCGACCTCCTATACAATGGGTACCGGGTTTTTCCCAGGGGTAAAGCGTCCAGGGCTTGGCGTTGACCACCAACCCCATCTAGCGTCGAGGTTAAAGTAAGAGTAGAGTTAAACCTCTACTCCCCATCTGGGCCTTCATGGCCTGTTCTGGGGTGAACTTTACCTTTATCTTTTATGTGTCATATTTATGGTTAGCACAAATAATAAAACAAATTGGTTATACCAAGTTATGCCCCATGAGATTTCTATAAATGTTACACACACCAGGTACAAGTGTGAATTATGAACTGATAAGGACAGGGAAAGAATTTGTATACTCTAGTTGAACTCGTGTGTGTTTATCAGAGTTTACTTCTCTCTGTTTCTATCTTGCATCCATGCCGATTTCAGGTTCTCACATTGGTGCTTCTGCTCACTGAGCTCTTCTGGGAGGTGATGCTGTATCATTGGGTGAGCAGTAGCTGCAAATGATTGTAGTGCCCTCAAAATGCTGGCAAGCACCTAATCCAATGACACGGTGTCACATCCCACAAAATGCTGGCAAGCACCTAATCCAATGACACGGTGTCACATCCCACAAAAGCTGAGCCCTAAACTAGCACGTACTCCCAATTTATTTCCCTGTCTCGTCTCATTTTTAACGTTTAGACGCCCTACATTCACAATTGCAAGCACGCGTAAATAAACACCCCTATAAATCCATTGTATGAGGGAGAGTCAAATGAACATAAAAGTGCGATAAAAATTCGAACCACAGCTCGATTGTCTTGGAAGTTTCAATAGTGATACTTGTGGTTTGAAGAGTGGCAACAGGTGGCAGTACAATACTACATAAAAAAATGAAGTCATTGTGTACCTTTTGTGTTCAATAAATTAAAAGATGAAACATATTTAAGGTTTTCATGTGACTCACCCTTGTATATGTTTAGACTGCATTTTTAAAGAAGTGATACACAATCTCACTTTCATTTTTTGTAAAATTTATTTCATAATGTTATCTTTTTCCGTTCAAACAGTGCTCCTGTTTTTTATAAACCATGCACTAAAATTTGTATACCAACTCGGTCATTGAAAGGTTAACATTACACAGATGGAATGCATTTCTTCTTCTTATTCTTCGTCAGTAGGGCCCGTAGCTAATGCCACGGATGTACTGCAGCCTAGTAGGCTTATGTATTCACCCTATCCCCCACCCCCTGTTTGGATGCTCCCACGTTCGCCGCCAGGTACCGCCACGTCCACAATGACACGAGACAGCCTAGTAGCGAAAGGTGTAACTGTGTGGGTGAGAATTGGCCGGTAATTTTGCCTGAAATTGCGACTTCCGCGTCAATTCAGGGATCTTTTACATGCCACAAATTTGCGACATGGGACCCATGGCTTTACTTCCCTTCCAAAGGAAGGTGTGCTGAGGATATTTTCGCCCTGAAAAATCCTGACGGTTTCGGCCAGGTTTGAACCCGCGAACTTGGGTACTTAAAGGCAGATGGAATGCAATTACTAGACACTGTTATAAAGCACAGAATATGTGCCGCTGGTTGTTAAAATACATGTTTCTGAAGCCAGTGAAATCAATTCACCTCTGCTTCTTAATCCAAATTACAGTAAAACACTTTATTTTAAATCGAACTCTTACACCTCCCCAAATGATGAGCCCCACGATGTTCAGTGAGGAATGGTGTTCAATTCGTTTTAGTCACAGAATTTTATAGCTAGCTGCAGCTACTTACCCCATTTGGATCCAGTGAGTACAGGACACGCAGCATGTCGAGTGTCCATGTCTCCTTCTCCGTTACGGTGCAGATTGTACCAGAATGCTGCTGCACCCTTTTCAGGTCTCAGGGCTACATTTATCTGTGGAAATACGGTGGCTCCTCCTTGAGACACATCACTCATCTGAGAATGACACCAGTTATGAACTAAACCTCAGTACAACAACAGTATTCTGAACACTGTAACAATTATTCAAAATATTTTGACTACTACAGGATCATTATTTTATCTAATCCACACTGTTGGTCACTTCCTGCCATTATTCTAATTTGCCATGAGTTTGGGTCTGCTCTTTTTTAGTTCACTGTAGTTAATATTAAAGGTAAAAGGTAAAGTGATCCTGTTACAGGCCCGGTGTGGCCCAGAGGGTGGGTAGAGGTATAGCTCTACTCTTCCATGACAGCGGCACTGGTAAGGGGTGAGTGGTCAGCAGCACGCCCTGGATGAACTTTACCCCGGGAATCTGGTACCCATTTTACAGGAGGCTGGGTGGGCCCCAGGGCCAGTCAGGATGGGCAGAAAATCTCGTCCCCACCGGGATTAGATCTCGGACCGTCCAGTCTGTAGTCGGTCGCGATACCAACTGAGCTGCCTGGCCCACAGAGTGGCCCAGAGGGTTCAACAAAGTTAAGGTTCCCAGATGACATGACAACGGCACAGGATTGTGGTAAGGTTGTCAGCCTTACGCACTGGCCGCCTCTACCCCCAGGAAATGCTCCTGGTACTTATTTCTGTTAGTGGCTGAGTCGACCCCAGGGCCATATTGTGATCAGAAGGATTATGTCAATAAAAAATTCCAATGACACCATCTGGAATATAACCAGCGACCTTCCGATTTGTAGCGCAGCACCTTAACCACCGTGCCACCGCGGTCTCCGTAGTTAATATTAGGTTTTCATTTATCATATTTAAATAAGATGCTGGCCATCGTTTCCTTCAGCTTGCAGACACACCTCACATCTAAAAAAAACTTGTTTATTGTGTAACAGAGTTCTGCTGATCGAAAGTGACAGCATTATAACATGAACACTTTTTTCTCCCCAGATCATTTTCAGTGCAAGCATTATTGCTATAAGTCACATTTTTTAACATGTTTCGCAAGCAAAAACCGAGTGCAGTGGTTCTGATGTGGCAAACCAGAAGGCCAAAATCCCCTGATTATTTTGTCACCAAAAACACTCTACAAACTGATGCATTGTCTTCCTGAAAAAAGTCATACATTCTCTTGTAAATAGAGAAACATTCAAAAAATGGCAACAGAATGTATTTTTGGTATGATTTTATGCTCTCGGAAGAAAAAAATTGGCTTGATAATCCTGGGAGTACTTACACAGCACACCACACACCAACTGCAGGATCATGTGGTGGCACTGTGCAGATTGACACGTGACTTTCTGTACCGGCTATTCCGAATAGTCACGTGTCCACTGAGAAGCAACCAAGCTTTGGCACTAAGCAGAATGAAAGTGTAGTCTAATTTGTCAGGACACACCCCATTGATGTTAGCAGTTCACAAAACTGACTTCTTTTCAGAACCGTAGTTAGCATATGTATCTTACAGAATGGGTTACTAATTGCAACTAGCAATACACAGACCCAACAAGCAATCCAATAACTTGTGTGCGAATATGCCACAGGATACACCAGGTTATATATGATAAATGAGCCGAAAGGAAGTGACAAAGAGCATGGGTCAGACAGAATATGGACTCTGTGTACACTCACATACAAAGAGAAGTTTATAAACTGGAGATTCATAAACCCTTTTAACAAAACCCCATAAAATTTATAAATAAATCCACAAATGTTCATGTCTTAAGTCATCTTAGTAATTAACCAACTTAATGCACAAATTCTTGTTTTATAATAAGTTTATTATATGCCTCTACATGTTTTGAGCACTGTTGTGCTCATCATGAGGTCAAATTGTATTATACAGCATCTGGTATCATCACACCTGTAGGTGACTGTCCCGTGCACAGGTCCTTTCTCAACCTGTGTACCGCACAGCCACCCACAGTGTGATGATACCAGATGCTGTATAATACAATTTTGACCTCCTGATGATGAGCACAACAGTGCTTGAAACATGTAGAGGCATATAATAAATTTATTATAAAACAAGATTTTGTGCATTAAGTTGGTTAATTACTAAGATTA
>Ga0123354_10019439_pt1 | contig 10668 bp, 8 predicted proteins | sample TergutLab28metaG_2_FD_97872 | JGI IMG/M metagenome (GOLD analysis project Ga0123354, IMG submission 97872) | Labiotermes labralis P4 segment gut microbial communities from Petit-Saut dam, French Guiana - Lab288 P4 | ecosystem: Host-associated > Arthropoda: Insects > Digestive system > Gut ...
GGGGTCCACTCAGCCTCGTGAGCCTCGTGAGGTCAATTGAGGAGCTACTTGAATGAAAAAAAGTAGCGGCTCCAGGTCTAGAAAACAGAGATTAACGGCTGTGGGGACCCGTTGCGCTGACCATGTGACACCCCTCTATCTGCAAAAGTTGGCACTAACTTCGCCGACCGGCGGCGGCCGCTCTGTCGGTATAGTTCGCGTGCGGACTAAGGCCACGGAGTTTTTTAGCGTGAGTAGTGCGCAGGACATGCCACTAGGTGTGTCCTGTAGCAAAGTTGTCATGGCAGGATGTTGACGGCCGGTGCCGCGGTACTGAGGTTACCGGCGGAAGAAGACGTAAGTGTATTATCAGGCAGAATGTGGTTGGGTTGTGGAAGTGCGACATCCCGCATCGTCGCGCTGGGTAAGTGAAATAGGAAGCTGTGGTCGGAGTGTGCCAATGGCAGCGTCTTTACGCACAGAGTCCAGTCAATTTTGAGTTATGTCTCACAGTCAAATACATCAATAAAAAAATAACAGATATCAATAAACCAATAACCGTACCAGACGGGCGGGTAGGATGACCTGTCGTCACATTGTAAATAATACAGGGTCATTATTTTATGTGACAAATATCTTTTGTCAATTCCTGCCTCGCCTCTCAGCCGCCTGTGTGGGCGATCGGCTAAGCGGACAACGTTAATACGATAAACGTGCGGACAGAAGGTCACAAATGATATTTGTCACATAGTATAACAAAGGTGTACATAAATTTAAGGTCCACCTCACTGATAACACGTCCCATCTGCATTATAAAGAATAACCAATTAATGCTGTACGGGTATATGATCTGTGTTAATTGTGAAAATTAAATCAAAACGTATAAATACAGGTTGTGGGGAAGAGGGAAGCAGCGTCAGGACGCTCAGCAAGCTGTCATCAAACCTGTATGACGTAGACCATTGCTGTGTGTACAGTGAAAAACTGCTGATGATGGACAGAGGAACTGTCCGAAACATGTAGAGTTTTATTCCAAAAATAAATTTGAGAAATTAGTGCATCCGGTTGGTTTTATTATAAGAATGTAACACGATGCACGGTCACCTGAACGTCAGATTAACCGTGTAAGTCTGCTACTTACTGTATTATCACATTATTGTAAGTGCAAACGCATAGCTTCTCATTTTGACGTGTCAACCAGTGATAACTTTACATGACGTTTGTTTCTGATGTAGTTTATTAATTTCAGTATTTCAATACAAGTATGCTATACACCATAACATTTTTACACACGAAATGTCACGTACCTATATGGGGATCATTACTTCGTCTAACCAAGCTATTCCATGGAGCATGTGAGTGGGTCGACCAATGGCTGCGGTCTAGCTACACCATTGGCGAGCCCACAGTAAGTGACAGACAATATTGGTCAGATAAAATAATGTTCCTCTATGTGCGTCTACAACTGTGCCGGATTTCTTTGGTGATGGCCTTAGGATGGAGTTTGTTTGAGTTGTCAGGCGCGTTCGCAAAACTGCGAAAAGCGTCTATTACCTTCGTCATGTCCGTCCGTCCGTCCGCATATAACGACTTGGCTCCCATTGGACGGATTTTCATGAAATTTGCCATTTGAGTATTTTTCGATGAACCGTGTCGAGATAATCCGAGTTTGCTTGATATATGGCAATTATAACGGGTAACCGGAAGACCTATGTACATATTTTATCTATCTCGCCCAATTCTTCTTAGAAGTAGAAATATTTTGGAATAGAAGTACGGAAAATCAAAACACACATTTCGTGTTCAGTAAGTCATTTTCCGAAAATGATGCCTTTTATGAGACACGTGGAATTGAGGCAAACAGGCTACAGATAACAGTGCGCCTTGCATGCTGAATACCAGAGGCTACAGACATACACTCAGAATATGTAATACTTATTGCTTTTCCACGGCATCTGTGGCTACGCGAACGTGTCCGTGTTACGGTATACTTACATTGCCTTTCTTTTGGATGTCTGTTGCGTTTTGATGGTTAGTGTACCGAAACAAATATAAATGATGGTATAAGACACTGACCTGGCTTCAACTTCAGCGGCAGGGCCACGTTCTCAGCCTTGCAGTTGGTGAGGATATCCTTACTGCCATTGGCAAGATAGGTCAGCAGTTCGAATCCCCGGCAGGTTCCCCAGACAGGAAAATAACTCCCCTGGCTGTTTTTCAGCACAGCGCGACTGTATAACTGCCGAGCTGCGTCTCCATAGCCACCAGAGGTAGAGAAATTGGCGGCGCCACCAGGAATCAGGATCCTTTTGGTTGCCAAGGAAACAAGACCAAGTTACAAAAGCGAAAAACTGTTCGAAATGCCTACAAACATATTTTGAGTAACATATACAGGGTTTTTTGAACGGATTGCTGTGGGGAATGTTTGTACAGAGGGAGAAAGTGACAGAAGAATGGAGAAAATTGCACCATGAGGAGCTTCACATTTGAAATATTCATCAAGTATGTTGGGGGCACGCGGTGGTGCTGTTGGTTGAGGCACTGGGCTACAAGCCGGAAGGTCGCGGGTTCGATTCCCGAATGTGTCATCGGAATTTTTCGTTGACATAATCCTTCCGGCCGCACTGTGTTCCTGGAGTCGACTCAGCCTCTGACAGAAATGAGTACTAGAAATATTTCCTGGGGGGAGGGGGGGGTAAAGGCAGCCAGTGCGTAGGGCTGACAACCTTACCACCTTCATGAGCCGACTGTCTTGAAATCTGAGAGCCTCAACCTACTGGAACCCTCTGGGCCTGTCCAGGGCTGTAATGGGATTCCTATACATTTTCACCAAGTATATTAGAGTCATGAAATCAGGAAGGGTGAGACGTGGAAATCGTATGAGCAGATAAATTACATTTTCAGCCGGAAAAACTGAAGGGAAGAGCCACTCATTCTTCAACTCGACATTAGTTGAAGTTGAGTTGTCAGCATCGCACTCCAACGGCTTTACTCCAGGTTAGAGAGCCCCGGTATCTACTGGGCCCCAAAGGCGATCTGGACCTCTTTGTAAAACAGATGAATCTCTTGCCCCTGTCGGAAATCAAACCCCGATTCCTCGGCCATCCACACCTTAGACAGTCACTAAATAGACTGAACCAGAGGTTCTCAAATTGTGCTCCGCGAGTCGCTCGGGATCTGCGGCCAGATCCCAGGGTATCCGCGGATACATTTCTGTAGTTGCTGCTGTGGAGTTCTCTTCTTTTTGTAAATTAACGGAATAATGTTTTATAAAAAATTATTGAGGAACTCCTTTAATTGGCGATGATCGATTGGTTGATTAACTTTGGGTTCAAGCCCTTACGATCCCGATGTACCTCGGCCTTACAGTCGGGCCCTTTGTGTCCCATAATCTAATATCAACTCAGGAGAGCCCTGCTCCTTTACTGCAGTTCCAGATGGCCCCCAGACTTAAAATCTTAATGGCCTCCGGGTCCTAGAAAGACACCCAGGTATACTTTTCTCTCAAAAAGCCCGGCCAACGAACCCCCTGCAGGTTCCTCAACAGGGTCCCTATGAAGAGAGAGGCCTGTTTACAGGGCATTTTGCATACCTCTCAAAAACCTTATCTTTCGGGTTCCCCAGTAAAGAAGCCCTCCTTCAAGGTCCCCTTCATGGAATCCCTCGCAGAGAGATGCCCCACCACTAGAGACCACCTTCATTCATCTATTAAAGTCTCCGATATGCAAGCCTCTCCACCACATACTAGGTTCTCCTCAGATGGAAAGGGGCCCCCATTGAGAAAGATGCCCGTAACCGGAGACTTTCTTAATATATCTTCCAGCGTCCCCACTGAGGGAGCTCTCCCCGAGGCCCCCTCCACGGAGAGAGAGAGAGAGAGAGAGAGACCCTTCATCAACAGAGCCCCCCTTCATCCAGCTTTCAAAGTCCCCGGTAGATGAGTCCTCCTCCAGGTTCCCCAGATGGGGCCCCTATGGAAAGAGATGGCCGTCTCCTGATTAATTGGCGATGTGTTTATTTCGTATGACCGTTAGAATATCTAATTAAGAAATCCCATGTACCCATTAGCGAGCGACAGTCAGTTTAACGAAGGTCAAATCACGCAATGCATTGTTACATAAGCTACCGGTATGTTTTAGTGGCTATATGAAATCAGTTCTGATACATACATTTTTAATTTTGTGTATCTATCGTCAGGACACTCTGCACGTACGTGAGGAAGAATGTGAGGATCATTGGTTATTTTTTGAAGCCAAAAGCAGTCCGCGAGCAAACAAGATTAGGAAACAGTGGTATAGACTGCTCGCTGTACCGACTGAGCGATCGGAGCTCCAGTATTAGAGTAGGGACCAGTGATGGTATTGCAGAGACGGTGGGGAACTGTCGCAAGGTACAGATAAATTCTCGATCAGTTGCTGCTAAAACGGATATTACACGGAGGTCTGTTTATGTCGGCTGACAGCCTCGTGACCGGTCCCTTATTTTATCTGACAACAATCGTTTATCTCTTTCCGCCATTATTCGGTCACCGAGCGTCTGGATGCTATGTAAACCATTCCATGTGTCAGTTATATATAGTTCGAGCAGTGTAAACTGTACGTACCCTTGGGCTGATTTTCCGTAAGCGGCTTCAGCAGCGCTGACGTGAGCCATGCTACATGCAGCTTCAATTGACGTATTTCCACTAGCATCAGCATAACGTATCATCATCATCATCATCATGGCGTAGTCTGCCTTACGACAGGTCCACGGCCTTTTCCAAAGCCAGTTCTCCACACAGTGCGAGCTAGTGCTTTCCCTTTCAATTTCCAGTATCCTCTTGTTTCCTTATGTTCAAACAGTAGCAGCTTACGTCTTCTTCCTCGTCTTCCCGTCACCTATACCTTTCCTTCTATCCTTCCTCCAATAACGTGTTTTGGAAGGCAGTTCCTACTCAAGATGTGATCAATTCAGTTAGCCTTCCTCCTTTTTACAGTTTTCAGGACATTCCTCTCCTCCTTTACGCTATGTAACACGTCTTCATTTCTCACACGATCGGTCCAACTGATCTCCATTTTTTTTCCAGCGCCACATTAAAAAATCTCCACGTATTTCTAATTTACTTTCCGAAGTGTCCAAGTTTCAGTACCATACGAAGCTATGTTCCAAATATCATCATCATCATCATCATGTTCCTGAAGGGTTAGGCGTGTTTCCTGTTCCTTGATCCTCAAGATGAAGTTGGTCCCTCCATCTCTTCCTCGGTCGTCCTATGTTCCTTTGTCCTTTCAGTTTATATTGTAGTGCTTGTTTTGGTATTATATATGTGTCCATCCTCTGTACATGTTGTAGCCACTTTTTCTGGTACTGTTTTTATTTCCTTTACTGTGTTCTGTGCTCCCGTTTTCTCCCTAATTCTTTTCTTTGTCTAGTTTTGTTATTCCAAGTGTCTCAAAAATTTCATCTGTGCTGCTTCTAAGCGTTGTTCCTCTCTTTTCTTCAGTATCCGAGCTTTACTTCCAAATTTCAATGCTGCTTTAGCTGTAATGTTGTGAATTCTTAATTTTGTTTCTTTGTTCATCTGTTTTCCAAAATGTCTCCGTATAGCTCCGTTTATTTTGTTGTATGTTTGCAATTTGTCTTCCAAATCACTTTTGTATCCTGATATACGGTACTCCAAGTACATAAAATCTGTAACCTGTTCAATAATATTATCGTTTATCACAAATTCTACCCTCTGTATGTGGTTTCCCCACATTGCCATTGATTTTGTTCTTGTACTGGATGTTTATTCCAATTGTAGCCTTCCCTATGTTCTTCCTTATATGAAGACCGATTTACTGGTGAGTAGCATCTTATTCTTGTCGAATGCTGTTTGTGCGTGGCAATCCTGGATTGAACGTCACGTGTGCATCTTGTATCATTGTTCTCAATAGGAAGAACGTGAGCTACCGAAATAGCAGCCCTGCTTTCAAGGTCAGGGCGTTACAAATGCTGCCAGTACCTTGGGCCGGATTTGCTCCCGCTTCTAGCTGAGAAGCACTAGGAATATTAGAGTGCCGTTTGTGCTTGCTTGCGGCTTATGAAGCGCTGCTCCAAGCGGCATGTGGATGGATGGACAGCTGCGGGAGGTGGCAGCGTTGCTAGAAGCCGCTTGTGAAGACGGAGCCTTACACTGCACTGATTGACACAACAGATCCTACGCAACACAGTAATAAAACAAAGTTTTGCAACGAAACTTACTTGACTGTGCATTTGGTATCCCCTAGTAACGTTGTCTTCGGTCGCGTTCGCAAAATCGCAAAAAATCGACCATGTCTGTCCGTCCGTGCATCCGAATAGAAAAACTCAGACTCCTAGTGGGCGGATTTTCCTTAAATTTGATAATTTTTTAGGATTTTTCGAAAATTCTATCAAGGAAATTGAAGCTTTATTAAAATCTGACAATAATATCACCACTATCATCATCATCATCATCATCATCATCGCATATCGGTCATGGAGTTGGCCCACTTGTTGACCCGTTCCGGTCTCACGTACCCAGAAGTCTCTTCAAAGGTCTACCATGATTCCTTCTGCCAGTTGGGGAGTAGTGTTATCTGTCCGGCTTCTTTTCGAGAGACTTGTCAGAGGTTAAATTTTCTCCTGAATGGGTTACGGGCCCAGAGCAGGGTAAGTCCAGTGGTAGGATTGCTACCTTTAGCCTTTGGACCGACATGTTTAGGGATGGCATTTCCTCCATTCCTGATTAAACAGTTATACCGCTGTGACTCGGTCGTCATTTCCTCGTTTGTGAGAACAGGGTGTACCACGAGAAGGTGAGGATGACTGTTGGGTAGGATAGGCTATAGTATTGCGCATCATGCACTAAGCATTAATGTTATCGATGGAATAACGCTCGCGTTATTTAATTAATGTAAATTAGTGTGATCGGAAAAACCTTTACCGCAATACGTGCACATCGCTTTAAGACCCTTGGTTACCGTACATATTGGTAAGAGAAAGGGGTTGAATTTCATAATACGTTTGGAGTGTTTTCTATAAGCTCACTGGGGGGGGGATAAGCAAAGTGCGTTTTTGTTTTGGGCAGTAACAAAGAATATTTTTGTGTTTTTAACTGCATTTTCTCACAAGCCCACTTGCTGGTTTGCAGAATAAGATGGCGCCTGCAGCGCGACATCGATGTATGACGTCACAATGACACGAACACATCCACATAGAGTGTGGCGCATAAATCACTTGGCACTTGATGTTTTTTAATGTGCTGCTTCTAGGGTCAGGTACTTCTGCATCACCCTGTATAACCCTCTGAACTATACGTTCAAAGCACATACGAATTAAAATTTCTTTAGCCAGCTCTTAAGTCTAAATAATAAGTGACATTTTAGTACGCAGTGTGACCTCTGAACTGCTGACCTAAATTACAAGACCTTGAACGGTTTTTGAAAGCGTAGGATTTGCTTAAAGTTTTTGATTTGGTCTTCAGTGAAAACTGAAGTTGTACGAGATGCAGCCTCTTCTCATAATCACGCCCTGTCATTTTCATACGTCAAGATATCCCTCAAATGATGATATTCATAACTTTTTACACCCTGTAGTATAGGGTTATAATCGTATCTGACAACTATCTTTCGTTACTACCTGTCAGATCGCTTGCAGTGTGAACGTAGCCCATCCAGCCTACAGACCACACGAGCGACCAAATAGCGGCGATGACAGAAATATATTTCAGTTAAAATAAGGACCCTGTATAATGATTGTGTCCTGAGTTTTCCGAAACACTTGGTGCTCCAGTCTTCAGTATGATTTGAGCTAGGTTCAGAAGATCATAATTTGAGTTCTTATGCTTCTTAAACCCTCACCACCATTTGTTTTTGTAACCAAGCGACAATTTTGGAAATAACAGCACAACAGGTGTGCTAACTTAAATAATAGCACAACAGGTGTGCCAACTTAAATAATAGCACAACAGGTGTGCTAACTTAAATAACAGCACAACAGGTGCGCTAACTTAACTAACAACACAACAGGTGTGCTAACTTAACTAACAGCACAACAGGTGTGCTAACTTAACTAACAGCACAACAGGTGTGCTAACTTAAATAATAGCACAACAGGTGTGCTAATTTAAATAACACCACAACAGGTGTGCTAACTTAACTAACAGCACAACAGGTGTGCTAACTTAAAATTCAGCTTACCCATTTACGTAATCTATCAAGTGCTGATAGTAAGACTCGGTCTGGTTAATTCTGCAAGAAACAGAAATACAGGATAAATGACATAAAACAGCAGTGCTCGAGGCGGTGATAAAAGGAACGCCCTGTATTTGAATCCCGCCATGTTCGTATGACCAAATCAACAACGGTCATCAACTTAGTCAAAATATATTCGCTAGTCATATAAACTCCAAAATAAGAGAGCCATCTCATGGAAAGTGACGCCGTATAAGGTGGCATAAACGTACCGACGTTTCGGAGAAACGTAATGCCTACATTTCAGGATTTGATTCTTCTGGAACGACCTAAATTTCTACCAATATACACGGCGTCAGAACCACAAAAAATGGCTAGTCCCCATAGTCATCCCTGTGAGAACCTCAAATCTTGTACCTCAAATTTCTTTTTTCGTTCTCCCTCGATTGATGTGTGCGGGTTTCTTGCACAAGTGGGGGGAATAATCTGAACATCCGATGTTGTCTTTGGGAGCGCACAGGTACTGCACCCATGATACAGGGTGTTTCGTATACAGAGCAACCGTAAACGGAACTCGTGACTGATGGGCGGACTGATTTGGAGGAAGGAGCGTCCGACTCTTTCGCCTTTGCGCATGCGTACGAAATTCTCACTGCTATGGCAGTAGAACGAGATGCCGTTCTTTAATATGGCACTTGTATCGACACAAGGAAGTTAGCAAAAATATTTCTGTTGAACGTTAGGCAAGTCTGAGAGTCTGTCACCAAATACAATACTCTGCCGGTGGGCACCAACATTTCGGAAATATTAAGCTGCATCCATCTTCACGAAGCTACACGGGTTTGTAATCATGAGAATCAAAATAAAAACACAGTGAAAATTATGATCCATCTTTTGCTGTATTTGTGTTAAGATAGCATAAAAGAAAAAGAAAAAGCAAAACTTGTAAAGCAAAGAAAATCTTGAATGATTTTTGTAACAGATCCGTAAAAACTCTCAACAAAATCTTCATTTATTAAATCGATATACAGGGTGTTTTTTTTCTTACAAGACCGCGCACTTAGGCTGGAATCCGACGTTCCTCCCGGCAATTCCGGTTGACTCGTAACGCGTAAGTTCGCAGTACGGCTGCGTTGTCTCTAAGCATGTAATAAGCATATGGTAGAGCTAGCACAAAGCACTCACTTGATTGGGACGACTCTTGCCCCAGCACTTTCCACGTGTTTTACGTATGACGCTGCGATGTAACTGGTGTAGTTTCCGTGCTTTTCTTGCATGTATTCTGTTAGTTCCTGTGACAGAATGCCTGTGAATAGTAGAAAAAATGCGTCATTAAAGTATGCCCATTGCACTAAGAGAGTTAACCCTTTGGCCCTGGAGCTAGACATTTACAGTTTAGCACATCATTTATGTAAAATGTGAATATTTTATGAACCAAGAAGGTTAACATTAGGAAATACACGATATTTTGTGGAGGAATAAACGAAGATGGTGAGAAAAAGTCTAAAAAAAAAAATTAAATATATTTTTTGACTAAATATATAAAAAAGCGTGCTGTGGGGAGGAGCGGCCCGTCTGTCCTATACATAAGATGCATGGCGCCTAAAGGTTAAAGTTGGAGAATAACGATCCGAAATCTGTCCAATGCTCCTTTATATCTTCAGCAGCCTTGCTCTGTTTCAGAGTTCTCAAACTTTGCCCACTCGTCCTTCTAATGAGAACATTATTGAGACGAAGATGACTATGGAGCATTGATGGAGTGATAATGATAATGATAGGGGAAACTCGGAGTACGGGGTCATAAATACGTCCCAGTGCCACTTTGTGCAACACACATATCCTGTGTACTGGCCTGGGATCGAACCCGAGTCTCCATGGTGTGACGCCGGCGACTGGGCTCTCGAGTCTTGGCAGAGCCTTTTAACCCTTTAAATGCCGAATTAAATCCCATCTGCCATTTGCTGGCATTATTCGGAGCTCACCATATTCTCCACGTTAGCATGTAAAGGGTTAAAGCAGAAGGTTCGTCTTCAACCCGCAGCTCGCGACCACATTTGTAAATTGTGTGTGTTGAACTGCTGTAGACATCACACAATAATTCAGGCTGCTAGATATTCCACTTATTGCTGTTTTGCCACGTGTCACCGGCATACCAGCTCCACAGTAACGGGTTTGGCCCTCTGCCATGAAACGGTTGGATGCCCTTAGTCCAAGCAGTGTTTAAAAATTGAATTTGTAAGCCAGCGAGATGGCGAGCAACGTAACAGAAACAGTCGCTTATTGATGTCTAGGAAATTAACCTTTTGACGCCTAATGTCAACTATAGTGGTCATACCGCACCGCTAACCTCTAAAGTTATATTTTATATATTTATTCAACAAATATAGGTACAGAATATTTTAAACATGGTATATACTCTCTGTTTTTTTCTCTTCAAAATGCAGTTTGTTTCATAATTCTAACGTATTTGGTTCCTGTATTATTCACATTTTATATACAGGGTGTGCTAAAATTA
>Ga0123354_10019440_pt1 | contig 10667 bp, 10 predicted proteins | sample TergutLab28metaG_2_FD_97872 | JGI IMG/M metagenome (GOLD analysis project Ga0123354, IMG submission 97872) | Labiotermes labralis P4 segment gut microbial communities from Petit-Saut dam, French Guiana - Lab288 P4 | ecosystem: Host-associated > Arthropoda: Insects > Digestive system > Gut ...
CCCCCACGAGGAAGATAGCCTCGGCATCCGCCGCCGCCTTGTCGAGCCACTCCACGAGCATCCGCTCGCGCAAGCGGCTGTCGCCCCCTGCCGAGTTCCCGAGATGCATATCCGAAGCGAAATAATACATAATCCCTATTTATTAACGAGTTCGGCGACCTTCTTTTCGAGGGCCGTCCCAAAAATATTGCGTCCGACTATATCGCCCTTGCGGTCAATAAGATAACCGGTTGGCACACGGTCGACATTGTACACCATCACCGGCTGCGACTGCAACCCTTTCGTGTCGCAGACGTTGATCCACGGGAGTTTCTGCCGCTGCACCGCATCCACCCACAAGGATTTCTGCGTGTCCACGCACACATCGTAGATCTCGAAACCCCTGACGGAGTATTTGGCGTATAGTTCTTTGAGCTCGGCGTTGAGCATCGGTGAGTCGACCGTGATCGCCGACCAGAAGAGCAGTAGCACGACCTTGCCGTCGAGCTCGGAGAGGGCGTGCACCTTGCCGTACATGTCGGGCATGGTGATCTCGGGATGGCCCACCGTCCTGACCTTGCCGGCCAACGCATCCGCAACTGCCGAACCCGAGGCTGCGACCGTCGGGGCCGGGGCCGTTTGGCCGGCAGCCCCCGCAGTCCCCTGGGTTGCGCCCGCCTGGCCGAAAGCTCCCTGGGCCGTCGCCACCTGACCCTGAACTCCCTGCCCCGAAGCTTCCGCCTCCCCGAGCTCCCTCTTCAGTTCCGCCAGATAGGGCGATGCGGGAAAATATTTGTCGCCCGAGTCGGCCACCATGCGGTAATATATAATGTCGTTGGCGCCGCAGAGGGAGTTGTCGTTGGGCAGGCGCTGGTAGAGGGCATAGATGGCCGCCGGCGAATCGAGGTTGTCTACTATGAAGCTCAGTTGCTCGCGTTTGATGCGGTAGTAGGTGCGGGTGTACTCCTGCGCCAGCGTTTTGCGCTGTGCGTCATACTCCTCCGAGGCGTAGAGGTTGCGCAGCGAGTCGAGCGAGGAGAGGCCGTTGAAGAAGACGAGCCCCAGCTCGCGCAACTTTGACGACCCTGCGGAGCCTTTCACCGTATAGTTCATGCCGATGCCGTAGATGGAGCTCACCCCGACCCTCTCGCCGGGGGCCAGCAGCAACGGTATGCTCTGCTCCTTACATGCAACGGTGTAGATGGCGGGCTGGCCGCCGGGCAGCTCGACACGGAACGTAAAACGGCCGCGGCTGTCGCTCAGGGTCGAATCGACCACCGCCGCCCGGAGCGATGGCGAGAAGAGCCCCAGGTAGACACTCTGGCCAGGTGCGCCGGCAAAACAGCCCTTGACCTTCACCTTGTCTCCGCAGGAGACTAAAAGAACGGCCAGCAGGGCGAAGGCGGCTGTGAGCGCGAACTTTGCGGTTTTCATTCTTCTATTAGCCCTAATATCCATTTTGTCCATGAAATAATTGTCGAGGCTCTGCGCCTGTATGTTACCTCGGAATCGAGATTATACAGACCGAATTTCTTCATTATTTCGACGACCTCATCTTTTGACGGAACATCCCCCTTGTCAAAACACAGTTTCAGGGTATCCCTGAAAGCTTTATGGGACAGTATAAGTTTTACGAATTCCAATTGCCGGTCAACGATAGGGAGGCTAAAAATTCGAAGCCCCGTCTGTGTCAGCACACATCCCGTCTGATTGTTTTCACGGGCATTTTCCATCAAGCCCAGATACTTTCCCGCGTCGGAGTAATAATTCGTTTGCCGTGAATGGAAATCATAATTCTGTGTAATATCTTCCTTGCTTATAAATCCCCGTTGCTTGAGCAATTCGCACAGATTGATAACCCTATCGAAACTGTCAGCTTGCGGAAAAGGCAATTCCGGCTCCCGCACTATTCTCGCGCCATCCAGTATCTTTTGAATGGACTCAATATTGATCGCTCCCTCCCGAACGGCATATTTTTTATATTTAACCAGGTTGATGGAGTTATATAACTCCGTGTCTGTGAATTCATATTCTCGAAGATAAAAAACGCCATTTGAATATGTCAAAAATATCGGGCGTACCCGCTTGGTAATCTTGTCATTCCACAGACGGTAGGGATAATATAGCTGACGGATTAAAAAGTCATCGGATATATAATTCTTCGCCTCGATCAAACTTAGGGAGTTGTCCCCCTCATAGCCTCCGTCTATTTCTATTTGAGAGTTATCGACCTTTACATTAAGCGGCCCTCTGTCGGAATTGATTTTAAAGTCAAACACAGACGAACCCATTCGCCCGCTGACTGTCGGGAACAGATTCTCCTCGCCGGTAAAATCCTGTAATATTCCCGATACAAAAATACAGTTTATAGCAGCAGCCTCACTCGTTATATCTTTATAATCAATACTCTCCAAAAATGTCGGGAAATCGACAGGCGTTATGTCGATCTCTTCCCCGTCAAAATCGCAAAATGTTTTAAAATGTCCGATTTCATAACTCCCCCTCGATGTCGGGAGGATGGATAAACCATTGTCGACAAAGAGCTTGGGTAGCTGGGAATAATTGTCGAATTTAGTCATTAAACGGGCTTCCCTGAATTCATTTATATCTTCAGAAGATATGGACACCCGTCCCTGTAAGGCGATCTTCTCCAAAAGCCGGTGCTTTTCGAAGATTCGCGCCCACGCTATGTCGTTCTTAATCATAATTCCGTACCAACACCTCGTCTATTTCACCCCGTTTTTCGGCATCGGCGTTTATTGTCCGCGTCGCCTTAACGATATTGATATCATAATTCCGGTACAACTCTTTTATAAAGCCCGCCGCCGAGTTGGACAGCATGAATTTTATCCCTCTGCCCGTCAAGCCATCACACGCCTCGCGCAACCGCTCCTGATCGGCCGCGCCCCATCCCCCCTGAACATATCCGGTGAAATTGGAACTTTCGGAGAGCGGATGGTATGGCGGGTCTAAATATACAAACGAATTTCTGTCCAAATTGTTCAGAATTTCCGCGTAATCGGTGTTGAAAATTTGTATATTGTTCGCATTTAGATACTTCGAAATCGCTTTCAGCACCGGCTCGTTGACTATGTTGGGGTTCTTATAGCGCCCGAACGGGGAATTAAATTCCCCCGCGCTGTTGACACGGTACAGGCCATTGTAACAAGTTTTGTTTAAGTATATTAACCTCGATGCGCGCCGTACCTTGCCAATCCTGTCAAAATCCCTGGAGCGGTCCAGCTTGCGAATGTCATAAAAATAATCCGCGTCGTTTTTATGTTTTTTCAGATCAGCGATCAGCTCGTCCAGGTTCTCTTTTACAACGTTATAAACATTTATCAATTCCGAGTTGTAATCATTTATTATGGCATTTTTGGGTTGAAGATGAAAAAGAACGGCGCCCCCGCCGATGAACGGCTCCACATAAGTGTAATTCTTTATGTTTTTAGGCATAAATTTCACTATGGTGTCCATCAGCTGCCTCTTCCCGCCGACCCATTTCACAAATGGGGATATGAGCTTGTTCTTCGCCATCACATTGCTAATCTGGCCTACTCCGAAAATATCTCTTTGCGGGCGGCTTTGAGGGTGTTGTCCATCAGCGCCACGATGGTCATCGGCCCCACGCCGCCCGGGACGGGGGTGATGTAGCTGCACCGGGGGGCCACTTCGTCGAACTTCACGTCGCCGAGCAGCTTCCAGCCGCTTTTGGTTTTTTCAGACGGGACGCGGGTGATGCCCACATCTATAACCACCGCCCCCTCCCGCACCATGTCGGCGGTGATAAATTCCGCCTTGCCCAGCGCGGCGACAATGATGTCGCCGCTGCGCACCACGGAAGGCAGGTCGCGCGTGCGGCTGTGACAGAGCGTTACGGTGCAGTCCCACCCCTTCTGCGAGAGGAGGTTAGCCATCGGGCGGCCGACTATGTTGCTGCGCCCCACCACTACGCAATGCTTACCCGCGGTTTCGATGTTGTAGTATTTGAGCAGCTGGAGGATGCCCGCCGGCGTGGCCGAGACGTAAGCCGGCAGACCGGCGACCATCCTGCCCACGTTGATGGGGTGGAAACCGTCCACATCCTTGCGCGGGTCGATGGCCTCAATCACTTTCTGCTCGCCGATCTGCGCGGGCAGGGGCAGCTGCACGATGAAGCCGTCCACATCGGGGTCGTCGTTGAGCGCGGCGATCAGCGCCAGCAGCTCGGCCTCGGTGGTCGTCCCCGCGAGGCGGATGACGGTGGAGCGGAAACCCACCTCCGCGCAGCATTTCTCCTTGTGGCCCACGTAGGTCTGGCTCGCGCCGTCGTCGCCCACCAGCACCGCCACCAAATGCGGGGCCTTGGCCCCCGCGGCGACCATCGCGGCCACCTCGGCCGCTATGCGCGCCTTCATCTGCTCGGCAACTTCTTTTCCGTCTATCAGTTTCATCGTCATCGTCTCATCTTGGGTATGCCGCCCGGGACTTTTGGCAGGCCGCCGCCGGCGACCGCTTTCATCATCTTGCGCGAATCCTCGAACTGCCGCAGCAGCTTGTTGACGTCGGCGAGCGTTGTGCCGCTGCCCGCCGCGATGCGTCCCTTGCGCGAAGGATTTATCAGAGAGGGGGTTTCGCGTTCCGCTGGGGTCATCGAGCGGATGATCGACTCGGTCTGCTTGAAGGCGTCGTCGGGGATGTCGACATCCCGCAGCGCCTTGCCCACGCCGGGGATCATCGAGGCTATGTCCTTGAGGTTGCCCATCTTCTTCACCTGCTCGATCTGCGCGAGGAAGTCGTTGAAATTGAACTTGTCCTTGACGAGTTTCTTCTTCAGCTGACGCGCCTGCTCCTCGTCGTAGTGCTCCTGCGCCTTCTCCACCAGCGAGACGATGTCGCCCATGCCGAGGATGCGGTCGGCCATGCGCTCGGGATGGAACACCTGCAGGGCGTCCATCTTCTCGCCGTCGCTGATGAATTTCAGCGGTTTGTCGACCACCGCGCGGATCGAGATGGCCGCGCCGCCGCGGGTGTCGCCGTCGAGCTTGGTGAGCACCACCCCGTCGAAACCGAGCCGCTCGTTGAACTCGCGCGCGGTGTTGACGGCGTCCTGGCCCGTCATCGCGTCGACCACGAAGAGTGTCTCGGAGGGTTTGACAGCCTTTTTGATCGCCGCGATCTCGCGCATCATCGCCTCGTCAACGGCCAAGCGGCCCGCAGTGTCGACTATGACGGTGTTCAGGTTTTTCGTGCGTGCGTATTTGAGGGCGTTCTCGGCGATCTGCACCGGATTCTTGCTGTTTTCTTCCGTATAAACCTCTATGCCAATTTGTTGGCCTAATATTTTTAATTGCTCGATAGCGGCGGGGCGGTAGACGTCGCCCGCCACAAGCAGCACGCCGCGCCCGCGCTTGCTTTTGATCATCGCCGCCAGCTTGCCCGAGAAAGTGGTCTTGCCCGAGCCCTGCAGACCGGCGATAAGGATGACGGCGGGGTTACCCTCGAGGCGGATGTCGGTGCTCGTGCCGCCCATGAGCGCGGCCAACTCGTCGCGCACGATCTTGGTCATCATCGCCCCGGGCTTGACCGCGGTCAGCACGTTGGCCCCCAGCGCCTTCTGCTTCACCTCGTCGGTAAAGGTCTTGGCTACCTTATAGTTTACGTCGGCGTCGATCAGCGCGCGACGGATCTCCTTGAGCGTCTCGGCGACATTGATCTCGGTGATGCGGCCCTCGCCGCGCAGGATTTTTAGAGATCGTTCGAGCTTGTCTGTCAGGTTTTCAAACATATTTTCGGATTCTTCTTTCGGCACGTTTCAGCGCGACAACTTCCTGCGCGCTCTATTTTTTCTTTCTGCGCGGCAGCGCCATGCGTTTTGCCGCATCCATTTCGGCGGCGAACTGCGCCGCTCCCACCTCCTTTATGCGCGCCACGCCCGCCGCACGGTCGGAGTTGAACACAAAGCCGATGACCTTGCCGATGGCGTTGTTGAATTTCTTGCACTCCGCAAGGGGCATGATGGTGCACTCGGCGCAGCTCTTGTAGCCACTGTCGATGCAACAGGTGCGGATGGTGCACCACGTGGCCTTTTGGTTCTCAGCGCAACCGGGGCATTTGCCGTTCTTGTATTTGCGGCACTCCGCGCAATAGAGGCCGCAATAGGCGATCAGTTCAACAGCCATAGCGAAAGGGTTTTAGACATTATACAAATTTAATAATTTTTTCCGTAAAACGTGTAATTTACCGCCGTTTTGTACCCTCGAGCAGCTCTTTGGCCGCCACGAAAGGGCTGAGTTTGTCGTCGAGCACCTGCTGCTCATAGCACGCCATGCGGGCAGCGATGCCTGGACGCTTATAAAAACTCTCGCGCAGCGCCTGGTCGATGGTCTCGCGCATCCAATAGCGTTTCTGGCGGTTCCTGTTAGCTTCGAGGTAACCGTTGGCGGCGATAAATCCGAAAAATTCCTCGACACCTTCCCACACTTCGCGAAGGCCCGCGCCCGTTACGGCGGAGCAGGTGTAGACCTTGGCGCGCCAATCCGACTCGGGGGTGGGAAAGAGCATCAGGGCGTTGACAAACTGCGCCTTGGCCAGATTGGCGCGCTCGATGTTGGCGCCGTCGGCCTTGGTTACGACCACCATGTCGGCCATCTCCATTATGCCGCGCTTGATGCCCTGCAGTTCATCCCCCGCGCCGGAGATCTGGAGCATCATCATCAGGTCGACCATTGAATGGACGGCGGTCTCACTCTGACCCACGCCCACGGTCTCGATGAGGATCACATCGAAGCCCGCCGCCTCGCACAACATGATGGTCTCGCGGCTCTTGCGCGCCACGCCTCCCAGCTCGCCCGACGAGGGCGAAGGACGGATGAAGACGGCCGGATCGGCCGAGAGGCTCTCCATGCGTGTCTTGTCGCCGAGGATCGAGCCGCCGCTACGCTCCGAGCTGGGGTCGACGGCCAGCACGGCGAGCCGGTGGCCGTCTGCCGTAACCATGCCCCCCACGGCCTCGATGAAGGTCGACTTGCCCGCGCCGGGGACGCCGGTGATGCCGATGCGTTGCGAGCGGCCGCTATGGGACAGGGTTCGCTCGATGATCTCCTGCGCCTGTGCGTAGTGGGCGGGATTGTTGCTCTCCACCAGTGTGATGGCCTGCGAGAGGATGGTAATGTCGCCCGCAAGGATGCCCTCGACATATTGGACGGTGGTGAGTTTGCGACGGGGCACGCGCCGGAAAGCGGGATTGACCGAAGGGGGCTGCGCCACCCCGCGCGCCACCTCCAGCGCGCTATCCCTGAACTGCTCTTTGTGGTGCTCCTCCCAATGGTCGGTCATGGCGCTTTCCTTTGCGTTTCTTTGCAGCGAAGTTACGAATTTTTTGCCGTTTCACCTTAAAATCCTACCTTTACCGCACGTTTTATCTTTCCGCCATGCGCATAGGTTACGATGCCAAACGCCTCTTTTTCAACCGTAGCGGGCTGGGGAACTACTCCCGCAGCACCGTAGGCCTTTTGGCGCGCTACCATCCCGAGAACGACTATGTGCTTTTCTCGCCGCGCGACCCACGCGGGGGCGAGGGGATCGACTTTCCTCTTATGGAGCAAATGCATGTGCGCTACCCGCACGGGTTGTGGGGAAGCGCGCCCTCGCTGTGGCGCGTGGGGCGGATGGGGCACGCCGCGCGGAGCGAGGGGCTGGACATCTTCCACGGGCTGAGCAACGAGCTGCCCTCGGACATCCGCTCCGCCCATGCGCGGAGCGTTGTAACGATGCACGACCTGATCTTCGTACGTTACCCGCAGCTTTACAAGCCTTTCGACCGCGCCGTCTACAAAAAGAAATACCGCCGCAGCTGCCAGGCGGCCGACCGCATCATCGCCATCAGCAACCAAACTCGCGAAGATCTCATCGACTATTGGCACGTGCCCGAGGAGAAGATAGAAGTAATATATCAAGGCTGTAATCCGATCTTCTCCGAAAAAGCCTCCGCGGCACGAAAGGCCGAAGTACGCAAACGCTACGATCTTCCGAAAGAATATATCGTGGGCGTGGGCACCATCGAGCCGCGCAAGAACCTGCTGCAGACCGTTACGGCGGTGGCGACGGGGGGCCTCGACATCGACATCGTGGCCGTGGGCCGTGCCACACCCTACGCCGACCTGCTACGCAAGATAGCCGCGCGCTACGACATCCTCGACCGCCTGCACCTGGTCCACGACGCCGCATTCGAAGAGCTGCCGGCCATCTACCAGATGAGCCGCGCGGCGGTCTACAACTCTGTCTTCGAGGGTTTCGGCATACCCATCCTCGAGGCGCTCAATTCGGGGGTACCCGTCATCACCACCTCCGGCGGGGTGTTCGAGGAGACGGGGGGCAACGCCGCCCTCTATGTCGACCTGAACGACACCGAGGGGATGGTCGAGGCCCTGCGCCGCGCCCTCTACGACCGCAAGGCGCGCGAAGAAGCGATCATGCGCGGCTATATCCACGCGGCGAAATTCAGGGAGGAGGCGATCGCCGAAAATCTCATGAAATTTTACCGTTCGGTGCTATAAATCACAATTATTTGCCCTATCTTTGCGGTGCTGTTTGCGAAATAACAATAAAAATCAAATAAATATATGAAACTCAAAAAGATCGAGCACATCGGCATCGCCGTGAAGAGTATCGAGGCAGCGCTACCCTACTGGGAGAATGTGCTGGGGCTGAAATGTTACAACATCGAAGAGGTGGCAGACCAGAAGGTCAAGACCGCTTTCCTGAAGATCGGCGAGACCAAGATCGAGTTGCTGGAGCCCACCTCCGAGGAGAGCACCGTGGCCAAGTTCATCGAAAAGCGCGGCGAAGGATTTCATCATATGGCCTACGCAGTTGAAAATATCGAGAGTGCGCTTGCCGAGGCCGAGGCCGCCGGCATCGTCCTGCTCGACAAGCAGCCCCGCCGCGGCGCCGAGGGGTTGAGCATCGCCTTCCTGCATCCCAAGCAGACTGGCGGGGTGCTCACCGAATTGTGCGAAGACAAGAACGCGAAATAACACACCGATGAGCAACAGAGATAAGGTAAAACAGCTGGTCGAGCAGCGCGGCAAGGCGAGGCTGGGCGGCGGCCAAAAACGCATCGACTCGCAGCACGCCAAGGGCAAGCTCACGGCGCGCGAGCGCGTGGCGCTCCTGCTCGATGAGAATTCGTTCGAGGAGTTGGACATGTTCGTCGAGCACCGCTGCACCAACTTCGGCATGGAGAAGGAGAGTTACTACGGCGACGGGGTCGTAACGGGCTACGGCACCATCGACGGCCGGCTGGTCTACGTCTTCGCGCAGGATTTTACGGTATTCGGCGGCTCCCTGTCAGAGACTTTCGCAGCCAAGATTTGCAAAGTGATGGATATGGCTATGCGCAACGGCGCCCCCATGATCGGGCTGAACGACTCGGGCGGCGCGCGCATTCAGGAGGGGGTCAACGCCTTGGCGGGCTACGCCGAGATATTCGAGCGTAACATCCTCGCCTCGGGGGTAGTGCCGCAAATTTCGGCCATCTTCGGCCCCTGCGCCGGCGGGGCGGTCTACTCGCCCGCGCTGACCGACTTCATCGTCATGCGCAAGGATGCCAGCTACATGTTCCTAACCGGCCCCAAGGTGGTCAAGACCGTTACGGGCGAGGATGTTACGCAGGAGCAGCTGGGCGGCGCCTCGGTGCACGCCGGCAAGAGCGGAGTGTCGCACTTCACGGTCGACACCGAAGCCGAGGGAATCGCCCTAATCCGTAATTTGGTGGGTTACCTGCCCCAGAACAACCTCGAAGACCCCCCATTGGTGGAGTGCACCGACAGCATCGACCGCCTCGAGGACAGCCTCAACGAGATCATTCCCGACAATCCAAACAAGCCCTACGACATGTATGAGGTAATCGGGGCCATAGTCGACAACGGGGAGTTTCTCGAGTCGCAGAAGAGCTTCGCTCCCAATATTATAACCTGCTTCGCGCGATTCAACGGCCGCAGCGTGGGCATCATCGCCAACCAGCCCAAATATATGGCCGGGGTGTTGGACATCAACGCTTCGCGCAAGGCGGCGCGTTTCGTGCGCTTTTGCGACGCGTTCAACATTCCGCTCGTAACACTGGTGGACGTCCCCGGCTTTCTGCCCGGCACCGGCCAGGAGTATGGCGGGGTGATAATCCACGGCGCCAAGCTGTTATACGCCTACGGCGAGGCCACGGTGCCCAAGGTGACGGTAACCCTGCGCAAATCCTACGGAGGCGCCTATTGCGTGATGAGCTCCAAACACCTACGTGGTGATTTCAACTACGCCTGGCCTACGGCCGAGATAGCCGTGATGGGCCCCGAGGGCGCCATCGAGATATTGGCATCCAAGGAGCTGGCGGCCATCGCCGAGCCCGACAAGAGGGCCGAGGCACAAGCCACTAAGGAGAAGGATTACCGCGACGCTTTCGCAAACCCTTACGTTGCAGCCAAATACGGCTACATCGACGACGTGATCGAGCCGCGCAACACGCGCTTTCGCATCATCCGCGCCCTGGAGTCGCTGGCCACCAAGAAGTTGGCCAATCCGGCCAAGAAACACTCGAACCTCCCGCTGTGATGAAACTGAATTTTTTCCACCACCGGAGCACCGACGCAGACGGCACGGGTGGGGCGGCGGTCGGAACTGTGCGGGCCGCCGGAGCGCGGACGACGCAAAATGGC
>Ga0123354_10019441_pt1 | contig 10667 bp, 5 predicted proteins | sample TergutLab28metaG_2_FD_97872 | JGI IMG/M metagenome (GOLD analysis project Ga0123354, IMG submission 97872) | Labiotermes labralis P4 segment gut microbial communities from Petit-Saut dam, French Guiana - Lab288 P4 | ecosystem: Host-associated > Arthropoda: Insects > Digestive system > Gut ...
GTGTGTGTGTGTGTGTGTGTGTGTGTGTGGTGTGGGTGTGGTGTGTGTGGTGTGTGTGTGTGTTTGTGTGTGTGTGTGTGTGTGTGGTGTGTGTGTGTGTTTGTGTTTGTGTGTGTGTGTGTGTTTTATTTTGTGCACTTAAACACGCTTATCTGAGAAGGGTGAGCCGGTATAGCTGCTCGCTATGAGCTGGACGGTCCGGGGATCGAATCGTTGAGGGGGCGCTTTTTCCGCGCCCGTCCAGACTGGCCCTGGGGCCCACCCAACCTCCTATACAATGGCTACCGGTTCTGTCCTGGGTGTAAAGCTGCCGGAGCGTGGCGTTGACCATCCGCCCCATCAAGGTTAAAGAAAGTGTGGAGCTATACCTCTATTCCCCCTCTGGGCCATCGTTTTCTGTTCTAGAGTGAACTTCACCTTTCAGTTTTCCTGAGAAGTGGTCCGTAGGTTTCACCAGACTCTCAAAAGGGCACATGGAACTAAAAAGTTGCAAAGGAGGATGCAGGGGAAAATCCGATACCATCCGTAGGCAGGAGTCTTCTGGTGAAACGCGACAAATAGCTGAGACAAATATGTACAACGTCAGATCACGTGCAGATGCAGCAATAAACCCCGGATCCCCCAGTGTTTCCTGAACACTAGTCCATAACACGTGTAACACTGCACGTGGCAGAAACCAGACTCCTTTTCAACAGCTACACTGCACTATTTAACTGGGATACTCGTAATACGGCCGGTCGTGAATGTCACTTCTTACGCTCTCCACAGCAGCCCTAACGGCTGCATTGGGCTACACTTCGACACCCTGACAGACCCCAACACCAACAGGGTGGTTATGGGGTTCTTAAAAAACAAGAATATTTTGTACACAAGGTGATATCAACCCCTTTACGAGATTTATCCATCACCTGAAATCAGTCACTGAAATCGGCTGATGACTGGTACAGTGGAATTTTTTAAAAGTACAATGAACTGAGGGTCGGTCCCAGTGGCCGCGCGGTCTAAGGTGTAGGTCTGCGGCCGCTCGCCTGCTGAGATTGTGGGTTCGAATCCCACCGGGGGCATGTATGTTTGTCTGTTGTGAGTATTGTGTGTTGTCAGGTAGAGGTCTCTGTGACGAGCTGATCACTAGTCCAGAGGAGTCCTACCGACTGTGGTGCGTCGTTGTGTGTGATCTAGAAACCTCGTGAATGAGGAGGCCATGGCCCACTGGGGGCTGTCGCGCCAAAAACAAACAAAACAATGAACTTAGGAAGTCTGACCAAGTAGATTATGCCTTGTGATTTACAGTGACAGTACCGGAACGTGTAGATGTACTGAAATGTAACTAAACCCATTTTCTAACAGTGTCACTGTACAGTTACGATATGAATATATAGTTAAAAATAAATTACAATTATATTTAGCCCCAAGGACAGCTCTCCCCCCCCCCCCCCCAAACAAAAAATGTTGGGTGGACGCCTGCACCCCCTTCCCCCATACGCCTTCATATCATGAGCAGGAACACCTGGGGCCCACCCAGCATCCAGTACAATGGGTACAGAGTCTTTCCCGGGGGTAATGTGCGGCCGGGGCGTCCTGCTCACCACTCACCCCCTACTAGTTCCGCGGTCATGGAAGAGTAGAGCTATACCTCTACCTATCCTCTGGGCCACACCGGGCCTGTAACGGGATCACCTTACCTTTGTAGAAGTAGGAACAAACGCAGGTAGACGTCTGTATCTACTTCCCCAGCTATTTTTAGGAATTTATTCCCAGCGTCTAAAGACAAATTCGTGTTGAAGCGGAATTTTCACGAATCCGCCATTGTGGTAATTGCACCCATACCTTGAATATACTCAATAATCTGTAGGAATCTCGTGGTTGAGTCCCTATACATAAGACACGAATATTTTAGCTTCCAAAGGGTTACAAATTCTGTTTGAAATACTTTTCGCTCCGCGAAGTTTTTGGCCAGTTACTTGCGTAATACCGCGTTTGTCTTCATGTTAATTTTATCTGAACAGTGTTGAACCTGTTCAGTTTCAAAGAGTAATATTTTCGCTAAATGAGGTTATTACGTCTATTTTATTTATACAGATATTTTATTGCACACAAAAAAAATTTGTAAATCTTTGTTAAGAATATTTAAAATTTTCAGACAACTAAAGCAGCAAACAATTCCACTAATGTCCATACAGTATGTTTCCTAAAAGAAGTGTCAAAACTACATAATTAATTGTATTACCTGCTTTACGTAATATCAATTTAATATTTATTTATTCATACTTTCCTCAAGGAAGTAAATAAATATCCTTTCCTGCTCCGTTTTCGCGGTAGTAAAGTGAGCCACAATTTTTAAAAAGTTATTTCGGCTTAACTCAAAATTCCCTTCATAAATAAATTAAGAGCAGATTGAAGTCAGGATACGCTTGCTATCATTCGGTGCAGAAACTTTTGAATTGCAGTTTGCTATTCAAAAAAAAATAAAGATGAAATTATACTCATTCACTCACTCACTCTCTCGCTCACTTACTCACTCTTCCTCCCTCTCACTCTCTCACTCACTGTATCACACACTCACTCAGTCACTCACTCATCCACTCACTCACTCTCCTTCTCTCTCACTCTCTCACTCACTCTCTCACACATTCACTCTCTCACTCACTCTCTCACACATTCACTCTCTCACTCACTCTCTCACTCACTCACTCCATGTAGCATAGTCCTTCTCGAGAAACTAACTGGTTCACAGCTAGTCAATAAATTCCCATCATTTTATTGAGCCCGAAGGTTCATTACCGCATTCACACAAGTACCCGCCACCTGTCCCTATCCTGAGCCACATCAGTCCAGTCCATGCTCTCCTATCCAACTTCCTGGGAAAAAAAACAAAATTTCAATGTTAAAATAGTATAATTTTCTGTTGCTTTGTATGGGTGTGAAACTTGGTCTCTCACATTTAAGAGGAACATTGGCTGACGGTGTTCGAGAATATGGTGTTGAGGAAATTATTTGGCCCTAAAAGGGACTGGGTAACAGGATAATGGAGAAGTCTACATTACGAGGAGCTTAATGATCTCAACTCCTCATGAAATGTTATTCGGTTGATTAAATCGAGATATGGGAAGGGAAGGTGGAAAATATGGGAAAGAGAAGATGTTCACACAGGATGTTTAGTGACCTGATGGGAAGAGGCTATTTGGAAGACATAGGTATAGATGGGAGTATAATGCTAATGTGAATCTTCAAGAAATAAGGGAATGAATTGCTGTGACTCAGGATAAGGACAATTGATGGAATCTTCTGAGTGCGGTAATAAATTTCCGGCTTCCATAAAATGTGGGGAATTTCACTGCTAGCTGAAGAACTCTCAGCTTCTCAAGAAGGACTTTGCTACGGAATTATTTACGATGGGGTGTTGATAAGTCCTTAGCCCGACCAGGACGGAAACAAGTTACAGCGACCAAACTCGGGATTTATTCAAAATACTCCCTACAAAGCTCAATACACTTCTTAGCCCGTTGATCTAACTTTTGCAAGCCACTCGAAAAAAAATCAGAAAGCTGTCCGTCCAACCAGGTCTCCGCGGCAGCAATGATCTCCTCGTCGGACGACAAATGGTGACATTTTAATTGCTTTTCAGTCCAGGAGCAGATGGTAGTCCGACGGGGCCAGATCTGGAGAATAGGGTAGGTGATGAAGACATTGGAAGACCAGGTAGGCCAGTTTCTTCTGGGTTGCAAGTGCCCGGTGAGCCGGGACATTGTCGTGCAAGAACAAGACCCTTTTGGTGACCTTCCCGCGGGGTTTTTCCTTCAAAATGCCCCTCAGTTGCACCACCAGAGATGAGTAATACTCCGCGTTCATGGTTTGGTCCTTTATAAGATAATCAATGAGTTGGATGCGGTCTTGATCCCAAAAAATCGAGGCGAGAACTTTTCCAGCGGATTTTTGCTTTTTTGAGGCGGGGTGAGCTGCTATCCCGCCACTTCATTGACTGTTGCTTTATCTCCGCGTCATAGTGATATAACCAGGTTTCGTCCATGGTCACCAGTCGCGACAGGAAATCATTTGGATCGCGCCGAAGAAATTCCAAAAGTTGCTCAGACGACTGGCACCGTTGACGTTTTTGATCTGCCTTCAGGCATTTCGGGACCCACTTCGCGGAGAGCTTCCGCATATCCAAATCTTCATGAATGATGAACCCAACCCGCTCACGTGAGATGCCCAGTTGCTCAGCTAATGATTTAGCCGAAATCCGGCGATCGTCCAAGATTAGCTCGTGAATTTGATCAATAATCTCCGGGGTGGTCATTGTTTTGGGTCGTCCTGGAAGAGGCGCATCACAGGTGGAAAAATTACCACGTTTAAACTGGGCCACTCAGTTTTTGACAGTGACATACAATGGTGCAGGTTCCCCTAATGTTTCTATCAGAATGACGTGAATTTCCTTCGGCGCCTTGCCTTGTAGGGGAAAGAAAAACTTGATAACACCTCGCGTCTCGATGTTGTTGAAATGGCGCGCGTCGCCCGACATGCTTCCTTTCAGCCTCTGTAACAAGAAAAGATTTACAGTTCGGCACATGAACAGACACCTCTTTCCAACGACACTATCGATTCCGTCATACGACATCGGAAATTCTGTCGGGCTAAGGACTTATCAGCACCCCCTCGTAGCTTGTTAGTCACTGTGGCTGCAATACTCAAGGAATGAAGTCACATTTGGACTGAAATAAATCCTTGTATTTTCTCTTAAGTTAATCCGCTGCAAGTTTCTGTCACTCACTCACTCTCTGTTTTTCTTTCTGCGGGAAGAGCATAACGAAGCTCAAAGCACGTCACTCTGACTTCTTAAGAAGTGACGACAAATCAAATATGACGTCAGTCTTGAATAATCGGCACTCGAACCCAATTCACTTACAGGTAGTTTAAAAAAACTTTATATTTTGTAGAGCTTCAGAAATCACGTAAACTTCGTTAACGCCAATCCGATATATCGATAACACTCTCGATATATCGACAGATATTCGTATCATCGTCGATACTGTAAGCTACATGACACACAATCATCATCATCATATATATTTCATGGAGTTGGGCCACCTGTTGACCCGTTCCGGTCTCACGTATCCAGAAGTCTCTTCAAAGGTCTACCACGATTCCTTCTGCCAGTTGGACAGTAGTGTTTCATTACCCTGGGTAATCTGTTTCGAGGCATTCTATTTACATGTTGTATCCAGCTTCTCTTGTATTCCAGTAATTAGTCCAAAATTTGTGTCATTTTTAACTTCTTTGCAATTTTTGCATTTGCTTTGTAATCTGTCCCAAGTGTATCCTGCTGTTCTTCTCATGTATTTCATCTCTGCTGCTGTTATTCTTCCGGCGTCACTTGCTTTAACAGTCCAAGTTTCGCTGCCATATAACAAGACCGGAAGGGCCAGTGTATTGTGTAATTTTATTCTTGTTTTCTTAAGGGTTTTTTGTGGTCTAAACACATTATTTAAAACACCTGTAATTTAAAAAAAATATTTAATTTGTTATCAATGTCCAATTCTCCTTCATAAGATATAATATTTCCTAAATAGTTAAACAAATGTACTTGTTTTATAATTTTATTATTTATTACAATTTTCTTTCTCACTGGATCTCGCTCTTTGTATGTCACTGACTTTGTTTTCTGTACAGATATAGTTACACAATATTTTGTTATTATTTGATTTCATTTATGCGCAGCTTTCTGTAGGTTATCGTCTGTGTCTGCTATTATGACTTGGTCGTCTGCAAATAACAGCGTTGACAGTAGCTGGGTTTTGAAAGTTTAATTCCCGTTATGTCTTGATTTTGCCATTTAGTTATTACAAACTAAAGATAAACAGGCATATATCCATATACCATAAACTTTCTTCTGCATATATATGGTTGACCACGTGGACCGGGATAAATCAGTCGATATACCGACTCTCTACGGGTTGGACGGACCGTTGATCGAATCCCGGTAGGGGGGCGAGATTTGCCGCACCCTTCCAGAACGGCCATGGGGACCTCCCAGCCTCCTTTACAATGGTTGCCGGGTCTCTTTCTCGGGGGTAAAGCGACCAGGAAATGGCCGTGATCACCCACCACATCTAGTGCCGAGGTTAAAGAAGGAGTACTGCTATACCTCTACTCCCCCTCTGGGCCTTCGTGGCCTGTACTAGGGTGAGTGTTACCTTTACCTTTAACTTATGTATGGTAGACTGCAACAGAAATTGGAATGTTTCAACAAACACATCTAAGTAAATCTTTCCAACATCTGGATAAATCTCGTGGAAATGTACTCAGATATTCACAAAGTCTGACGTAAGTGTTCAGACACAGATGGACAGAGGTAGACCTAACAAATAATACACCCGTTTTTTTAAGACTCTGTTTTGTAAACGTGATTATCATTACAAACAAATGTTCGGAGGGTTTCACACTAGGTGGGATGAAAATTCAAATTTTCTGAGACGTGAATTTTGGTCCCCTAGTATATTCTCATATCTACCCATGTGTCGAAGGAACATATTTCCTTCATTTGCTTGCTTAATGAGTCCAAAAAGGTATCATTCCCCGCTGCAAGGTCCACAAGCCGTAACATCCAAGGAAACGTGAATTTTTATTAACATTAAGGCCAAAACGCTGAAATTTGAGGTTATGTCACAACTTTAATGTTGTGGGATTTTCTATCTCCCAACGTAAACCCGGACGTGCTGGGAAATTAGGCGTTCTGAGAGGCATCTGCAGAGACAGACACGTCTTGTCGCTAGGTCTGTCCGTGTGTGGCGTGTCGTTTGTGTAGAATTGCGTAATTTAAACTTGAACCGCCTGATTATGCCAGCGGTTGTAATGAAACGTTTTAATCTGAAGACGTCAGCAACGTATTAGTTAAACGAATCGCCGCCAGGTAGCAGCACATTCCTCAGTAATTAAATTCAAGCGCCACCGTGCTGCTGTAGGATGCAGCACGCCTCCAACAGCATGACATAATGGCTAACGTCAGCAATATTCACCCTGCGTTGTCATATGAAGGATCCCTTTTAACAATTAGTATTCCGTGGATTCTCATTTGAATCTGAAGAGGCTTTGTAAACCGCGTAGCGTCGAGGGGATCATTACTGGGAATGCAACAGTACGGGAGGTTAATTCGGTATGTTTACACAGACTTGGCTAGGGTCTTGCTGGCCAGGATTCGATTCCAGTCACCCAGAAAATGTTTCTTCTTGCTACAGCGCCTAGGGCTCTCCCATCTTCCTATCCAGTGGCTGCTGATTTTTTCCTGCGGATAAAGCGGTTGGGACCCAATTCTTTATCTGCTCCGCATATCAAGGTTACAAATTCATGGATCTATACCTCCACTTCCCATACGTCCTCATGACATGATGCTTAATAATTAAATACACCGGTAACAGTGCAAGTAATCTGTTGTAACAAAAAGTACACAATTTTGTGTGCTCGTAGTTAGCAGGCACTGAACCCTACTTTGACACTGATCCAGCCAACAGATTCCTATTCCATTTGTCTAATATTTTATTCAATATTACCATCCCATCTCTGCATAAGTCCATAAAATGATCCCTTGTCTTTAAACTTGTCGACCAAAATTTTGCAATTTTCTCCGTGTTCTCTTCATATAGCAAAATATAGCGACTCGCTACGGGCTGGACGGTACGCGGATCGAATACCGGTGGGGGGGGGGGCGAGATTTTCCGGCACTGGGGCATACCGAACCTTCTATAAAATTGGTACCGGGTCTCTTTCCCCGGGATAAAGCAGATGGGGCGTGGGGTCGGCCACCCACCCCATCTAGTGCCGAGGTTCAAGAAAGAGTAGAGTTATACATCTACTCCCCCTCTGGGCCTTCGTGGCCTGTTCTAGGGTGACCTTTATCTTTACCTTTACCTTTTATTGCAACATGTTTAAATCCTGTACATGCGCTGGGTTGTTTTGGATTAATTTGCTGTGTATGTCATTAATAACGCCTTCTGGAAACGCGGCACTGCCTAGTCTGGTGGGAAAGTAAGAACGCTTCGCAACTAATTGCTGCACTCATCTTCAGGGTAAATTATTTCGAGAGTGCAGTTACCCTTTCGCTATAACCCGGAAGACGAGAGCAGTATTTTACTCCTAAACCCCATCTCCTATGTATTGGATTTTAGAGCGGTCCTAAGAGACTGCGTGCTTCATATTTTGTTATTTACTTAAGCTTGCTTTCAGTGACTTAGCGTGAAATCACTCATGAGTAAGTAAATTAGGGTACTTGATTGTACTGCGATTATTTCATTTGGTGTGTAACTTGTACTGTGTTCGTTTTAAAATGTTTTGTAAAGCGTGGGTGTGTGTATGTGCGGGTGTTTTGGTAATATGTGTATTTACTGTGTTTTGTATTGTTTGTACTGTGTTTTTGTATTGTTTCGTTTATGCGTATTTATTCTTATTTGTTACTAGTGTAAGGACTACTGCCACCGAGTGACAACCCAATTGCAGTAAGTAAGGAATAATAATAATAAAAACAACAATAATCATAATATTAATACACAACGGTAAAATTTTCCCAACGCAGGCCAGGATGTCATTTTGGATAGCTCGTCTACTTCTTTACATCTGCTTTAGATGCGAGTACCCAGAATTACGACTCTGAGTGTTTTGCTGCCGGGAAGAAGCCCTCGGTCCTGTTGAATAGGGAGGTGGGTAAGAACCGTAGACGGTCTGGAGGCTTTAGGGGCGAATTAAAAGTGGCTCTGTCGGTAACAGGACCGCCACTATACCGACATTCTTATGTCCTTTATTGGACATAAACTCTGGCTCTCACTGAACCGTGACTGATCGGTGTTTTGGAAGAGCATGTGGGAGGGAAGAGAGGGGTTTAATTTCACATCCTGTCAGGATTTTGGTGCTGCGGTTCTGAGGAAGACAGTGAAACCTCTCAACGGGAGATACGAATTTTTTGTCGGTAAATCCGGCTGAGCCAGTGAGCTATAAGAGTTGTGCTTTTACCAGTGCCAAGATAAATGTGACAGTTATTTTTGGTAACAAATGTTGTCACGCACATTGCCATATACTAAAAAAAATAAGCATAACGCAGTCATTAATGATGGGTGTCGAGAACACAATAATAAGACCAATTTTGACCTGCTGTGGCCAATCGTGGGTCCTAAAGAATGAAGTTGAAAGAGTCCTAATGTCGTAAAAAGTAAAGTTAAATCAGTCCCGTTACAGGCCTGGAGTGGCCCAGAGGGTTCCAGGATGTAAAGGTTCTCAGATTTCGTGACAACGGCACAGGATGGCGGTAAGGTTGTCAGTCTTACGCACCGGCCGTCTTTACCCTCAGGAAATGCTCCTGGTACTCATTTCTGTTAGAGACTGAGTCGACCCCAAGGCCATAGTGCGATCGGAAGGATTATATCAATGAAAAATTCCAATGAGAGCATCTGGAATCGAACCAGCGACCTTCCGATTTGTAGCGCAGCACTTTAACCACTGAGCTACCGCGGAACCAGGCTTAATGACGTGGAAAAGGAAAATAATGAGGAAAAATGAGGGAAAACTTATCAGAATGGTTACTGGAGAATAAACATAAATCAAGAAATTTGTAAAAAGTAAAGCAATCCTTGTACAGGCCTCGAGAGGCTCTGAGGATTGCTTGAGGCTGAGGCAGCCAGATCTCACGACAATCGACAGATGCAAGTGGTACCGTTGTCAGCCCTAGGAATTATTCCTGGTACTCATTTCTGTTTCAACACCTGTCCGGACCGACCCTGGGGCCCACCCAGCCCCCTGTAAAATAGGTACTGGGGTTAAAGCGGCCTGGACGTGACGCTGGCCACGCACCCCAACTAAAGCCGAGGTTGAAGAAAGAGTAAAGACATGTCTCTGTTACCCCTCTGGGTCTTCGCGGCCTGTTCAGTGGTGGACTTCACCTTTAGTTTTACTCATTTCTGTTAGAAGTTGAGTCGAATACGGGGACTTAGTGCGGCCGGAAGGAATACTATTAATTTTAAACCCCGCTGACACCATCGGGATTCGAACCCGCGACCCCCAGCTTGAAGCGTAGTAATTCAACCAAATGCGCCACCGTGTGCGCCAATAAAACTTAACAAATTTAAATATCCAGTTACTGTAGCTGTAATTAGAGAACGTAGATAGAAATGGTTTGGCCGTGTTGTAAGAATGGATAGTGAAATGGCAGTAAAGAAGGTACTGGAAACGAAAACCAGGAGGGGAAGGAGAAAAAGAGGGTAGGCCTAGATTAACTCTTTCAACATCGAGTTAAATCCCATCTGCCATCTACTGGCATTATTATAGAAGCTCACCATATTCTCCACGTTAGCAGGATAAGCGACAAGGTCGGATGGGTGTTGTTGAATTGGACTTGAGGAATGTGGATATCAGGAGGTTGAAAACAGGAGCTGTGGACGGAACAGAATGGGAAAGTGTCGTGAGGGGAGACAAGGCCAAATTTAAAGGGCCGTAGTGCTAAAGAAAATGTCGTGAGAGGAGACAAGGCCAAATTTAAAGGGCCGTAGTGCTAAAGAAAGTGTCGTGAGGGGAGACAAGGCCAAATTTAAAGGGCCGTAGTGCTAAAGAAAGTGTCGTGAGGGGAGACAAGGCCAAATTTAAAGGGCCGTAGTGCTAAAGAAAGTGTCGTGAGATGAGACAAGTCCAAA
>Ga0123354_10019443_pt1 | contig 10666 bp, 7 predicted proteins | sample TergutLab28metaG_2_FD_97872 | JGI IMG/M metagenome (GOLD analysis project Ga0123354, IMG submission 97872) | Labiotermes labralis P4 segment gut microbial communities from Petit-Saut dam, French Guiana - Lab288 P4 | ecosystem: Host-associated > Arthropoda: Insects > Digestive system > Gut ...
CCAGAGGGTTCCAGGAAGTTAAGACTCCCAAATTTCGTGACAACGGCACAGGATGGTGGTGAGTTTCTCAGCCTTAGGCACCAGCCGCCTTTACCCCCAGGAAATGCTCCTGGTACTCATTTCTGTTAGAGGTTGAGTCGACCCCAGGGCCATAGTGCGATCGGAAGGATTTTATGTCAATAAAATATTCCAGTGACACCAGCTGGGATCGAAACAGCGACCTTCAGATTTGTAGCACAGCACTTTAATCACTGCTTCAAAGATAAGTGGTCACTTTAATTACCACCAGGTTTAACATTAAGGAACCTACGTTCTGCCCACAAAGCGTATTTATGTACTTTTCATGGGTCTCATAACAAACGTCGACGATTTTCCAGTACATCAACTGATTAAGATGGAAGAAAAAGAGAGAGATAAAGAGGGTAAGACGCGGTAGAAGAGAAGAAAGGGGAACGCAAGGAAGACGTAAGACACTTTCATATAATGGGAAAGAGTGCATCACCTTTTGAGCAGTATCCCAGCCCACTTCCAATCGTCCTTTCAATAATAATAATAATAATATGAAAACGAAAATGAAGATACAGACTTCAGAATGGCGATAGGAGTGGCCTGAAATAAGCATTGGAAAATTTTATTTCTCGTTAATGTTAAGGATTGTATTTTAAAAAATATATTTGATAGACTTCAAAGCAAGTGGCTGAATTCCAGTTAACTGATTGGTTTCTCACAACTAAGAGGGACAGTGCTTCATGCGGGTAGGTCTGCCTCTTTATACATACTGTAGTTGAATCTTAGAATTTCAAATGTCAAGCATGCATTTTTGTGTCTTTTGTACGCTGAAATACTGATGGTAAGGACACACCCTCCAGGACAAAGTGCGCTGCGAAGAAAGTGCCGGTGTTCTTGGGGATTTGAAAGAGCCTCTAATGTCAGCATTTGTTACTGAAATAGCAAAAGTGGTTTAAAAATCCATTTCTTAAAACGTGTAATTAAATTCCAACAAGAGGGCCAAATTCAGAAGGTAGGATTTTCGGCTATGAGAGCGCTCTTAATGAAATACGTAAGTATATATTTTAAAATTTCGTAGCAATTTACTGCTTCCATCTTCAGTATTTTCACTTAAGCTGTTGGTGCCCACATACTAGCCTAGAAGGCGACGGCATATCTCAAAATATCATGACATTGAGATTATTATACGGCAGACTTCCGCTGTACAATCTGAGATTCGGCCGGCGGAACAGATATCAGGATATTATGACACAAAATTACGGACATCTTACGATTTTACCGGCTATGTCCCACAGTAGTCCGTTTTAGGATGTGCCCCTAACCTAGGTATATAGGTATACACGAAATAAATATTATACGAGTATTCTTTAAAATTTACCATTTCCGATGGTCATCCTGCAACCACCCTTAGAATAGAACGTGGATGGTGCAGGACTCTCCGAAACGTCCGTGAGTTTCTACCAAACTACGCAGAGTTCTTATAGCTTGTGGCATAATGCACCGGCGATGCTGCAGCATCGCCGGTGCATTATGCCACAAGCTGCAAACACAGTCTAATGCTCCTGAAGATGGGCGAAATTTTCGCCCGAAACATTTTGAGCTAATTGTAATTATCGACATAGTTTGTTATTGTTGCATCTAGTTCGCTGTTTATATTACTGTATCAGTGATGTGCGCTCACACAAACATCAAATTTACCCTACACCAACTTACGACATGCATGGACAAGAATAAAACTGATCTCATTATGCGTACCCCCCATAGCAATAAAGTCGTAAAAGCCAGTAACTGATCGGCCAATGTGTTGCTGGCTGCACATATGGTTAACTATTTTAAGAATAATAGCCTTAATAAACCCAGCACACTACAGGCATCTCACAGCTTCGTGCTTCCTAAGGAGGAACTTGCACAACTGTGGTTGCGCCATTGCCTTCGCTGCGGGATACTTCATTTGTCACTTCCATTACTCTTGAGAGGGATAAAAGGATATTCATAAAACACGATCCCAGAATTAATCAAATATCAACAGCGTGATATTTTTAAGATGGACCTTAAATTTAGAATCTGCAACCCGAAAAATACTCTGCCAAAAACGAAAAAAGACGAACCCGGTTATAACGACATCGGCTTATGCCACATCTCTTCTATAAAGTCCTATAATCTCGGGTACCAATTCACTGCTCACTGTTAACCATAACGTGGCACTCCTCAGTTAGAACAACACTCTTTTACGACACATAATATTCACCTTTCATGAAGCTGTAACCGAGTTCCACTGTTATTTGTATGCATTTCTGCTAGTGATTTCTTGACGAGAGTAACGACGGATAATACGGGAATTTTTTCCATAATCATGTTGACCGTCTAGGTTTAAAGCAGGATTTAACTGTTCTAAAAGCATTTTTAAAGCAGAAGCAAGATTAGAGTCGTAAATTTGGAATGACGAAATATCCCATTCTCTAATGCCTTTTCTTTTCAGTATATTCGGATGAAAATAATGAATGTATCAATGAATGAATGAATTTTTACATTTTCCGTGCAATTGATACAGAGAAACAATTTTGTATACATGGGTCCGTGCATCGTGAATCGAATTTAATCATTTCCAACAAGATACGATTGCTTCAGTTCATTACATTTCTCTACATGACTCGGGTGTTGATACCCATCATCAGGAGCTGGTACAATTGTAATTACAGCTTCTGGTTTCATTAACTGCAATGAGTAAAGTACGCTGCTATTAATACTAATGTATAATTTAAAATTCTAGATTGGTCATATTGAATGTTACTGGCCTTGACGAATATGTATATAAAATATTGGTGCATGGTTAAAAACATTATTTTTAAATTATGTACAGCAATAAATATATATATATATATATATGCATAATTTAGGTTATTTTGAATTTCTATCGGAAAATGCAATGAACAAAGTCAGTTAATACTAATAATACTACATACACAGTAGTATTAATTGACCTTGTTTATTGCATATTCCGATAGAACTTCAACATAACCTAAATTATATATATATATATATATTGTTACATATTTTATATAATTTGTAGTACATAATTTAAAAATACTGCTTTTAACCATGAACCAATATTTTATATACATATTCGTCAAGGCTAGTAACATTCAATATAACCAATCTAGAATTTTAAATTGTACGTTAGTACTAATAGCAGCGTACTTTACTCATTGCAGTTAATCAATACCAGAAGCTAAATATAAAAAGGACTCCATATTTCGGGTATTATTTATAGCCATCTTAAGGGATTATCAATACGTAATGACGTATAGAGGGTATTTATACTGCTTTCTTCATGGTAAATGGTAATATATATATTTTACCATTTACAGTTACTAGAGGTAAGCAATAACACTGCCTAGCAATGATTTTATATCCAGGAGTTAGTGCAATTTGTACGTGATAAATTTGTTTATATGTGTCTACAGGTTTCACTAGGTAACAGAATAAATAAAGCTCATCCACTTAATACTTCGCTATTCTGTTATCGTTTTCTGACTTGCAACGACATATATACACTTGAATTTCAGGTGAGTATGGATGTCACTTCGGTCGCAGCCAACAAGATATGCCTGTATTTTAAAGTTTTAAAGCCTAAAGTTTCTTTACGCACCACCTGGTTTAACCTTTTGACGCCTAATATCAACTATAGTGGTCGTACCGCACCGCTAACCTCTAAAGTTGCATTTTATATATTTATTTAACAAATATAGGTACCGAATATTTTGAACATGGTATATACTCTCCATTTTTTCTCTTCAAAATGCAGTTTGTTTCATAATTCTAACGTATTTGGTTCCTGTGTTATTCACATTTTATGTACAGAGTGTGCTAAAATTAAAAAATAATTCCGGCGCCAAAATGTTAAAATTCAAAAATTCTACATGGTGCTCGCTTTGTGTTGAGTGTTTTGTAAGGACCTCACAACAGAGAGCGAACTTTGCTTTATACATGATTAACTGATTGGTTTTTTATAACCGCAGTGGAAAGTGTTTACAGCGCGGTACGGACTGATGCCTTATATAAAGCAGACTGCGTTTCGTCTTTAAAAGATTAAATCTTAACAGCTAGCAGGCTATTTATTATTTATTTACCCCCTAGTCACGAGAGAGTAACTCATTCCACTGAGTTACCAACCAGCACTCACGCACACTCAAATTATCTTCTCCCGCAGAGACTACCGTTACACTAAGCCTACACACTAAGAACCCAAGAAGCAAACACCCCCATCGACGACAGATACATACAAAGGAGAGGCATTATGCTAAGTAATACGTAATAGCATCTACAACGGGAACAAACTGGACAATAAACTACAACGTCACGGCCCCCCCCCCCCAAACTTGCCCACTGCCCACGGACTTTTACTAACCTCCACACCCAGGCTATATGCCATGTTTAACTCAAAATCCTGGGTGATGAGATCTCAAAAACGATACACGGCTGCATGCTTTATATAACACTCTTACAGCGTACAAATCTTTCGGATGAAAAACCTGATGATGGCCAATGTTGGCCGAAACATGTAGTTTTTTTGTCATTTTCTAATAAAACACCAATTAGATATATATTGTTGTGTTATTGACTGTAATTACTCTACCTATCAGCAAGCAGGCTGTTTTACGAAACTTTTGATATGTCCAGGTCATCCCAGAATCACGTGTAATGTTTTCATTGCCAGTGATACAGAAAAGAAATTCATTATACATGACTATTAAGTGGTTTGTATTACCCAATACTGTATCAGTAAAAAGGTAAAGTGTTCCCTTTACAGGCCCGGTGTGGCCCAGAGGGTAGGTAGAGATATAGCTCTACAATTCCATGACAGCGGCACTAGAAGGAGGTGAGTGGTCAGCAGCACGCCCCGGCCGCACTTTACCCCGGGGAAAGACACGGTACCCATTGTACAAGAGGCTGGGTGGGCCCCAGGGCCTGTCTTGACGGGCGGAAAATCTCGTCCCCACCGGGATTCGATCCCGGACCGTCCAGCCCGTAGTCAGTCACCATACCGACTGAGCTACCGGGCCCACAATACTGTATTAGTAGGCACTAGAATACAAAAAACAAAATATTCAAAAGAGTTACGAAATAAACGCGAAATAAAGCAATGTAATATAATGGAAGTAATAGATACGGGACTGCGAAACGAGAAGGCTTTGCACAGAATTCGAAAGGTTAGGACAGAAGAAGAGCACAAAATCCGTACGATTCAGAGCGAGCTGCAAGCCAATTGAATAAAGAATTCAGAATAAGATGAAATCTGCTTGGGCAGTAAAAAAAAACGACAGTTGAGAAAGGAAAACCGCTGAACGACTGGATTCCTCTAACGTTGGAAAGTCTCACGATATTCTGAGAGAAAATATGATTAGTGGCGCGCGGATGTACGAAGTACAGTTGCCGCAGTAGTTCCTGACCGGTGAAATGTTCATGCAGTGAATTGGCTGAAAGTAATACTCACGTGCAACTAGCACTAATTGTCTTCTGATTCTACGCCTCATATTTCACCCCCACATTCACCGACTACGCTGTCACTTCAGCTACTACTGCTGCTAACTGAAGAATAAAAACCAACTAGATGCCACTTATTATTTTATTGTACTTCTTATAGGCTCAAAATGTTTCGGGCATTACTATGCCCATCATCAGGAGCTCGCGACTATAATGTTCATTACCACATTGGTCGTTTCGTTCTTGGTTTGTTGTAGGTTGGAGGTTAGGTGCGGTTAGGCTGGAGTAGTGTCCGGGTTGCGGGTTTTTTTTTATTCTTCAGTTATCACAATGATGCACGGTCCAATAAACATCAGCCAAGACCTCATTTACACGGTTAGGCTGGAGTAGTGTCCGGGCTGCAGGCTAAAGCACAACTGCAGACCGGACACTACTCCAACCTAACGGCACCTAACCTCCAACCTACAGCAAACCAAGAACGACACGACCAATGTGGTAATCAATGTTATAGTCGTGAGCTCCTGATGATGGACATAGTAATGCCCGAAACATGTTGAACCTATAAGAAGTACAATAAAATAATAAGTGGCATCTAGTTGGTTTTTATTCTTCAGTTATCACAATGATGCACGGTCCAACAAACATCAAATACTACCGCTGCTGTTTTTGGATTATTTTACCGCCTGTATTTTCAATCCCCTCCATCCTCATGGGGCTCCCGACCACAATCTGCTTTTCTAGTTTATATTTTCACAAATTTGACTTGTCTGCTCCAGTGTCCTATAATTTATGGTACAGTCTAGTTGAAATGTGATGGTACATGGTGACGCACGGGAGGGGAACTGAAGGGGAAACAGGCGAATGGAGTGGATAGCCAGTACCCTTCACACTACCTCGGAACATGGTGTATCCAGCATTACTACCGCTGATGCGCACACCTCGGCTGCCAGTAGTCAACTGAACTGACGCCCCCGCCGATTTAAATGGACTCGTCCGTTTCGCCGAAAGACGAAATCTGACTTCTGTGCGTGTGCCATCACATTTCAAACGCAGTCTACAAAGAATCTTAGTTGCCTCTTACACCCTCTTTTGCATTGCTGTTTCTTTGCATTTATATGTTCCAGGCTCTCGCTGATGGTACACAGCCCGTTGTAGAGTTTCTAGAGTTTAAGGCGCATACAGAAATTTGGACTTCCCGAATTTTGTTAAGCCTTACGGTTACCATTTTCAGAGTGGATGAATCTGGGGATAACGGAGGACCTTCGATAGATCTGGCAGCCAAAGATATGTGAAATGTTCACCGATCGGACCATTGACACTCCATATACTGATCGCTGCTAGACCTGCAATGTCCCTACCTTCAACCCCAGATACATTCACCATGAAGATGGTAAATAAAACTTTTGCAGATCGAAACGGAAAAAAAATCTATTTCTCTACGCGGCCCAATCTCGAAAGCAAACTCAGTTTCTTTCTTTTTAGGCGTTTTCGCTAAATTATGAGAAGCGATTATTAGCTTAGTCAATTCTGTCCGTCCGTTCGTCCGCATGGAACAACTCGGCTGCCATTGGATGGATGCTCCTCAAGTCTGATACTGTATTATTTTTTGAGAACCTATTGAAAAAATTAAAGTTTCATTACACTCGGGCAAGGATAACTTGTACTTCACATGAAGACCAGTACACATTTTGACTTACCTCGTTGTGTTCTTCTTAGAAAAAGAAATGTTCCAGACAATAGTTGTGGAGGACATCGAAACATATTTTATTTTCAGTAACTTTCTTCTAACTTTATAGAATTTCATTTGGTTATCTGTACGGGTTTTCTTTAAGTGTTTCCTAATAGTGCCGCATATTCCTTGGAATACTGTATGGCAGCGAAACGTGGGTAACCACGAAGAGAGACAAGACTGGCCTAGAAGCTGCAGAGATGCGCTTTCTAAGAAGTGTTACGGGATACACAAGGCTGGATAAAATAAGAAGCGAAGTCATAAGGAAAGAACTAGAGATCTCTGGAATATAAGACGTGAGACTCAAATACAAACAAAACTGGATCAACCACCTTGAAAGAATGGACAACACCAGACTCCCGAAACACGCCCTCAACTACAAACCTCGAGGAAGAAGACATCGTGGACGCCCCAGGAAACGATGGCAATGCGTCGATGTCGGAAAAGTTCAAACGACCTAATCCATGGAGGAAGATGGCGATGATAAACTTTTTTCTAAAATCATGTCATTTAAGAGACAATGTAGAAAAATTCCGTAGAACTGGGCAGGCCACAGATGGCAATATAATAAGGCGCATGAGCCCTGCATGCTGGATACCTAAGGCTACAAATACACACTCAGAATATGAAATACATATTGCTTTTTCAATGCGACATTCGCTGCACAAAAGCAGCTAACTGTTAGGTTATAAGCACCGTGTCTGTGTGTTTTATTCATAAATGTGTTGTCAACCAGAAAAATTTTCCACATTTTCCCTCTACTCGATAAAGAAGGTAATTCAGAAATTAAAGATAAAGTTTTCCCCATGCAGGTCACAAAATGCATACGGGACACTGGATATAACGCTCTGCTAATTTTTAACCTTGCGCTAGATCGCTAACTTTATTCTACGGCCGCTCTAACCTCTTCGGAAAACGCCCACAGTACACACTGTATAAGAGGAACTGTGGGTTCCGTATTTGATCTGAATGCTTGAAGGAACCAAAAATCCCTTGCCTTGACGGAAATCGAACAACGATTCCTCTGTCGTCCAATCCATAGGCTGCAATTACCGGTGACGTAAATGGCGTGTCAAGAATATCATTAGAATCTTGTCTATTTGTGGGTTTATGTCGACAGAACCATTGAAGATAGGTTCTGCACAAGGATATTGCTCAGTATGACGGACGCAATGCGCCGGCCGGTAACTTATGAGACAACTGTAACTAAATCCCGGTTAACGTGACAAACCCAGGAACTTACCCTTGCAGTCCATCTTACGCAAGAAAAACTGACACAGACACTTACGTAAAATAAAAATCATAGTTATCTGCTTATTATCGATATATCTATTTATACGTCCATCTGTCATTCCACTTGTCTACTTGCATGAAAATGCCTACCTGTAACTAGGCACGTTCTAGGTAAAAAGCGACTGAACAATCTCCCTCGAATACAGTCCTTCACAAAAATCAATACCTGTCAACATAAACAAAGAATCCTGTCCTTTATGTAACCCCCAGCTTCAATGCCGTGCGCACAAGGAAGGCCAACTGTTCCTACCACAAACTAGATTAGTTCAGCCGATATTTTCATAATCTGTTTCTTTGCGGTCGTATTTAATATTATCCTCAAACCTATTCCTGTGTCCTAAGTGGTCTCTTAATTTCAGAATTTTAGGTTAAAATTTCACGCGATTTTACCGCTCCCATATATGCTGCATGCGCAGCGCATTGATCAATAACACCTTATTGTGAGTCGCACATCTTATGATGTCTCCGCTATGTAACTTTAATGAGAATTCAGATAAATCCTGCACCTTAAGTCCACTGTTACTTTCTTTCTCTTAAGTACGCTTACTGTCTCTTATGGCAAATGTTAGTTCCTTTTTTAAGTAAACTGTTACTTTCTGTCACATTCATTGTTACTTCCTATCTCAAAAGTACGCTACTACGTCCCATCTGTAAAGCTCAATTTTACTTCCTTCTCTCAAGCCCATTGTTACTTCCTCTCTCTTAAGCCTTCTGTCACTTCTGTCTCTTAAGCCCACTGTTATTTCTTGTCTCTTAAGTCTACTCACATTTCCTATCTCTTAAGTATTCTGTTACTTCTTGTCCCTTAACTACACTGTTACTCCCTGTCCCTCAAGTACGCTATTACTTCGGGTTTCTTATCCCCATTATTACTCCCTGTCCCTTAAGTATGCTGTTTCTTCCTCTCTCTTAAGCCCGCTATTACTTCTCGTGTCTTAAGTCTATTCATACTTTCTATCTCTTAAGTATTCTGTTACTTTTTGTCTCTTAACCACACTGTTACTTCGTGTCTCTTAAGTACGATAAGTCTACTCATACTTTATATCTCTTAAATATGCTGTTACTTCTTGTCTCTTAACCACACCGTTATTTCCTATCTCTTAAGTACGATGTTATTTTCCGTCTCTTAAGCCCACTATTACTCCTTGTTTCTGAAGCCTATTCATACATTCTCTCTCTTAAGTAAGCTGTTACTTCTTGTCTCTTAACCACACTGTTACTTCCTTTCTCTTAAGTACGCTATTACTTCATGTTTCTTCTGCCCGTTGTTACTCCCAGTCTCTTAAGTCCGCTGTTCCTTCCTGCCTCTTTACTACACTCTTCTCAAGCCCCTTCAATTTAACAACTTTACTGGGAAAAACAACTGCCTTTCCACACTTCACGTGGCATACAACACAGGCTTACGAAGGAAGTTACTGTTTCCACTGAAACTGCTGTGTGGCACCCACACCACATGCAGAAACTAGATTCACCTCATACTTCCTTTAAGGTGACATATTACCCAGAATTTGTCAGTTGCGAAATTATTAGCTTCCCAGCTGCCTCCCCCTTCTACAATTCATTGAACAATGGATTTATAGACGAGAAACACACATACTGTTATCACAGATTGCAATATAGTTTCTTTTTCACCACGAAACTCAACCTTATAGTGAAAATATCAACTCACTCGTCAGCATTCGTAATCTTCAGAAATTCCTCTTACCTGAAAATTAAAAAAAGAATAATATTAATGGTCTCATAAGTAATACTACAAAGCAAAAAAACCGAATTACTGTAAATTTTAATTAATAATGTCCTCAGAACTATGAAATAGGTAAAGTTGAGATTTGTCGGCAGTGCAATATGCTTGGATGTACATTTCAGGAATTTTCAGATTTCTTCAACAAATAGTTGAATAAAGAGAGACCGACTTGATGTCACTTGGTATCCGGATGCAGGCTGAAGCACTAGTGCTTCAGCCTGCGTCCGAAAACCACACCACCCCAGCCAAACCACAACGTAACACCAAAACACATCGAACCAGAACAATACAACCCATGAAATAACTCAACAAATAAGTCGCAAGCTCCTGAGGATGGATATATTAACATCCGAAACATGTTGAGCAGTAAATAATGAAATAATAAAGCAAGTGACATCAAGTTGGTC
>Ga0123354_10019444_pt1 | contig 10666 bp, 6 predicted proteins | sample TergutLab28metaG_2_FD_97872 | JGI IMG/M metagenome (GOLD analysis project Ga0123354, IMG submission 97872) | Labiotermes labralis P4 segment gut microbial communities from Petit-Saut dam, French Guiana - Lab288 P4 | ecosystem: Host-associated > Arthropoda: Insects > Digestive system > Gut ...
AGGCTGAGTGGACCCCGTTCCAGACCCACTACTACTCAGAAAGTCTGGTAGCGCCGGGGATCGAACCCGGGACCTCTGTATCTGTAGCCAGAAACTCTGACCACTAGACCACAGAGGCGGTCCGCAACGATAAAGATAGTTCGTCACAATTTCCATCTTAAAAGGCCGAGCAATGTCTAAGCTGGTTATCCTCCGACCTCACACCACGTACGCCCGTGTTCGATCCTGGGACAGTGAATATGAGATCTGTGGTGGGAAAAGCGACATTTGGACCCGTTTTTCTGACGGTATGCCCGTCTTTCCGGTCCATATAATCCCACCAATGCTCCGTACTAATATTCATCAACGTGATGCTTTTAACAGAAGTGCAAACTGAAGAAGCCTGGCAGCCTACGAAAAGCAGTCCTGTTTCGGAAGTCGGGAGCATTCGGTAGAAAACTACTTTCATTTTCTCTTGAAAGGGTTAATTACGCAACCAGTAGGGACAGGCACACTCAGGACTGAAATCTCATTTGGATTGCCTGTGTCAGATGTTGGGATTCATCAATCTCACACCCCATATAAAGTTATCTATAAATGGAAGACGTGAGGAGCAGTGAAAGATAAATGGGTGGTACTCTAGTCGCCGCCGCTTTCAATAGCTACATCAAGATGGTAGCCATCGTGAGAGATTCGACAGCCATCCTGGTTTTGATGTTTTGCTGACCGTGCATCTCAGTATAATCTTAGTAATTAACCAACTTAATTAACAAATTATTGTTTTATAATAGGTTTATTATATGCCTCTACACGTTTCGAGCACTATGTGCTCATCATCAGGTCAAAATTGTATTATACGGCATCTGGTATCATCACACTCTGTAGGTGGCTGTCCGGTGCACAGGTTGAGAGACGACCAGTCCTCTCTCAACATGTGCACCGGACAGCCACCTACAGGTGTGATGGTACCAGATGCTGTATAATACAATTTTGACCTCCTGAAGATGAGCACGTAGTGCTCGAAACATGTAGAGGCATATACTGAACTTATTATAAAACAAGAATTTGTGAATTAAGTTGGTTAATTACTAAGATTAGCCATCCTGGTGTTCTGAAAAATTCACTGCGTAACTACAAGGCATTTCAAGGACTCAATGAACATAGATCCTACAAGTTTTTGTATACCCTCCTCATAGAATGCGGCCGCCTGCGACCCAAATGACTATTGACAATGTCATAGAGTAGAGTCCTTGAAATCTCAGGAAAGTGCAGGGACAAATCAGAAATTGCGAAACGTCTGTCTTCACGCACTCTTTCGTTGACCTTACGCACCAAATCGCCATTCACCAAAGATGGACGCCCACTTAGTTCCTCATCGTGCACGTTCTCTCGTCCTTCATTGAACATCCGAACCCACTTCCTAACATTCCATCACTCATCGCATTTTCACCAAACACTTGACAGATCTGGCGATGAATCTCACTTGGTAGCACATTCCTAGCGTATTCCGTACGTACCGTATTTCACAGTGGGCGGCCCCTTCAATTGTCTTAAACATGTTTAACGCACAGGAACAAACATAAACATAACACGAATTTCACGAAATGGCGTCTGTGGCTTCTCAATTGATAAAGGAAGTCATTTCACATGCGCAAAGTGACAGTCTCGAGGATGCGCGAGAGATATGCGCAGACGGTTCTTACTTTCCGAATAACCTACGTATTTCGATTTCCACATGCTATTACTTTTATATTGTTGTAATTTTATTCCTTCTGGCAACCTACGGCTTAATGCATGTGCATCATTCTTTAAATTTTTGGGCTATAAGCAAGAACATTCGGACTGTCTCAATGTAATGATTTATTTTAAAATGTTTAATAACATTTCAAATAAATATTGCTATTTCATTTTAAATATGGAATACTATCCGTTAGAAGTCCACTAACAACGATTCAACAACATCTGCATGGTAACCCAGGTTCCCCACAGTTCTATGTCCCTGAAACTGCATCGGCGCTGCTGGTTGAATAACACACCACGGGAGACCTATGGATACACACACCAGATTCCAAAAAAGACCTTCAAGAATTTCAGCCTTTGAAAAACTTAATGCCGCGTTTCTATGACATTATATTATTAAAGGATCAAAAGATCCAGCCACTATTAAATTTGTGCAGTTTAGAGTCAAGTTATTGAATATTAAGTGGGCAGATCGATGAAACCCACTTAAACCCATAAATGTAGCACATGAATGGTAATATGTAGAGTATGCTACAGATTGGCGAGAGTCGATTGTAGCCGCCAGAAAATATAAAAGAGAAGCAAGCAGTTTTCAGGTAATAAAACATTGCTTAAAACTTGGTATTGATTCTACACGCATCGAATGACTTTAAACGTCTAGAAAATGAACTGGCTGCATATCATGTACAGCCCATATTATGAAGGCAGTAGATTCTTCTGAGACTTTTGTTTTTATGTATCAGTCTACATGGCGTCATGTCCCAGCAGACGAAAATATCAAGGTCTTTTTCGCATGAGATACTTTCAGTTGCTTATATTACGATCGTCGATTTGTACAGTAGGATGATGATTAATGAACTGGAATGGGTGGAAAAGAAAGCGTGTCATTAGCGAAGTTGAGGCGGTACGGAGCGTTTGTATGGGAGGACTGATCGAGATCTCAGTATAGTCTTTGGGCTGAGGTTCTGAACACAGTTCACCCTAGAACAGGCCACGAAGGCCCAGAGGGAGAGAAGAGGAATAACTCTACTCTTTCTTTAACCTCGGCGCTAGATTGGGCGGGTGGTCAACGCCACGTCCCGGCCCCTTTACCCCTGGGAAAGACCCGGTACTCACTGTACAAGAGGTTGGCTGGGCACCAGGGCCGGTCTGGACGTGTGCGGAAAATCTCGCACCCACCGGAATTCGAACCCCGAACCGTCCAGCCCGTAACGAGTCACTGCAGGACTTCCCGATACAAAGCAGAATTGCCAAGCACTATTGGCGGTAGTGTATGAGGTGGAAAACAATGTGTAAGTCCACAAAGAAATTTGATGTAAGAGCATCAAATTTCAGCGTCAAGGATTCTGCAACCTGATAACATTCTCAGACTTCCGTAGTTTCATTTTTACATGTTCCATGTTCCGTGCATTAAGGAGACGTATAAGATGTTTAAATAACCAACATATGCACTTCAGAACATGAATGTAATTTTATTTCAAATTAACCGACATGTTTCGGCCAGTCATGTGGCCATTTTCAGAACGGTAAGAACAAGCATACACTTGTAATTATAATATGTCGGAATCATTCCACAGGTGTGATGATGATGATGTCGATCTTATAAAGAATAAGTGCGTGTGTCAATCTGATGTTACAAAAAATAGTCAAAACCCCCCTGAAGATGGCACACATGAGCGCCGAAACGTTTCGGAGTTATAGTTAAAAGTGACTAGCTTAAAAAGTGTGCAATAATTGTTGGTTAATTAAAAAGCGACGCGCAACACGACGCACGGTGTATACAACGTCAAAACAGATAGCATACCTACTCATTGAAACGAAAACGCTTCCTTTCCAAAAATTGTTTTCTCCACCTCCGCGTCTCTGAACGTTCTATTAGTATATGAACGGAATTCTGTTCAGTTCGGCACAATAAATGTATTTTCCCTGCCACTCCCTCCGCCCTCCAGATTCCAAACCCCAGTTCTAAACCTCTGTTCTATACCTCTCGTTTCTATTGCAATATGTTACAGAACTCTCCGTACTTCACCGTTCTATAACGTCGCATTGACATACTAACGAACGTTTAAACCCAGTATTCCCTATAGCCTTCTGACTTCGTATTTCAGGTAACAGCCATGTCGGCCGCTGAGAGAGGCAAGTTAATTTTGGTAGATGTACTAGGCAGAGGTTTCTGTAAACCTTAATACTGTTAACAATAACTGACCAACTAAAAAATTAGCCAATTAACCAACAAATATCAGAACACAGCAGTTAAGTAAGCAGCATTTTTTTATATTCGATAAGTCCTGGGTTTAAATCACGGTCCAGAGATCAACCAAAACGGTTCGGGTGGTCTTCTTCAGGCAATCCAGAAAAAAACTATTATGTTGTACTGTACCTCAACTGAAAAAATTATAGATTACGTTCATAAGTTTATATTTCTTTATTTAAAAATCATCCTGCAATTTCAAGCACTTAGAAGAGTCGTTAAAATAAAACACGCTCTAAATGATTAAAACCATTCACTCATCCGTAAATAGCTAGCCAATTGTGAATAGATTTTCTATTATAGAAACTGAAGCACAAGAACGAACAATATTCTGATCTAGAGAGATTCACCTATATCTCGCTCGATCAAATTTCCTTTATTGTACTTCTCGTTGTACTACTAGTCCGTGTGGGAAATGTGGTAGACGAAGTGGCAACGGGAGAGGTTTGCTTCAGTGTACTTCTGTTTTACCACCCATTTTCACTGCGCCAGAGATCCATTCTCACAGTCATTCATTGATCATTGATGTTATATAATACAGATCCTAAAATCGCCGTTAAGTACACTAAAATGAACAGAAACACAATTACCTCAACGATTCGGTTTCCAAGAGAAAATCTCTTCATAATCCTTCTGAAGCAAATTAACGCTTAAATCACCTGCTGGTTCAGCGCTGCTGTATATGCCACCCACGATGGAAGACTGAATACGCTGCTGGCCTACATGGATTCGTCTGTTTAGAATATTATGTTTGCACATATGAAGCCGGGATTTTTTAAACCACTAGACGACAGTGAGCGGGAATTGAAAGTCCTAAACTCCGGCACACCGTCAGAAATTTAATTTTAATGAAGCGGGTCTCGGGCTTGTCTATATTGTGGAAATACGTATATCGTAATTAGCCACACAGCTGAGGCAAACTTCTGTCGTTTCCAAAAAATGTGTGCAGATATCTAATTCACTTAGCCTTACTTCGAACTCGCGTAGACAGGCAATGTGCAATGTTAAACAAATAAAAGCTAAAAATGTCAGCCTAACTCAGTGTTACAGACGAAAATAATGGAAATAGATTACCATTCTTTCCAAAAGCGTCCCGAGCAATGCAACATACCTTACTAGTATCGATATCAATTTGCTTCTCCCATTCTTAACTTCGTCCTGCAGGAAACCAAGCCTGTTCCGACCTCACATACACTTTCAGTCTTTCTTGCCGTTGTATCTAAATGGTCAGGAGAATTTTATGTCTGACTTATTTATTCGTACTGAATATACTTTCATTTGTTTCCTGAAATACTCATAGTTAATGTGCTCTAGTTTAAAGCAGCCTTTAATTGCTAACATTATGTTAAATTCTCCATTTCTAATGACTGTATTAAATTCGTATTGATACAAAATATTATTTTACAGCAGGATTTTGGTAAGTGCGTTTAACGTGAATTACTTTTCCAAGGACAACTATTTAACAAAGCATGAGACACCCTTATGTCACAAGTTAATATCTCATTCTCTAGTATTATTATAAGGGGTACGCGATTGTGCGTTGGTTGAGGCACTGAACTACAAGCCGGAAAGTCGCGCGTTCCATTCTCGATGGGGTCACTAGGATTTATCATTGACTTAATCCTTCCGGCCTCACTATGGCTTTGGGGTCGACGCATCCTCTACCAGAAATGAGTACCAGGGATATCTCCTGGGGATAAAGGTGGCTGGTGCGTGGGGTTCACGATCTTACCACCTTCATGTGTCGACTGTCTAGAAATTCTGGAAGCCTTAACCTGCCGGAGCCCTAGGGACCCGTCCAGGCCTTAGTGGGATATATTCACCTTGTAATACTATTATAACTGATACAAAGTTATTTTTAATTCTACATATAAAACAATCGGAAGCTGAAATCATATTCACAATGTTAGACACACGTTCTAGATGCTAATAAATACATTGCAACTTTTAAACATAAAATTCTTAATACTCCCGAAATACTCCATTTGAAAAGGTCTAAAATTATAGAACTTAGGAGACCTTTATTCGACTTTGTAACAAATTCAATAAATATTCTAAAAATACGTTAGTGACTGCGTCGAGAAAAGACATATCGCCGCAAGCATGTATAAGGTGAGATTTGCATTTCAGAGGCTTAAAACAATCACATGCTCAATACATATTGCTTTAAAGCAGAGTGGCGACAATCTGTACCACCTGCTTTAGCGTTAAGAAACTGCAGGTGTAGTCCACAGGTTGTACTTATTCGCCACGTTTGATTTTCCAAACAGAGTACAGTCACACCCGATATAACACCACAATTTATTCAGCGCATTTTATGGTGTAGTATCAAGGGTGGCGATAAACCGATATACTGAATTTTTTTTAAGTAGTGAAGAAGATACCTAATACGAGTATTTAACACCAATTTGTTGCACAATGTTTATACTTGTTAATTACTGCTCCGACATGTTTCGGCCTCAGTTCTTGCCCATCTTCAGGAAGTTCGTAAGTTTTTTTTTTGACAAGTGCAGCTTAAATATCAACTTGTTTAGGACAAGTTTTACATATATGACTAAAATTATAATTAAAATATTGAAGTCCTTCAATAAATAATTTGACATATAATTCGCACATGTCGCAAAACTTATGAGTTCCACGAAGATGGGCAAGAACTGAGGCTGAAACATGTCGAAGCAATAATTAACCAGTAGAAACACGGTGCAACAAGTTGATGTTAACAAAATGTACAATTTTAATTTCGTGAAAGATACTTAAAGCGATAAACTATTGTTAATTACAAGATAGAACACACAAGAACATTTAATACGTCAAGAGCGTACAGTACTTGCAAATACTTCTCGCCCTTTTCTTAATAATCTCATCGGTTACTGTACAATTTGTGATAATTAACTGCCCTATCCATATTGATAATGATTTATCCCGTTTCATACTTTTTATGTTAGCGTTTGCTAGATTGTTCCATTTATTTTTCTGAGTGTGTAAATTATACAGCATCGACTGCCCCAAAATAAGAAAAATGGTTGGCTATATTCTGCAGAGAAGCTGCAGAAAATTGGCCTGTAAAAGCACACATCTCTTTCTTCTTAATACTGCTCTTTTTCCCACACTTGAATGCTGTAATAAAGGGTTAGGACGACTGACGGCTGCACTGCTACCGCTGCGGTCGTCTGACGCCTCTGTAAACAACGATATTGAAATTCAGCAGACCCTCGTCTAAACAGTCTAGGATTGGTAACTTGAATCTCGCGGGGATGCGAAAGCGGATCAAAGAGGAAGGAAAAGAAAGCCGAGATCAATGCTTTCCAACACGGCGCTATATCGGACATTACTTAACGCTTATAGGCATTGACTTTGGCGGATGGCGGTTGGTGGGGAGTGGCCCCATTTCGAGGGCTCCCAAAACGACAATAAAAATAAAATTTCTTTTCTCTTATTTTAATGGTCTCGAAGTGTTGGTGGCGCTATACTGGGGGTTAATTGTATTTTCCTGAACCGCATTAACATGTTGGCTTTTGTAGTATATACGCGATGTTTTCTGTGAGATATAAATTAAATCTGCATATAGTTTAGATTAAGTTCATGCTTAAGAGGAATAAGAAATTGGACAACCCTTGATTGGTTTTGCCTACCCGGAATTCTGATCTGTCAGATGCATTTTAAGGCAGCGTTCTGTAGCTGGTTTCAAAGTAATTGAAAATCCTGTAGGCAATTCAAGCAAATTCCTTACTACAGGTTCCCAAGCAAGACAGTCTCAACTGCATTTTAGAAGAGGTAAATACTTGCTAGAAATATTGTTATTACGCTGGTGGTGTGAGAGTAACAAATTGAGCTTTTTTATGCCTGGCAAGAAGGAAGCGGTGCGATAGAAAATATTTGCTTTTCGTTTATCCATATCAGTGTACAACCCTTCTTTTTATCAATCCTTACTGAACGTAGATTTGCGTAAAGCCGCTCTAACTGTTTGCTTATACAATGTTCAAGCTGGTGTGCAATCGAACCACCTAGCAGCATAAACCCAGTTTTTGTGCGCTTACTTCTGCTTCAGCTCCATTTCTAGAAATGTCGCCGAGCAGAATGGTAATAGGGTAAGATCAGGACTTAAATCTGGATAGAATCTCAGTTACAGTCTCTGTGCAATTACTGGCTATTCTGTGCGTGGCCCTTAGACACAACCACATATTCCTAATCCCTACATACTCGCCATTCATAACCATCTTATTCGCATTAATCAGACTTCGCCGTTGAACTGACAGAACACCAACTGCATATTTGGGAGACCTCAGGTTCAACTCTAACACCGGTAGAAGTTCACTGACTTTAAAGTAACAGTAGGACAACAGAAGTGGTGGAGAAACTGGAGGGAAAGAGACCACTGGGGAGACCTATGTGTAGATGGGTGGATAATATTAGGATGGATCTCCAGAAGGTGGGATGTGGGTATGGATTGGACGGGCCCAGGATAGAGATAGGTGGCGGACGCTTGTGAGTGCGGTAATGAACTTTCGGGTTCCGTGAAATGCGGGGAATTTCTTGACTAGCTGCAAACCAGTTAGCTTCTCAAGGACTCCGCACCATGGAGTAAGTAAGTAAGTAAGTAGGACAACAGAAGTTGGCTTTAAAGTTATAATTGTGAAACAGAAGTTGACTCTGAAGCAAGAGTAGGACAACAGAATTTGCTTTTAAGCAATAACGGGACAGAATAAGTTGGCTTTAAAAAATCAACAGAACTAGTTTACTTTAAAGCACCTATTGTACTCAGAAATTTACGTTAAAAAATAATGTGACACAATTACGCACATGGTCTGGAAAATACATCTAGACAAATCTATAATGAACATCTTTTAGAATCAGGGTAGATCCCACCGATTAACAAACCTGTAAACATGAACCTACGCGAATGATCGTAATGGTAGAGTAGGAACTTTATTTTTAACTATGAAGTGCATGGTGTGATAAATCTGAAGGCAAAAAAGGAGAAAAAATAAAACTTTTCAAATACAACAGAAGTGAACACAAATATATCCTCCTCCCTTCTCGGATTACGCTCAGTTTAAATACCTCCAATCACATTCAACGTAAGTACGTATAAAGAGCTAGACAAACAGGAGAAGTGGTACACGTAATTGCGCCAATATTAGTTTACTGTAAGCAGCCTGCTAATGGGTCTCTGAAATGCCGACGAGCGTGCGAAAGATTTAAACTGGATTAACAATACAAAGCTGTAGTGTGTATATATCTATACGAGTATATACATACATTCCTGAACAAAACAATATTACAATTAGTAGCAATATATAATATACAACTACATATTTCGGCCCCGTGTGTAGGTCATCATCAGGTTGTCCAAAGAAATTATTAAGTGACTACAGAGAATGTATGGTAATTTTGGAAGGGGGACGAGATCTCGTCTTACATCATTAATCGTGGGATTAGTAAAAGTTGTCAACATTTATATTGATGCGTACTTAAACTAGATTACTTTCACAGACCGATTCCTGGTAACATTTTTTATTCTTCTAATGTGCGTCCTGTATACGGTTTAACAATGAGAGGTATCAAATTTTCCAACACAGCCATAAAATTTGCTGATGTAATTGTGCTTATAATTTATCTACCTCCAATGCATGTGAAGGCCGAATATGGAAGTTTTTAATTATAACAGATTGGAAATTCGATACTTAAAATTTTCCCCTTCTATGAATAAATGTTCTCTGAGATTTAAATAACCGAAAAAGTTTCATCTCACACATTGTGCTATATAACGATTTATTTTTCCTCTGACCTCCGAGGTTTAATTTAAAAATGGCACCCACAAACATGAAACGAAACCAAAAGCGTGTGCTCTAAATTTGTGAATGTAAAAAGGGCCCGAAATGATAGGTCTTAATTAAAGTCAAGAAGATTGGTGAATGAAGGGCGTTTAGAAGTTTCATACTGAGAAAAAAAAAAGAAGGATGGACGTTCTGAAAATGGTAAGTAGGAGCTGGTAACAGTCTGCCAGTTACTGGGACAATGTCTGAAAGCAAAATAGCATTATTTTGGAAAGAAAGGTCTATTATGAGGTCCTCTTAAAACTCTATACTTACTTACTTCATGGTGCAGAGTCCTTCTTGAGCAGCTAACTGGTTTGCAGCTAGTCAAGAAATTCCTCGCATTTCACGGAACCCGAAGGTTCATTACCGCACTCACAAGCGTCCGCCACCTATCTCTATTCTGGGCCAGCCCAATCCAGTCCATATACCCACATCCCACCTCCCGGAGATCCATCCTAATATTATCCACCCATCTACCCCTAGGTCTCCCCAGTGGTCTCCTTCCCTCCGGTTTCCCCACCAAAACCCTATACAACCCCCTCTCCTCACCCATACGCGCCACATGCCTAGCCCATCTCATTCTTCTCGATTTTATCACCCACACGATATTGGCTGAGGAGTACAAATCATTTAACTCCTCGTTATGCAATCTCCTCCATTCCCCCGTTACTTCGTCCCTCCTCGGTCCAAATATTCTCCTCAACACCATATTCTCAAACACCCTCAGCTTCCTTTCTTCCCGCAATGTCAACGGCCAAGTTTCACACCCATACAAAACAACAGGCAAAATTATAGTTCTATATATCTTAATCTTTAAATTTTTGGATAGCAACCTGGAAGACAACAGATTTTGCACCGAATGATAGCAAGTATTTCC
>Ga0123354_10019445_pt1 | contig 10666 bp, 5 predicted proteins | sample TergutLab28metaG_2_FD_97872 | JGI IMG/M metagenome (GOLD analysis project Ga0123354, IMG submission 97872) | Labiotermes labralis P4 segment gut microbial communities from Petit-Saut dam, French Guiana - Lab288 P4 | ecosystem: Host-associated > Arthropoda: Insects > Digestive system > Gut ...
AAAAAATTTTTTTCGTTTTTTTTACCCCCCCCCCACCCCTTTTCCCAAAAATTCTTTTAATTACCCCAAAAAAATTTTAAAAAAAAAAAAAAAAAAATTTTTTGTTTAAAAAACCCCCCCCCCCCCCCGAAAATCGACCCGTTTATGAGATACTGTGGAAAGGTATGATACAGCCGGACAGGCCACAGATGAACATATAACACGGCGCACGCACATTGCATGCTGGACAAATAAGGCTACAGACACAAATGCAGAATATGTAATCCTTAATGCGGTGACGGCGACAACTGTTACGCGAACGCGCCCAAATAGTACGCTTCTACGTAATTTGCCTGCCTTCTTAAGAAATTACCATTTAAATCTCAGTGGTTTGTATGTGTACCACGTGTAGCATGATTCACTATCTGTGCACATATATCATCATATCTTTGTTTTAAACACAGCCTGTAGTGCCCTGAAGTTTCACTATAAGCGATTTCTCAGACAAAAGCTGAAAATAAGTGCGAAGGGTGACGGAAGTTGTGGATTATATTTTATTGTAAGAGCCAGTTTGTGCATCAAACTACAGGTGCATAACGTTAAGATGTTCGTTCAATGTTAGAGTGGGAAGGAAGGGAGCGTCTGTAGCCTGCCCGAAGTATATCCTACTGTCTCGACATCTGCGAGAGATAACAGAGTAAAGCTATGCGTGATTTCAGGCTTCCGCCGGGTGTAAATGAAATCTCCGCTCTTCTGGAATGTTACGTAGTGTAGATTGGTAGTTACTTACCTACGTTTCGGTATATCAGTCCCATCTTCAAAGACCAAGCTATCCAAAGTAGGTTGTCCCGAATCGTCTGTAAATAACTACTAGTCTACGCTGCGTAATATCCCAGAAGAGCGAAGATATCAGAGAAAAGTTGGCAACGATCTCAGTCAAGGTAGATGGTATCCAGACTGGCATTCGAACTTGACAGAATAGGCCGTCAGTGTAGAATGTTATTGACAGAGAAGCCGCTCTGTTGAAAGCAAAGTTCAGCCTAGAACAGGTCACGAAGGCCCAGAGGGGGAGTAGAGATATAGCTCTACTCTTTCTTTAACCTTCGCGCTAACTGGGGATGGGTTGTTAAAGACACGCCCCGGCTGCTTTAGCCCCAAGAATAACCCGGTACCCATCATATGTACAGAAGGATGGGCGGGCTCCAGGGTCAGTCTGGACAGGCGCGGTATATCTCGACACCACCGGGTTCTATTAAGAATACATAACGGAAATTGTCTTTATTGCTGAAAAATGCAGGCCTAAAATCCCTTTTGGGGGGATGGGGAGGGGTGGGCAAAAGGCAAGCAGAGAACTGAGACATGATCTTGCGTGTAGTCCTGACCGGACTGAGTGTCCTGTGTTTCAGTTTCAGCCGGTGAAGTTCGGCCAGAACTGACAGAGTCTGCGTTGGCTAACAGGTTGTCTGCACGCACTCGTTAGTTTCACTAGTTCCCCCAGAATATCTTGCAATTTTCGAGTTGAACAAAAAACATACTTCTGACCCACAACACCAAACAAAATTAACAGTCGAACATTTCTCCAATGAAAATTACACACGATCACATCGGTCAAGGTTAAATCCGTTGCGAAGAGCCAAAACGGTCAATGGTATATAAAAGTGCGAAGTACTTTATCCCTCTCGACTAGTGCGCTACGTCAGAATGGTAGCCCTACGTATGACAGGAAATAGAACATACGCGGGGTGGGGGAAGCAGACTCAAAGTAAACGAATATAAAGATTTACATCGCTATGAACGTGTTGCTGCTGCTTGGTAACTTTATCATGTATCGTACAGACAATCCGGCGCTGACGAATAGATTTTCAGGTGGTGCAATTGTTGCGGATTGAAACGATGTGTTATTAACAGTCGTAACGGCACGCCACCGTGATAAGTGGGTCCCTGTCACCAGAGGATGGCACGTACTCAATTTGCTGTTGGAGGAACGGCCTCCAATATGGAGGGTAGCTGCGAATATGTTAAATAAGCAGTCTCGGACAGCTGACAAGGGGTGGTCCCCCAGCTTGGAGGTGGGGCGAGGTGTTAAAAACTCCTCACCGTACAAACGTATCCTTTTATGAAATGTTCACACAGACTGCCTCGTTCCTGGACTGATACTTTGACTCAGATTAGGGATAGATGGCAGGTACTTGTGAATGCAGTAATGAACATTCGGGTTCCATAAAATGCGGCGAATTTCTTAACTAGCTGAAAATCTGTTAGCTTCTTAAGGACTCTGTTGCATGGAGTAAGTAACAGCACGCCGACCTGCACACGTACAGCAGTCTGTGGTAAAACTTCCTGCGTTTTCTTTAAATTTGGTTCAGAAAGACCAATGTGTGCATGAAGGTAACCTTCACCCACACCTTAACCTCAGCGCTAAATGGATGTGTAGAATCAACGCTAAGCTCCGGCCGCTTTACCGCCAGAAAGATCAGGTACCCATTGTACGGTAGGCTGGGTGGACCCCTAGGCCGGTCTGGTCGGGTGCGGAATTTCTCGCATCCACAGGGATTCGATCCCCGGACCGTCCAGCCTACAGCTTATTTTGTACCATATATTTGTAAACAATAAACATACATTTTAAATTTATTACGTATTTTCCTTATTCCTGCAATTAATTCCTAACACTACAAAACAATTTTTTTTATAAGTTTTCTATCGAATTTTCGAAAAATTCCTTCTGTCTGTAAAAGGTTAGATAACTCAAACCTAGAATATTGTCTTTTTTTTTTTTTTTTTTCTTTTTTTAAAATTCACCTGTCGGTGACCAAAATCAACCGAAACGTGTAGTAGATGACAGATGAATGTACAGTGTACAGATATTAAAGAATTATCTTTTCTGTGCACACAGGGTGCGAGAGAGAAGTTTCTGGATTGGCCGCATCAGAGTGGTAACCAGATAAAATAAAGCTATGTCTCGCCACGTAACAATGACTTAATTTCTTCTGCATTAGTGTGGTGAGTGTCGCTGTAAGAAAATGCCGCTTTTTTGTACAACTGACGTTTTAGGGCGCACGTTCGCGCGTGCATGTGTGTGTGTGTGAGTGTGTGTGTGTGTGTGTGTGTGTGTGTGTGTGTATGTGTGGTCACTGCGGTTTTCGATCTGTGCAGCCCAGTGAAATAGTTGACTTTAAGAAACAGAGAATTCGCATCATGCTATGTTTTAACATTGATAAACCAGCTTATAAAACTTGCGATATGCTTAAAAGGCCTTTCGTGATAACTAGATCACTAGAAAACAAACTTCCGAGTGTTATTCGTGTTTAAAAAGTGGCCAAACTTCGGTTGAGAATTTTGAATGTTCAGATCGACCAAGGTCGCGGTGGACTGACTAAATTGTGAGAGAAGTTAGACGCGGCATCGGAAAGAAGAAACGGCTTACGATTAAAGATGCTATCACACGGTCAGTTTACACCGACGACTTAGCTGAAGATTTAACGCGAGGCGTATTGCTGCAAGATTGGTGCTCCTTCTGATGAACGATGGGAAGCAAAACAGATTGTCTCTACGTGAGGACCTGCAAGAGTAGGCTAGAAAGTTTAGATCTTTTCTTTCTAAGGTCTTATGTTCACGACACAGAATTCGAGCAGCAGTCTTCCCAGTAGAAAAACCCGTTATCTCAACACACGAAAAAGGCAAGGCAGGTTAGATAAAACTTCAAGAACTTGTCGGCTGTTTTCTTTGACATTGAGGAAAGTTTTCCTAGGGGCTTGGCTCGTGGACCGACATTTATGCAAGAGGGTTCTAAAGACGTTTCAGGGAGGGCGATAGGAGAAAACGCCCAGCCAATTGGCGCTATCAAGATTGGCTTCTGTCAGAATACAACGCTTTGTCCGGCGCGTTTAAGGAGGGACGACAATTCGAGGACATCGCGAGTATTCAAGTTGAATCCTAGTCGGTGCCGGGCGGAGTTACATAAATGGGAGATTCAGGGATGCTTGCAGCAGTGGAAGGGAGGCCGGACTGGCGTTGCGAGTCTGAATCGGCTACGCTGAAGACGCCAGTAACACTTATTAACTTACTTACTTACTTATGTACTTACTTATTTCTGTACTTACTTGCTTACTTACTTGCTTACGTGCTTATTTGCTTACTTGCTTACTTACTTACTTATTTACTTACTTGCTTACTCCATGGAGCAGAGTCCTTTTTGAGAAGCTTACCAGTTCTCAGACGGTCAAGAAATTCTCCGTATATTATGGAACCGAATGTTCATTACCACATTTACAACAGCTCGCTACCTGTACCTATCCTGAGTCCGATTAATATCCCACAACCCACCTCCAACATCTATGATGATAATAACGACCAGAATAAAAATCTTATATTGCCCCAGACTCGGTAAAATTGTGCCTCGCAGCTCGTACTATATTATTTTATTTTATACTCTTATATACGAACTAAATAAGGTAGCAAAGTGTTTAAATTTTAACCTTTCTAGGCGCCTTGGCAAAATTGCGAAAATTGACTATTAGCTTCGTCATGTCTGTTCGTCCGTTCACATGGGACAACTCGGCTTCCACGGGAGGGATTTTCATGAATTTTGACATTTGAGTATTTTTTTCGAAAATCTGTTGAGAAAATTCAAGTTTAATTGAAATCCGTCAAGAATACAAGCGTACTTCTACATGATTAGCTACGTATATTTACGATATTGTGCTGAATTCTTCTTAGAATAAAACTTTTTTCAGACAAAGATGTTGAGAAAATCAAAACACACACTGTAACGTCAATACATTTTTGCCGAAAATCGTGCCCTTTTGAGATAAGTGGAAAAATGTGGTACAGCCGGGCGGGCCACAGATGACAATAAAATAAGGCGCATGCGCTTTGCATGCTGGATAAATAAGGCTACAGACACGCACTCAGATTATGTAATATTTACTGCTTTTCCACTGCAACAATGGTTACGTGAAAGTGCCATAATATTACTTTAATATTTATATTGTCTGTCTTATTAATAATGCGTAAAAAATGTAACAAAGTTTCCGTAACTTACCCTATATCCAGGAATACTCATATCCACTGAAACATGATATTTTGTAAAATTTACTGTTTTTCAACAGTTTGTACATCCGCATCTTCAACACAAGTTTCGTGTTTCAATAGCAACATCCTATTAAAAGCGCTACAATCGAGAGTAATTAGAATTTTCTCTACAGATTTCCTAGCAACGGACAAATTGGGCCCAGTTTATGCGCGGATTTCTCTACAAGAGGAAGATTTTTTAATTTGCGATTTTCAACTACGACTTACCATTTTTGCAGGAGAGCTTGGGACGAGGGAATGGAGGGAAAGAAAGGCGGAGGGAGACATGTCAGAACGAACATTTGGCAATTACATGAACAGTACGTTCGTATACAATATATAGTGTGTATGACCATGAAGGCTCCTAGAAATCGTCAACCACACAGGGCGGCAGCAAAAAAGAGAGAAGAGATTATATGAAGAGAAGGAGTTCAGAATGCGGGAAATAATCACAGCATAAAGATAGGTAATAAATACTTCGAAAGTGTGGAACAGTTAAAATGTTTGGGAAAAACGCTAACGGATAAAAATTCTATTCTATAAGAAATTAAGGGCAGATTGCAGTCAGGGAATGCTTGCTACCATTAGATGCAGAATCTTTGGTCTTCCAGTTTTTTTTTATTTTTATTTTCGGCACAAGAGCCCCCCCTCCCTCCAGTGGGCCAGGGCCTCCTCATTCACGAGGTTTCTAGAACACACACTCAGACACACCACGCTCGGTAAGACTCCTGTGGACAAGTGATCACCCCGACGCAGAGACCTCTAACTGACAACACAACACTCACAACATACAGACATCCAGGCCCCGCTGGGATTCGAACCCACAATCTCAGCAGGCGAACGACCGCAGACCTTCGCCTTACACCGCAGGGCCACTGGGACCGGCTATCTTCCAGTTTGCTATTCGTAAATATAGATACTAAGATATAAAGGAATATAACTTTGTTTTTTGTACGTGTGTGAAAGTTGGTCTCTCACAATGAGGGAGAAACATAGGCACAGAGCGTTTCAGAACAGGGTGCTGAGGAGAATATTTGGTTCTAAGAGGGACGAGGGTGATGGGGGAATGGTGAAGACTACATAATGAGGAGCTTACTGATATTTACTCCTCACCAAATACTATTCGGGCAATCAAACCAGGAAGAATGAGATGGGCGGTGCAGTGACATGTATGGAAGACAGGAAAGAGTCATACAGGGCTTTGGTGGGGAAATCTGAGGAAAAGGGACCACTTGGAAGACCCAGAAATAGATGGGACGATAATATTAAAATGTATCCTAAAGAAGTGGGAGGGGTCATGTACTGAATTGATGTGGCCCAGGACAGGGAAAGATGGTGCGCTCTTGTGAATGCGGTAATGAACTTTCGGGTTCCAAAAATTCAGAAAATTTCTCGACTAGCTGAAATCCTTTTAGCTTCTCAAGAAGGACTCTGCTCAATGGAGTTAGTAAGTTAATAAATTACTGGAAAAGTTTCGTGTTTTATAGACTTAATGAATGCAAAATTTTGGGCCGGGATGGCTCAGCCGGTACAGCGACTCGCTGCGGGCTTGACGGTCCGGTAGGGGGGCGAAATTTTCGGCACCCGTCCAGAACGGCCCAGGGACCCACCCAGCCTCCTATACAATGGTTACGGGGTGTTTCCCAGAGGTAAAGCGGCCGGGGCGTGGCGGCGACCACCCACCCGCATCTAGTGCCGAAGTTAAAGAAATAATACAGATATACATGTATATACTCTCTGGGCCTTCATGGTATGTTATAGAGTGAACTGTACCTTTACCTTTACCTTTTCCTTTTATTCTACGTGGAATTATGAAGAGGAATAGAGTCACGTCTGAATGCAGTGAGTTGCAGCCATATCATATAGAGATATTATAAGCAGATAAGAATGGCAGAGGGTCAGATCCATTTAATTACACATCTCGTCTCTGCTGATACAATCACATCTCCATGTCAGCACCCTATTATTTTGGTTTTAAACCGACGCATTCCACTTTTCACTGCTGTTGCACAGTACATCATTAGCATGATGCTCATTTCTTGACACGTTTCATAAGGAAGCGGAAATACGTCATGGTTGTTGTAACATCACTACCAACTGTGTACAGTAAATTCCAGCACTTACTGCTTCATGTGCTGTTGCGCTTGGAGACTTTGTATATTGCATGCCGTAAAGTTTACGTACTCGAGTGACGGAAATACGTAACAGAGTTCTTTGTTCTTCAACGTTATCCATGCTAAGCATGCGATAACTCCCTCAGTAAACATTGTTGCATCTGCTGTAGATTATTCTTTGCAGCCAGTATTATAAAAGGACGTTTGTCAAACGATAACTCTACTTGTGGCTTGCAACAATAAATATTCATTTGTCAATATACTAACCGCATATTTGAAAGTTCTTCTTACAGTGCAAACACTGGAAGTATGTGGGGAATGTAATATAGGTAAATAAAAAATCTATACGCAATATGTACATAAAGCTTTTCTTTAGAGGAAAATAACATTACCACGACATTTACGACTTTCATTTGTATTGAAAAATAGCCTAATTTACGAAACAATTCTTGAAACAGTCCATCACCTCAAACATATTTTCAGGGTATTAAATTTTCTCCAACAAGCTGAAGTACTATACTCAAGAAAAAGATGATAATTCTACATCGCTTGTTACCATGTTACGTCGGCAGACTGTAGAAAAGGTAACGGTAAAGGTCACCGTATAACATGACATAAGAGCACGACACAGTATAAGTATAGCACTAAACTTTCTTTAACCCCGGCGCTAGATGTAGGTGGGTGGTCAACGTCACACCCCGGCAGATTTACCCCCTGAAAATAGACAACGTACTAATTGTACAGGAGAATATGTGGACCCCAGGGCCGGGATGAACGGATGCTGATAATCTCGCCTCCACAGGGATTCGATCCCCGGACAATCCAGACCGTCCAGCTTGTAGCGAATCGCTATACCGACTGTATTATTCCGGGCCCATAATTGTGACAAATGAAAGGTGACAATTGTCTTGCTGTCAGTGAAAATTCAAAATACAGTACGACCATTATTTGCAGTGGAATATTAAAATTTTTGAAAGATGTTACTGAATTTTGATAACGCAGCTTTCCAACACTCACACCCAGTGGCCACCAACATTCTGAATATAAAATTTTATAACTAATTATATTACTGAGTGCAAAATTGTGCTTGGAATTACAACACACACTTGTGTGTGTGCGTGTGTGTGTGTTTGAGACGCTTTGGTTTGCGACGCGTCCCAATAAAGGGGGCTTTGAAACCAGAAGGTCAAAAATATAAAAAAACTATAAAAATTTAAAAATGCGCAAATATAAATACCGGACGTGATGTAAAGAAACAGCGCAGCGAAGAAGAGATGAGAACTATCCGCATCCACCACCTAAGCCAATCAGGGATACTTACTTACGTACTTACTTACTTACTAACTTACTTATTTACTCACTCACTCTATGCTGCAGATTCCTTCTTGTGAAGCTAACCGGTTTTCAGCTAGTTAAGAAATTCCCCGTATTTTATGGAGCCCGAAGGTTCATTACCGCATTTACAAAAGATAAGTCTGATTACATTCATAAAATAGAAGTTGCCATATTTATTAAGAGAAGTGCAGTGAAGTCAGTGAATGCGAAATGGCGCTAACGGGTCACGTTGTAAAAGAAGACGGAGGTAATTCATTGAATGGAAGATGGTCAGACACGTCCTAGTGCGTAGAAGTGTGACACTTGCTGTTTCGACTGTCAGTACCGTAGTAGAAAATGCAGACAATTGGAAGAGTCAGTGCAATTTGCTGCGACAGTACGTGCCGACAAAAGGGAATTATAGCAGAAGAAAACTTTTATAAAAAAAATTAGAAATTGCTGTCATTAGGGGTGGATGACTTAATTACAAAAAACATTCCTTTGACTCAAGCTGCTATTACTGGTAAGGCAAAGTCGATTTTTGAAGTTCTTAAGAAACAAAAGAGGGTGTTGAAGCGACATCTCGACAGTCAACAATGTGTGGTTCCTTAAAATAAATTGAAAAAAGGAAGATCCTCAGTCCGGAACTTCAACATAGAAGTAAAAACTCTATTTTACTCCACGGTCACAAAAGATCGAAACAGCAGCCTGAGTACTTTCGGTCCGAGCTTCGAACATATCGAAGTAAATGTACAATTTATTTAATTCATTAAGTGTAGTTATGTTATTTTATATTACATTTAATTGATTTATATTCGTACAGGTGATGTTTTATATTTATGGCATTTATTTTACAGCTTTAAATATAATAGCATTATATTAATTATGTAAATTTTGATAGGCACCTGGAACGTAATTCAATGGCTTCCCACTGACTTGCATTGCATACTGACGTTCGTTTTATACCAATTTTTTTTGCGACAGTTCATCCAGGGATGGAAAACCCGTTGTAAAGCGAGGACTAAGTGTGTGTGTATGTATATATATATATATAATATATAATATATACATACACACACACACACACACACACACACACACACACACAGTGTTCAATTCTCTACTACACCACCAAAGTTCCTGTCACGTGACACAGAAAATAAGCGGATCCAGAATTAGATAAACGAGCTCTTCATTATTAGAGAAAGGGAACGTAGCAATTTTCACATTTTTGGGCGTTCCTTGCTAGGTCCGCGGTATGATAAACTAGACAGGCAGTATGAATACAAACGTAACATTGAGTGCTTTCGCGTAAATATTATATCCGTGGAAAAGAAATAAGTATTACTTATTCTAAGTGTGTGGGTCTCTACCCTTAGTTATCCAGCACGCATTGCGCATGCGCCATATTGTCATCTGTATCCTGCCCTGCACTACATTATTTTTCCACATTGTCTCATAAACGGCACGATTTTCGAAAAAAAAAAGTTACTGAGCACAAAATGTGTGTTTTGATTTCCTCTACAAATATTATCTGGAACATTTCAAACTCTAAGAAGACTTTAGCGACATAGATCAAAAATGTCTTGTGGTCTTCACGTAAAGTACCCATTATTCTTGTCCAATTTTAATGAAACTTGAATTTTCTCAGCAGTTTTTTCGAAAAATACTTGAACATCAAATTTCGTGAAAATCCGTCCGGTGGGAGCCGAGTTTTTTCATACGGACAGACGGACGGGCGAACAAAGATAATAAACAGTCTTCGCAATTTTGCGAACGCGCCTAAGAACTATTATCTCAAATTCCTAAATTCGAAGAGCAGTAAGACCTTAACGTCTCGCTTATCTTGGACACAGTGCATTCTTTTCCAGCAGACTACATAAATTACTGAAAACATCATTATAACTACTTGTAGGAAATTTCCTACTTAATACCCTGGACAAATTGAGCATCACATTCTACATGAGTAATCAACAAATATTGAGTTATCACTTTCACTTCCATACGCCATTCACTCACATACACCAGTCTCTCGGACACAAACACTTCTGTTCAGTCACAAAAAAAAAAAAAAAAAAACAAAGTCCTACGAATTTTCTTGGAAGAGCGCGGCAAAATATGGAAAAGGCAAGGAGTTGTCGGGGTGGGGGTGAGTGTAGATTACTTTTGGGTTTGTTTTGTTTCCAACA
>Ga0123354_10019446_pt1 | contig 10666 bp, 9 predicted proteins | sample TergutLab28metaG_2_FD_97872 | JGI IMG/M metagenome (GOLD analysis project Ga0123354, IMG submission 97872) | Labiotermes labralis P4 segment gut microbial communities from Petit-Saut dam, French Guiana - Lab288 P4 | ecosystem: Host-associated > Arthropoda: Insects > Digestive system > Gut ...
GGGGGGGGGGGGGGGGGGGGGTTGAACCTCCCCAAACCCCCCAACGGTACGCCACTGATTATGCATGTTAGGTGTAAGCAGCAGGAGACTGTGGAATTTGGTAGCAGTTACGAAGAAGAACAGAAGGTGAGAGCAATAAACGTCTCTGGAAGGTACGCTTGAGCCGCCGTCCAATTCCATATCTTAGCTATATAGCCTGCGCCAAGTGATACACAATTTTGTGTATTTTGCATTAAAGTGCTGCTGACGGTAGATGTGCTAACGAAGGTTGTTTTGGTAGGCAAAAATGTGTCGTGTGCCCCGACATTTTCTCAGTACACTGTATGCCAATTTATCTTCTCTGTCCTTCTCCAGCACTACACTTCAACACTTTCAAGGTATTTCTTATCCACTTTCCGAAGTGTCCACATTTTCAGCTCCATATAAATTTATGTTCCAAATGTAGCACTTTACTGGTTGCTTCGTCTAATTTAATTTCAATTTGCTGGTTAAAAAAATGTTCTTTTTGAGTGGTGTTTTTACCATGGCAATCCTGGATTTAATTTCACGTGTAAACCTGTATAATTTGTTATCATGGTACGCAAATACCTGAAATATTCCACATTTTTTGTTGGTTTTTGATTTGTAATAATCTGTATTGGGGGGGTTGGTTTGTTGGTTCCGGTCAAATCACTCGGTAGCCATACCATTCAGTTCTGTGTCATATACACACCTGCAACACTGTAGTTAACGTAAACAGTGAATTTGGTATTTTACCCTGTAGATGGTTACGGGATGTTTGCTCGAAACTTCTGTACGTATTAGACTAGGCTAAATTGCGCCACATCACAACCAAGTCAGTCGTTCTGACGAAACTTTTCTGTCTCCAGTCCTTTAATTATCCATTTTGTGCCGCTGCATTGTGAAAGATATGTACGGCACTGAGTTATTTCGCATCTGAAGGAGCGGCTTCCAGGAACGGGCGTTCGTCACCAAGAGAGGTGCGAGTCACTAGCACAAGGCCGCCCGCAGTGTTGGAGAAGACAGCGGAAAGTTGTTACGTGTCCCATCTGGTTAGATTGCCGGAAAGTACTCGGCCGGAAGGTTGACCGGAGAATAAAATCAAGTACCCTCAGTATAAGGTCACCGTAATGTACACGGTACTTTTGTCCCCAAGACCTTCACCGTAACTCACTTCACTTCTTCCCTTCACTTCACTTCACTTCAAAATAAAGTCACATAAATCACGTCACTTCACTCCACATCACTTCACTTATTTACACTCAACCCCCACATGAATTCCCTTGCTTGTAACTTCTTTCTTAACCCTCAGTCTAAACGTGTTTAGTTTACAGGAGAAAGCGCTAGTAAGCCAGCAGGTAATTAGTTCCAGCTTTTTTAGTCCTATTTAAGAAGGAATATTTACCAACGTCTGTTCTTTTTTTCTTAGTCCTAATTTTCCGATTATGATCGTCCCTACGCAGGTACCATGGTTTTAGAAGTCTGTCCCCGTCGCTATCTACCAGAATACACGGCGTCCACTCTTTTTGCATATCTTCGCAGTTTCGGTGCCTTAGAATAGGGCACGATTTGCCCTTTGCACCAACGTAATAATTCGCTTACTTGAGTCGGTGTAGCTCGGTCATTATAGTGACTAGCTGCGGGCTGGATGGGGGTTTAGTTCCCGGGCGGGGTAGCGTGCTTTTCTTCGACCATTCGTGTATACCAACATACGCACATAACAAAAGTCATGCGTGTAGGAAGGTGCTTATGTATGACTTTTTATTCATTGATGTGCTTATGTTGGTGTATATGAATGACTATACACAATGCACGATATGCATAATATCACAGTTTTTCTTCATCATCCCACCGAGGCCGGCTGTGAACCCAGCCGCCCTCCTGTCCAGTTGGTGCTGGATACGTTACTCGGATTAACGCGGCCGGGGCCAGACGCTGACCGCTCACTCTGTGCACTAAGGATAAAAGCGCTTGACGTGTACTTTTGCCTCCCCACATGCCTTCCTGGTCTGGAAATTAATGTCAGGGATAGCATTGCCTCTTACCTGGACTCGGAGAATAAACAGCGATTATTTCCTAGAAGAGCATTATCTGTTGACAAGTTGAAGATGTGTTTTCTGTGAGGTAGGAACTGAATTTGTATATTGATGATTCTGATTTCAAGATGTAAGACTGTGACGTGGCTTAGGCGGTTGGTCGACGGGCTGTCACCGCGGTGGTCTAGGTTTGATCCCAGTCCACTCCAAGTGAGATTTGTGGTGGACAAAGTGACACTTAGACATGGTTTTTGCCGAGTACTTCGGCTTTCCCCTGTCAGTATCACTCTCCCAATGCTGCATTTGCTTCTTTGTCTTTAATATTACTGTTATGAGAAGGGCAAGCGGGCGACGTCTGGCAAACTTCGATACAGTTCCCCCTTGCCGAACTTGGTCAAAATATGTTACATAGTTCCGGAGATAAGCGACGTGAGCCTGTCGCACTGACCGCCGCATTATCAATTCTTGCGAAAGACAAGTGAATATTTTATCGTTTTCCCAATATGTGACGTGTTTTACATAATTTACAGAGTTTTAGCCAGGAAAGTTTCAAAATAGAGTCCTAGAATTAACTGGACTAGACGCATTTAGAAGTTTTGTATTTTGCGTAATCTTGGGTAGCTCAGTTGTCATAGTGTTTAGGCCGAGAAATTGTGGTTTGTTAAGGAAGAATCAACCGGTTCGAGAGATTTGAGGTTATCGTAGTGGTGAATATGGAGAGTCATATCTCTCTGGATGTCTTACCGTCTGATTGACAAATACGAGTGGTTTAGAGGAATTGTTTCCTCCATCTTCAGGATGGTTACTCTGATTATGACTTAGGCCCTGAGTGAGGAGGCGCATTTTTCCTCCGAAATGTTGGTATCCACCTGTAAGTTTAAATGGTGTCAACCCAAATCGTGCCCTGAAACTCTTCAGTTCTTACATCACGTGAAGTGATGTTTGGTTCGAGTTTCCAGAAAGGAACTACGTTGTTGGGTTTAAAATTATGAATCAAATGCGACCTGCAGGCTTTAACATGTATCTGGTATTGAGATCGCACGGAATCCGGAGAGTGGTGTGGGTACTGGTGGGCATTCATGCGCTGACTCAAGTTTCAATGTTTACTTCATTTACCTACCGTCAGCAAAGGCCGCATAGGTAACAGCACTTGTGTTGTTGCTAATCAGAGTGCTCTAACCTAAGTGTAAACAATTAGTAACCGTTGGTACACACAGCTTACCTGAAACACATTCCTCGAACTTCGTCAATGATAAACCGAAGGAGCACGAGATACTTAACTTAGCTTAACAACATCTTGTGTCCCAGTTACATCAGTGTCAAGTTCGATCCTGAAGAAGGGGACAGGAAGTTCGACTGAGCGTTGTTTAATATTTTTATTCCTCGACATACTGCTGACCTGGAAGTTGATGCGTTGAATGGCCGTGTATCCGTGATTTGTAAATTTCTCATAAATACCTGATAACCTACATGAATTTCTCGTACAGACGTGGGAAGCCATGTGAATTTCTTATATAAAGCCGAATTTCTCATACAAACCTGACCACCCATATGAATTTCTCACACACAGGCGCTCACCCATATGAATTTTTCACGCAAAAGCAATCACCCATACGAATTTTTCATACAAAGCCGATCACCCATATGAATTTCCTTAGCGACAGAGTGTAACTGTTGAGTTATGGTTGCCATAAAACACGTAAAAGAGAAACAATTCGATTTGTAAACATGGACCTATCAGTTACATTGGAAAATCAATTACAGTCTGATATTACCTCCCCTGATTAGGTTACGGGCTGAACGGACAGGCGTTTGAGACCCAGAAAGGGCAACAGATTCCATTTTCTCCAGGTTACGGGCTGAACGGACAGGCGTTTGAGACCCAGAAAGGGCAACAGATTCCATTTTCTCCAGAACACCCCGACCGACTCTGGGCCCCACCCAGTCTCCCGAGTGATTACCGGGGTTCTGTCCCGGGGGTAAAGCCTCCAATGCCGAGGATAAGATTGAATGCAGCATATGGTGGGACAACTTTGTTTTTTTTTTTTTATTACAGCACGTGGGGTTTGACGCACTGTTGTTCCTTGGGCAGATACCTTATCGTGGAACCCGATACCCTCATCTTATTTCCTGAAGATGGAGGCAGCAGATTGTTCCAAGCGTTGGTACTTGTTTAACAGGCAACACGGCGTCACTTCGCGTAAGGCCGTAATCTTAGCGTTGATATTCTCGAATCTCGCATCGCGAAATGTAACCAACTGTGTGTTGCTGTCGTGGCGAGAGTCACCAGTGTCTGTGGTACATGGCGGCAGCGACTGTTTGTCGTTGGGATGTTGTGCACATTTATAAATTAGGCCATCTTGTACAGCGTATTCCGTTTTATTGTAAGTGTTTATATGAAGGAAGAAGCATCTGTCAGGGTTAATTAATGCATTAATTGCAATATTTATAAATAAATATACATTATTATGGGGACCGCGGTAGCACAGTAGTTAAGGTGCTGTGCTACAAATCGGAAAGTCGCTGGTTCGATCCCAGCTGTTGTCATTGGATTTTCATTGATATAAAATCCTTCCGATCGCACTATGGCCATGGAGTCGATTCAGCCTCTAACAGAAATGAATACCAGGAGTATTTCCTGGGGGTGAAGGAGGCCGGTACGTAAAGCTGGCAACCTGCCACCATCCCGTGCCGTTGTCACGAAATCTGGGAACCTTAACTTGCTTGAACCCTCTGGGCCTGTCCAGGCCTGTAATGGGACTGCTTTACCACTACCTTTTATACATTATTATGAATTGCGGTAGGTGGATTATTAGTTCCGAAGTGCGGCCGAAGAAAATTAACTATGTAAGTCACCAGCGCTTTCATTTAAATTTTCTAAACATAAGTCTTAAACATGTTGGACTGTGTGATCCGGGTTGGAATCCCGGTAGGGGTAAGAAAGTTTTCTCCAAAATGTCCAGACCGGCCCTGGGGGCCCACTCAGCCTCGTACTCAGTGGGTAGACTGCTTTTGAAATGTGATGGCACACGCGCAGAAACCAGATTTTGTCTTAAGGCGAAACGGACGAGTCCATTTAAATCGGCAGGGGCGTCAGTTCAGTCGACTACTGGCAGCCGAGGTGCGCGCATCAGCGGTAGTAATGTTATTAATGCTGGATACACCATGTTCCAGAGGTGGTGTGAAGGGTACTGGCTGCCCACTCCATTCGGCAGTTTCCCCTTCACTTCCCCTCCGTGCGTTACCATGTGCCATCACGTTTCAACTGGACTCTACCAGGGTTCTTAATGGGGGAGGGAGGTTAAAGCGGTCTGGGCATGATATTGACCAGTCACCTCCTTCTAGTACCGAGGTTAAGAATGAGTGGAGCTATACCTCTACTCCCCTGTATGCATTGATGGCTTGAACAGGGAGATCTTTACCTTCAACATGATGTGTGGAAATGTTAACAACTTACACCAGGCACGGGCAGTTTATCGCATGTGTGGCATTTCGCAGTACATGCAGGGTGGGTATGCTGGACATGCAATGTACAATTCAGCTACGTCTTGTCTCCTTCAGAGCAACGTACGCTCTGATAAACATTCAGGGAGTTGCGGTCTGGAGGCTGTCGTGCGTGTCCTCTTGGGATCTGCCCCGTTCTTGTTCACCTGCAGCCCAAATAAAATAGTGGGAACAGGTGTCAGTGGAACTTCCCAGTATCAGATTTAAAGAAGATTCGACTGTTCTCGAGTTATTCAACATGCAGACGGGCGGACGGTCGAATAGGACGAAACCTGTTTGCAATTCCTCGTTAACCGGCACGTCAGTCATTTGATTTGAATAGAGAAACACCCTGTATCATGCGTGTAAGATAAGGTTGAAGCTGTTGCTGTGCTAAATTAAGCTTCACGCCATGATTGCATGTTTGGGAGTGGAGGTTAGCTCCACAAATTCTTCACTTTGTTGCTATTAGCAGTAGGGGAATGGTCAGACTAGCGTTCCGCCCGCACTATCCTCTCAAAAGTTCCACCTTTAACCATTCAACGGAAGGTTCGATAGGCTGCAGAATGAGTCTGGAAGATTTGGGGAAGAAACAATCTAGGGATTCGAGTTTAATGGGAAGTGACGCTGGGTTTGGGTGAGTGATTCCCGACGTTTCGAAAGAACGCAGTGCCCTCATCTCAAAAGATTAAACACCCAATAAAAATCCCATTTTCCCTGCTAGGAATCGAATCACGATGCATCGGCCGTCCGGACTGTAACGTAGTCGCCACGCAGGCATACCGTTTGTGTCTTTGCATGTAACAAAATTACTTAATCGTTATGGTCAGTGCCTTTATGTTCCCGCCAAATGCCTTAGACTTAAAACGATTTAGCACTTCTTCCACTGCATAAATGAAGTCTCGACTCATTTCGCTACATCGTGCCTGTAATCAAGGCCATTCGCAAGTATATTTCTCAGGGTGAAGGTTTAAGTCTTCTTGGATGTTACCCAGTTGCATTGGGTAAATTGTAAATAGTTCGCGACGTTTAGGTGGGTCTTTGTGCCCTCATGTTCATGGTTGAGCTACCCAGTCTGCTTGACTTTGAATATGAAGGTACTAACATAATTTGAAACGTTGGTAACTGTTTACCGGTCGATACGGCGTCACATCCCAGAAGACGTGAATCGTCAACAATACCGTTGTAAGAACCTCAGGTCTTACAGTTCCCTAGCTTACTCATTACACAGGATACGGAGTGATTTGGTGTCCTTTAATGACTGTTTCTTGAAGCACCTGCTAAAACATTCAGCCATTCCGCATTTCCTCCCCGCGTATTTTACGTACGTATGTGTTTGGTGTGACTGGCGAATGAGCTCTGGTATTTCTCGAAACACCATTAAACATTTGGTTTTTGTGATGGAGACGGTGTTTTATCTATGATGTAGGAACTGAATTTATATATAGGTACATTTAAGAAGAGAAGAAGAAGAAGAAGATGATGATGAAGAAGAAGAAGAAGAAGAAGAAGGGGAGGAGGAGAAGGAAGAAGAAGGAGGAGGAGGAGGAGGAGGAGGAGAAGGAAGAAGGAGAAGAAGAAGCAGAAGGAGGAGGAAAAGGAGGAGGAGAAGAAGAAGAAGAAGAAGAAAAAGGAGACGAAAGAGAAGGAGGAGGAGGAAAAAGAGGAGTTTCATGGTTCTTACGTACTTTCACATGTTGCCTAAGCGAGGACTGTAAGACTGTCGTAAACTTGAGCTGACTTTCCGGAAAACTCAAAAGGAACTAGGATTTCTTTTTTTTTTTGGAAAGGGGGGGGGGATTATGCTGTGTCTCTTTGTAAATGTTTCCTGACGTTTCGAAGAAACGTGTCTCCATGAAGAATGCGTTCTTCATCGACCTTAATCTCCAGGAAGAATGCATTCTTCCTGGAACTTCCTTTGAAACGTCGGGAAGTACTCATCCAGCCATGCACCGCCACATCCCATCGCTGTGTAAATTCCCAACACTTGGGAGATGAAACCACATATGTATGGCTGAGGCACAGATTTGAGGATAACATTAAAACAGTGCGTGATTTCAGGCTTGTTGGAGTGCTCGGTCCTTGAGATGTGACCCCATAGGTTGTTCTGAAACGTCGGTAACTGAGTAGCCTACCTATCTACGTTGTGTGAAATCCCTGAAGTGCGAGGATCACATAAAAATGAAAATAAATGTTACCGTATGTAGATACAGTGCATACTGAATTCGTCTGTTTTGTAACGGTGTCCAGCACCTTATGTAATTTGCATACCAGTTAATCTGCTGGTTGATTAGAAGCACTTGATTTTCTTATGTGACGTTTGAAAGTTCTCGCTACATTGTAGGGTGATACAGAGCAGAAGACCGCTATCTTGAGTGTTTGAAACAGCCGACCAACCTTCTGCTAAAGCCTTCCACGATCTTACTCCTTGTCAGCTAGTAAATGCGGACATTTCGGATGCATCTTCAGGGTTAAGTAGTCCCCATTTCGAAACGTCGGTAACTAATTTACCAGGCGACACAGTTTAAGTCCCAAGAATACTAGAATATTCAGGTGGACTGTTCTTTGTGGGTCGGAAGGAGGACCGGTTGCGGGGAGGTCAGACAGGATGCTGGAGAGGCAGGTGTCTGGGGCTCACACCTGGCGCTGCCCCCGGCAGGCAGCTGTCTGCATGGCGGCCACTCGCCAGTGTCTCTTCTCCCTTCGTCACCCAAAAAAAAAAAAGTATTTTCAATTTGACCTTCCTGGAGTCCATCAGCAGACAGGCGCAGGTAAAGTTGTCGCTCTGCTGAGCACGACATGCGAGTTGTGTGCGTATGGGGCGTGGGGGCTAGGTCACGCAGACATCATGCTTTAGTAAAAATAACGAAATATTCACAATGTTGTTTACACGCACACGCACGCACACATACACCCTTTATACATGAACTTTCTTAGTCCAGGGCGTGTGCAGCTGGTTATTCCCCATGTTACTTAGCTTTTGCTAGAACGGTCGCTTAGTCAACTGCTTTGAAGCACGGAGATTGAAAGTAATTTCCTACCCAATGGCCCCTGATTTCGGAAAGAACATTGCGCTTTGAAAGGTTCCCAGGCTTCGTCCGTTTGTCCTTCTGGTAACGGCAACGTGTATATGAAGATAAATATGGATCTCTGGTGGAATGATGCTGACAGAGGAAAACCGAATTACTGGGAGAAAACCTTGTCCCAATGCCACTTTGTCCACCACTAATCTCGCATCGACCGACCTGTGGTCGAACCCGTGCCTCTGCTGGGAGGTGAATTATACCGGAAAAGACGCGATACGACGAGCGCCGTGATTGCGTTCCCCACCAGATATTGTTAGAGTGATAAAACAGAGGAAAATAGGATGGGCGGGGCATGTGTCGCGCTTGGAGGAGTGCTGTATTGTGAAGAAAAGGGACAACTTATAGAACTAGACGTTGATGGGAGTGTATTATTAAATGGATTTTAAGGAAATGGGGTGGATAAGTGTGAACTGGATATCTGGCTCAGGATAGGGATAATTGTCGGGCTGCTGCGATTGCGGTGATGAACCCTGGGGGTTCGTCAATTGCGGGTCATTGCTTGAGTATCAGAGGAACGGTTAACTTCTCGAGAAGGACTTGGGCTGCATGGGGTTAGTCGTTCCGTTACGCAGGTCGAAGTGGCATGTTTGTGACTACGCTCAAGCGGTGTGCAAGTGGCCGGCCGCGTGCACTGCGCTAAATTTAGCGTCACTACATCTGCAAACACGGATTTGAGTGCGGCCGGTACATTCGTGTCGGAAGCAAGGGAGTAAGGGTACACAGTTTGGAAGGACGAATTTGGAAAAACATGTGTGCTGTTAATTTTATTGGGGCTAGCCTGTGGGCAGAGTGGGAGGATGACACTAAATGGATCTTACATAGGCCTATTATAATGTGACCTAGTGCTGGAATATAATGTAAAATATATATAATGGTCAGACACAACTTTGTATTTTATTAAATTAGATTATAATTACAGCGACATGTTTCGGCCCAATTTTAATCTTAAGTTTCTTATATAATATATACATTTATTTTTAACCAATTCTTGTAATACGAGATCTCGTAAATTGAAATAATTATCAATTGTGCACTCCACATGTCTAAAGATCAGTCTGAAGATGGCCCTACAAATTGGGCCGAAATGTGTCGCTGGAATTATAATCTAATATAATTTAATAAAATACAAAGTTGTGTCTGATTGTGTTTTATATATATATATATATATATATATATATATATATTTCATTTTATATTTTAGCTTATATTCAACACAAGGGGCCGTCTCACTTGAAAAAAACATAGTGTTGGATTTATCTGGCTCAGGATATAGCCCATTCTCTTCCACTGGGTTTGCCTAGGTTACAGCATATTAGGTCCTGGAATAGACTTCTGAATGGCTCGTGGTAAATGGCTTGAATAAGCGCATTTGCTGTTACGTGGGAAGCCACAAGTGAAAGTACACTCCGCGTAATTAGCAAGGTATTTTTAGCGGATTTAATAGCCCAGTTATGTAACTATTCGTCTTCGGGTTTGGAGACACGTGGTGATTATTTTAGTACTTCTACCATGCATCCTTTATTATTTTGTACAATGACCAACAAATGCACAATTAACTGACAATTTATCACACTCCTACTATTGTGTCATCCTCAGGGAGTTCGTAGTTAGTACCTTGCCAAGTTACACAAGTATGTCAAATGCAGTAGTTGGTGATGGAATTTAAAATTTAAAAATTTTTAACATAATTTAAAATTATATTAGCCTGTAAGTTGATCCAAAATGTGAACAATTCGGCTTTTAATTCATAACAGCAATGAGTGCACTTCCGACGAATAAACATATAGTCTTATATTGCTGCTACATGTTTCGGCCATCTTCTGGGAGTTTTACACCAAAATTAAGACTTAATAAAGTGTGATAGATCACACAGTAATTCGTATTATATTGCGTTCATGCAGCTATGATGTATACAGGGTGTCCCAGGAGGAATGTGCAAGACTTCGGGAGAGTGTTCCTTATATTAAAGTATACCGATATAACCCAAAACACCTATATCCAAAGTTGAACGGTTACGGAGATAATGGCCAGAGAAGTTTGAAACTTTGACAGCTGTTACAC
>Ga0123354_10019447_pt1 | contig 10666 bp, 7 predicted proteins | sample TergutLab28metaG_2_FD_97872 | JGI IMG/M metagenome (GOLD analysis project Ga0123354, IMG submission 97872) | Labiotermes labralis P4 segment gut microbial communities from Petit-Saut dam, French Guiana - Lab288 P4 | ecosystem: Host-associated > Arthropoda: Insects > Digestive system > Gut ...
ACATGAGAAGCATGTAGTGGCAACTTGGAATGTTGGGAACCATCTCAGCATTTGCTTATAGACACAGGGAAACCAAGAAAAACCTGTGTCTAGGTGGCCGGTCGCAGGACCTTCCGAATACTGACTTCTAGCCAGCAGTCCGACATCTAAAGTAAAAAAACAGCAATACACACACAGTACAGCTAATACACATAACTACAACAACACATACGGCCAACCAACAACAATTACACACAAGACCACTTAAAACTAGCAACAATACACACGAGACAAATTATAATACAACATGTACAAAAGGTAAAAACACCCAAGCAAGACAGTACTGTGTACAGTTTCTTTTAATTGTTTTTTTTTCAATCATTAATTCACTCACGCCTTCACCCCAGTCCTTCACTTCTAATCATTTACTACTCCTATAAACCTTTTCCATAAAGACTCGTTCCCCCCCTCCCTACACTGCACTTCACTTCGCCTCATTCCACTTCACTTTGCTTCGTTATAGGTCAGATGTTTAAGTTTATGGGCAAAGATAGGATCAAATCCGGGACCTTCCGAATACTAGGCTAGTAACGAAATAAATATACACCCTGTACAACTTACGAATAAAGATGGAAGTCGCATCAATGTTTGGTTGGGTGACGAACCTTAATAAAGTAAACTTTACTTGAGACCAAAATGACTATTCGCGTATAATCAAAAACCTTCCACAAGACTTTTTATAAGCACCGCAAATTAAGCTTATGAATCTGCAAAGAACGCCAATGGCAATTCTGAGCACTGCATTATGGTAACCTTCCCGGAGGACACCACAAACGAGGCATAACATTAAATCGGTACGGTGAACGACTCCAACAAACAGAAATGAGTTGCCAACCGCGATATAAAAACGTCACGCTGGGTACGACAGGGGCATATCAGCTGCCTCCAGGATTATTATACCCTAAAGGCGCTGCAATGGAGGCTGTTGATCGAATTGTCATCACCCGAAGAAGGAAGGAAATTCCGTGCGTAGGTTTGCCAATATCCCTCGCAAATAGGATAGGTTACCCACAAAGTCAATATTTCATCGTGAGGGTTACTGGGTAGCAGGGATGTCAATACAATGTTCTTCGGGCATCGTCAACAACAATGAAGCAGTGACAGAGTATATCGTCTTCATTGACAGGTATTGGGGCTTCTCGAACATAAAAGGTTTCGCCTGCCTGCTGATGGCCTTCGGAAGGCCGTCACAGCCCAGTTCTTATACGGACCACTATAATGTAACCATGAATAAGCCACAAAATGTAATATTAACTTTCCTACTTCTCCGTCTATTGCTTCCCTCCGCAGAACCAACAGACGACACCCGAAGATATGCAATTTAATAAGTTTATTCCTCCCTACGTGGGCCGGGATAGCTCAGTCGGTATAGCGACATCACTACTGGTTGGACGATCTGAAGATCGAGTCCCGGTGGGAAGGCGACATTTTTGTACCTGTCCAGACCGGCCCTGGGGCCCACCCAGCCTCTTGTGCGATGGGAAAAGCGGCCGGAGCGTGGCGTTGAACTCCCACCACCATCTAGCGCCGAAGTTAAAGACCAGTGCTGTGCCTCTGCTCACCTTCTGGGCCTTCACGGCAGGCTATAAGGTGAACTTTACTCTTTTTACTTCTTTCTACACACACAGTAGCCGAGGTCTTTAAAGCGACGTATGACTACTGCAATAGTGAATGGAAGCATCTGGACTCCTCAGGCCCGCCTCACTTCTCAACTGCACGACAGGGAACATGTGCAAGTATAAGTATACGCGAGTCGACATAGCGTAGTTCGTATATTGTCTAAGTTACGGCCTGGAAAATACGGGATTCGATTTCTGACGGGGACAAAGGAAAGTTCCTTTCTGCAGAATATCCCGACTGGCTCAGACGCCTTCCATGGAATATCTACCAGGGTCGTTTCCTCGAGGGTAAGCCAACCAAGGCGTGAAGTCGACTACTCAATCTAGTATTGAGGTTAAGAATCAGTGGAGCCATACCTCTACTTCCCCTATAGTCTTCATGGCGTGAACAGTGACTACTTCTACGTGTCAGCTTCCAAATATTCCCGGTATTACTTCATTTATGAGAAATACAAAAGGGTACACCAATTTAAGCTACAATTCCTTTAGCCCCCTTGTGCAATTAGACACTTCTGGCAGCCCTGCAAAGGTGTTGGAAACAATACCAGACGCAATATTATTGAAGCCTTTTCAGCTCTTCCGTCGCATTCTTAATGATGTCAGGAGCATCACAAAGCGCCGTCCATTCAATGCTGGTTTCAGTCGAAGGGACGGGTAAACATCAGCAGGAGTTAGGTCAGGAGAGTATGGGAGATGCTCCAGTGCTATTACTGTGTTCTTTGTTAAGAAAAATCCTTGACCAAAACCGACTGGTGTGCTGAAGCATTGTTGTGAAGGAGAAACCAACTGTTGGGTCTCCATTTTCGGGGCGTTTCCTTCCGACAGCATTCTTAAGGCGAAGGAAAATGTTAGCGTATATTTCTTTATTTACAGCAGGAATTCCTGTAAATTATAGCAACGAATTCCGCGAACTTTTTGAAGCCACTACGTAGCTAACAGCATGCAGCATGACATTAGGTATTTATTATATGTTGTCTATAATTTGGGATCAAAAAGATGAAGAATGTGAAGCACTCATATAACAAGTAATGAAGAATCATACTCCAACCCCATTTTAATATTCGTCACAACCAGGACGGCAGATGTATCAGCTCCACGCGCCGGCCGCACGTTACCCCAAAGGAAATCCCTTCGTACTCATTTGTTACAGGCAGAGTGTACACCAGGTGTACTGAGTGAGGACAGAAAGAATAAGTGACTTCAAAATTTCCAAGGACCCTACCGGGAATCGAACCCAAATCCTCACGTCAAGTGGCGCAGTGCCTCGATCCACTGTGCACCCCTCGCCCATAAGTCCGGATAAAATAAGTTACATTTTTTGTAACAATCTAACCATAACTGTGATTTTTTTCCGTCTGATATTCATACTTTGCAGTGTAACTTGAATGTGGATAGTCGTCGTCTTGCGTAATCGCTAGGAGTTTCATCCGCGACGTGTCTGTCCATCTGTCGTCATGTATGTGGCTTTCCATGGGCCATTTACTGACACAAATATTTTCCACAAACATGACAAGTATGTGTCTAAAGGATGTTCGAAATTGTAACGAATGTTATGTACATTAACAGTTGACAGTTTTTTAGGCACCTTCGCGAAATTTCGAAAAGCGACCATTCGCTTCGTCACGTCTGTGAGTCCGTCCGTCTGTCCGCATGGAAGAGCCCGGCGGCTACCACTGGACGGATTTTCAAGAAAATTGATATTTTGAGTATTTTTCGAAAAATTGTTGAGCTAATTCCAGTTTCATTAAAATCGGACAATAATAACCGGTACCTTACATAAAGAACACTTACAATTTTTAATAATATCTCGCTCATTTCTTCGCAGAATCAGAAATGTTTCAGACAAAAGTTGTAGAGAAAATCAAAACACACATTTTGTTGTGTTCTAAAAAATTCCCCCCCCCCCGAAAATCGTGCCATTTATGACAAAATGTGGAAAAATATTGTAGAGCGGGGCAGGCCACAGATGACAGCACGGCGCATGCGCATTGCATGCTGAATAACTAAGGATACAAACACGCACTGACAGTATGTAACACTTACTGCGCGCCTCACTGTTACGCTATACGTACAGTGCCTGCCTCGTTATGCACAAAAGTCACTTGGACTCCGTTTGGACATCCCTGTTACTGCAGTGACATGTTAAAAAAAAAAGTTGAAATTCCGGATATGGCGTATCGATATTTCACCCTTGTTATTATTCATATTCACACATCCATACAAAACGAAAGAAAACTTATTCCATTGCAGCTGTTACCGAAATATAACGAGGCATCCCCCGGCATTACCTTCCGGCAACACCATCACTATGTTCAGCAGATCACTAGGTCTGTAACAATGCGCGTCATACAATTTCGCGCGATCGCCATGTTTTATTCTCGCTCTCAGTCAGTATTTCATTACGGGAAGACATATGTCTCTATCACAGTGATTAGCCTCGGTTGGTCGGAGAGGAATGTGACCGCACGCAGGCGCACAAGTTGGTCCTGTTGTAAAGATCCAAACCGTCGCTACAAATCATGTGAATATTTACCAGCATGATGAAAGTCACCTGAAGAAGAGGACGGGAGACACTCGCGAAAAGCAACGCCGACATGTTACGATGACACAGGGGGTTCGCAGAGACACACAGACATCATCATCATCATCATCATCATCAATTTACGGTAAGATTCTTTAAAAGGCGCCACCCCGTTTTGTATCAAATATTCAATAAAACCGTTCAGTCCGTCTTAACAAAACACCAATACATTATTTTGATGTTTTGCTGACCGTGCATTTCAGTAATTAACCAACTTGATGCACAAAATCTTTGTTTTACAATAAGTTTATTTCATGGCTCTACATGTTTCGAGCACATGTGCTCATCATCAGGAGGTCAAAATTGTGTTACACAGCCTCTGGTATCATCACACAGGTGTGCACGAGACGGCCACCTATAGGTTTGATGATACCAGAGGCTGTGTAATGCAATTTTGACCTCCTGATGATGAGCACATGTGCTCGAAACATGTATAGGCATGAAATAAACTTATTGTAAAACAAAACTTTTGTGCATCAAGTTGGTTAATTACTAAGATAAAACCAATACATCAGTTTCTTGGCTACATGTTTCGGTTTTACCAAACCATCTTCAGGCCAATGTTAACTACAGGGAGGTACATTCAGTGCGTACATAAATTATGGGATACCATAGTGTTTACATAAATCATAACATTCATGAAAATTTTCCTTTTAAAAATGCAAGTTTAAGATCTAATTTGGGTATATTGTTTTTACACCAGGCGTAGGATCTTATGGGATAAAGGCAGCACGTTCCATCGAAACGTCGGGAAACGCCGAACCCAGAGACACAGCATCACATCCCAGATGACCTGAATCCTCAGTGGTATCGCTGTGAGACCCTCAAATCTCCCAACTATACGGCAATATGTTACTCTATTTTCACAAGTAATATCTACGCACTGAACTCCCCTCGGACGGTCAGTTGCGTAAAATCGAAGATTTTTCATTTAACTTCCTCCTTTTTCCGTTACTGCCTCTATCCTAAGCGTGGAGGCAGAGTACGTGGCCGAAACGTCGGTCGGTATTCGTACCTTCACATATCTGATCACCAGGCAGAAGTTGGGTAACAAAATGGAAATAGGACACACAGCTTGCTGGTTGCTGGACGAAGAACAATTCCAGAGCTCAGAGAGCAAACGCCGGCCCGATGGAGGCCCCTGGGCGATCAGACGCAATTCGTCCTTGACGTTACAGCCAAAGAAATAAGCAAAGAAACCGCGGGGTTCGGACATCGATTCCGAGAACAGCATGCCTGCTGCGTTACTTATATTGCAGTTTTGCAGCAAAGATATAGACTTTAAAATTTCACTGTATTTTACAGACAAAGACAGACACAGTGTGATTTACTGAACAGCTCCACCTAGGATACAGACCGGAACACAAAATTACACAGTGATTTGTACTTAACATTGTATACGATCACATTACAAAATGAATAGCAATAATGTTGGCGGGTGTTCCGGGTTCTTCGATAGTACTGGTTTGGATACTATAAATGAACGCAAAGTTACTTATTCACACAATCTACCTATCTGTCCAGTTTTTTAAAAGCTGTCGCCGTCTTCCGGAAACCAAACGCCATTCCTCTCTGTTTCTCCATTGATCTGGTTCTAAATTTCCTGTTGCCATGGCTGCTTGTACTTCTTCCATCCACCCGTGAGAAGTTGCTACTCTCCCATCGGGCGCCTCCCCAGGTGGCGGATAGGGGAACGCTCACCAGATATCGTGGGTACTGGGGAAATAAAATACCCGGAGCGGACCAAAACTAGCACTGCTGCCCGGAAGTTTGATATTGATTTATCAAGGGCTAGAGGAAGAAAACCTTGACCAAAAATCAACTAGTCCTCCAGGTTGGGGGTTGATGCAGTGGGCCAGCACCCCGCTCATCACTAAAAAAAAACAAGAAATGCTAAAAAAAAAACCAAACGCCAAGCCTCGGGAATTCACACAATCAATATGTAAACACACAACTTGAAAGAAACGACCAATAAATGATGATAATATTAAATATATATACATATATATATTATTAAAGAGGTGTGGTGTCAGAATATGTAGCCTAGTAGATACAAGTAGCTAAGAACACGACAGGCGACAGGCTCTCATAAACAACATAAAGAAAATTCGGATTACGTAAAGGCAGAGAAAATGCAAATCGTCCTCTTTATCGTGTCCCTCAACGCGGTAGCTTTATCGCACAGTAAGCTAGCATCCGCCGATAAATCCCGTAACAAACGCCGTGCTCAGAGATAAAATTGAAGGGACTCTCGGCATCTGACGCTCCCTTCTGTACCGAAAAACATTGATCTGGTAACGAAATTTCTTGCCAATGGGGAAACACGATGGTTCATTACATTGTTCACAAAAGTTAGCCGTCGAACCACACTCTAACCAGTTAAATACAACCTCCCCCTCACTCTTGGGACTGACAGACCAAGTTCCACACCCACACCAGAGCAGAGAAAATTACAGTTCTGGATATTTTAATCTTTATGTACGCAGTGGCGTAGTTCGTACTTTTGGCGGCAGGGACGAGTGATCTCAACAGCGGTCCCTAAACGAAATTATGAAATTTTAAACAATCATAGCCATTTTGAACTACAGTATATTTGGCTCAGTAATTTAACACTGCACAGCGCTGAAAATCAGTTTTTCTCCGTCTAAAATATTAATTTTGATCCGAATTTGCCGCCCCTTGGACCCTGGTGTCCAGTACGGACGCTGGACTTAACAGTACGCCTCTTTCAGAACGCCATATATCACTCACAAACGTCGGGAATTGGTGGCGCCATCGTCTCCTGCTAATATCTGTGCCTCGCCACTGCAGCCCACAGTACAGGGATTGAAGCACCGATCCAACATGATTCATACGTAATCTGCACGAACGCTTTGCCTAGAATTTGTCTTTATTACAGAGAGTTTACTGTCTATCTGTAAGCACAAACGTAATCACTCTCCAATTTCTCATTGTTAAAACAAAGCCATGTCGAGAGACCCTGTGAAGTTCGGTAAATTTAGGGCCATGAAATGTGGGCCTATTAGCGGACGAAAATAATTGCAATTAATAATGCAGATTAAACGGAAAATTTGCATTTTTAGTGGTCGATATCTATAGTGTGGCAATGGAACATGATTTTCTCCGACTGTATTTGTTTTCCCACGTCATTATCATTCCACATACGCTCCACACTCACAGCAAATTCATCTATCAACACGCTACAAAACTATGGCAACCCACAGCGTCCTGAAATAAATACACTTCTGCCGCTCTTTATTCATTAACGGACGATTATCCAACTGCATGGAGAAAAGTCATTCTTCAGAAAATAACAGCTGCCACAACACCCTATTAGTAAAACGAAGTTAATCAGTGACTATTTTTAATGTGACTTTAGCAAGGAAAATATAGCTCCCTGATGATGGTCTTAGGACCGAAACATGTCGTAGCAGTTTTAGTGTTTTAATTTGTAAATTTTATATAAGTGCATTAGTTTGTGTATTAATTGAGTAAACTCGACAACATGCACGGTGTAACAATGAAAATACAACTACATGTTTCGGCCCTGTATGTAGGCCATCATCAGGTTGTCCAAAGAACTTATTAACTACACAATATGTGTGGTAATTTTGGAAGGCGGACGAGATCTCGTCTTACATCATAAATCGTGGGATCAGTAAAAGTTGCCAGCATTTATATTAATGCGAACTTCATCATGTAAAAATAAAGTTGCTATAGAACTCCGTGCAGCGGTACAAACTGCGGAACCAAATTTTGGTGTTATGACCCATGCGTGTAGCACAACGGTCCACTGACCGGGCTCCCTAAGGACTCCATCGACATTCGAAGCGAGCAGAGAGTTGGGATAAAATTTCAAATGTAGAGCCGCACTGCCGTCCACCTTTATCTTCCAAACACGGTGGTAAGTATACATACCACCTGCTTTGATATTCAGAATCTCTTAAATGTGTTTATATAGTCTGTGTGTATGTGTAGGCGGGAGGGTAGGTGCGTGGGTGGGTTTAGTATTCACAGAATGAACAGTGACCGGTACTTTGACCGCATAATCCTTGAGTATGAGAAAGATAGAATGTTCCGAAACGTCGGCGAGAAATTACAATTATCCTGTTGCGTAAAATATCAGACACGGCTCAGATATCAGTGACGATTTTTTCCTTGACACACTTAGACGACTGTACTGTGTCCGTATTCCGTCAGACAGAAACTAATTATATAGATGACATTTGGATGGATTTCAGGTTCCACAGCATCATTAGACGCACAGTTATAGGTTATACTTGTGCTGCCATCTGAAACACGTGCTTAACCTAACTTCTTCAATCCCACCAGAAGTGGGGAGATGATAAGCTACAACGTTGATATGAAAATCTCAAAGAACCGGGTCACCATCCGCGTCCTCACTGCGGTTGGCCGCAGGCTATATTATGTGCGGGATTCAGTGAACATAAAGCAGTTCGAGGAAGAGGGGTGAGGGGTGGGGGGAATAGGGAAAGAAAAGACAACAATTTTGCCGAAAATAAAGACCAGCTAGTAGAATGGAAGAAAAATAACTATTCGTTATGGTTGTGAGGACTGAAAAGAAACGGGTAAGAACGGTCAGATAAACAGAATTATGTGCTTAGAGGAGACATGTGTGGGCACAAATGGTCGCCATATCTCGCTTAGAGGCTTATAAAATGTTTTCCAACAACAGCGCCAGAGGGCTCCACCAGGCTGTGTTCCGTGGTCAACTGAGAAGTTACTACGAATCGCGGTAGCAAATTCTACTGCGTCGTAGGAAACAGATACTGCCTTATACTACGGTAAGGGCCTACGGTATCGAATGATCATTAAGCCACACATTTCTGGAACAGGCCTGTCAGTAAAACAGGGTACAGGTAAATGGACAACACTGAACAAAGATGTGAGGAGAGAGTTTCTGGGCGAATACTGTTGCCAAGAAAAAAAACAGTAAAGTTGTCCATGTCCACGCCACGAAAGCCTACAGAGGGAGTAGAGGTATAACTCCACTTATTCTGAACGTCGGCACGAGATGGAGTTCAGTGGTAAAGCTCACGCCTCGGCAGCTTTACCTCCGACGAGGAACATCGGTACCGATTGAATAGGAGGCCGGGTGGGCCCCAGAGCCAGTGTGGAAGTTTTGGGGAAGTAAAAAATCGCCAACCCTTACCGGAATTCGAAACTCCGGATGGTCCAGTCCGTGGCCCAGTCACTGCAGCAACTACCCTATGTATTTCAAGATCATAACTTCTCAGTCTCCAATGAGAAGCTTCTTCGCTATCACGGAACCCCTGCCATTTGCTTCTCACACTCATATATTTGTTTCAGTATCATCACAAACCTTTTCTTATTCAGTTACGACACATCTTGAAAACTATGGGCAAATGACCAACTTGATGCACAATTACGTTATATAAGGCGTTTATTATTATAATCCTCTACATGTTTCGAGCAACTCTGTGCTCATCATCAGGAGGTCAAATTGTATTAATACAGCATCTGGTATAGTATGTTGTGTAAGTGACCTTATGACATGGAGTTCTATATGCTAGCTTCCCTTTAGTATCTTGTGACATGGACCTGATAGCTTCCCTTTAGTACCTTTAGGTAAGGAGTTCTGCATGATAGCTTGCCTATAGTACCTCGTGACAGAGTTTTACCTGATAGCTTCCTTTTAGTACCTTTAGGTGAGGAGTTCTGCATGATAGCTTGCCTATAGTACCTCGTGACAGAGTTTTACCTGATAGCTTCCCTTTAGTACCCTGCCAGCCTGACGACGGCGTCTTGTACATAAGCCGAAACATGTTGCAGTAAAACTTTTCAACATGAAAGGTGCATCTGTGATTGACGGCTACTCTACTCACATTTCTGTAACTTTCTGATTGCCTGTCTTCATTCCTTCACATGGGCAGGTCTACCAAAATCAAACTACCCACATTTCAATCCCTTCCGACACCATTTACATTTGCCCGCTGCTTATGGGCATTACGTTCCAGCCATCGGTTTAGAGTTGAAATCCACTGACAGGCAGAAAAGATGGAAAGACTGGCAGCTGAAATCCGCTGACCGAAATTCAGTACTGATCGATAATGTATGTACCCTATATCCGCGTAATCCGATAGCAAATTCATTCATTGCTATTCGCAGAAACATGTTGAATTGTGCAGATGGTACAGTCATGTTAATTCATGCCACTTAATACACAGCAACGAATAAATAATTAGGACAAAATACCACAGTGTTATCACAATATTGCCCCTAATTCTAACCTAATACCACTGGTATCAAAATCAGCATTACAAGAAACCTCTATTAATATGAAAATCACAAGAGAAATTGTTAACGTCTCTAGCTCCTATCCGAATATCAGTAACAAACTGCCTCAATGTACAGCTCTGGAACTTTGTCGCAGTATTTAGGCACT
>Ga0123354_10019448_pt1 | contig 10666 bp, 3 predicted proteins | sample TergutLab28metaG_2_FD_97872 | JGI IMG/M metagenome (GOLD analysis project Ga0123354, IMG submission 97872) | Labiotermes labralis P4 segment gut microbial communities from Petit-Saut dam, French Guiana - Lab288 P4 | ecosystem: Host-associated > Arthropoda: Insects > Digestive system > Gut ...
GCAGTAACACACGTCTTGTTCTCCTGAAGATGGGCATAATGATGCCCAAAACATGTTGAGAAATTGTTGAAAATAAACATCTAACTGTTGCAACTTGTTGGTTTTCTCTCTCACTTCACAATTCTTAAGGCCTTTTGTTATGGTATGCTCACCGTGTATCTCAGTATAATCTTAGTAACTCACCAACTTAATGCACAAATTCTTGTTTTATAATAAGTTTATTATATTCCTCTACATGTTTCGAGTACTATTGTACTCATCATCAGGTCAAAATTGCATTGTACAGCATCTGGTATCATCACACTCTGTAGGTGACCGTCCGGTGTACCGGACGGTCACCTACAGGGTACGATGATACCAGATACTCGAAACATGTAGAGGAATATAATAAACTTATTATAAAACAAGAATTTGTGCATTAAGTTGGTCAGTTACTAAGATTACTCTTAAGGCCTATGTAGAAAATGACAAATTCTTTGGCACGCCGTAAAGAACCCAAGCAAGCAGACTAAAGATATATTAAAATCAAAGTGCAGCGCAAAATGATGTAACTTAAAAGAGGATTGGTTGCAACTGGACAGGGGAAATTGTAAAATGAAGGCTTTGTAATTTGTCCCATCTATTAAATACTATCAGTGTCGTTCAAGATTCAAGTGTTTTGGGTTGCGACGCTGTGTATTTCGGCGAATACTTCCCGACGTTTCGGGAGACTCAAAAGGTCATCGGGAAACACGATTCCAACGATACATCGTCCCACCTCAAAAGATTTGAATCTTAACCCTTTGAACGCCGAATTAAATCCTATCTGTCATTTGCTGGCGTTATTAGGACCTCACCATATTCTCCACGTTAGCAGGATAAGAGTTAAATATTAGAGTTGTCAAATGAAGGAGCTTCAACTTTCATGGGAGCGAAAAAACTGCATAAAAAATTTTATCGCAAAATTGAAGTAATGCAAGAATAACATTACATTGAATTGTAAGGAAACGTGCCGTGCAGTGCAGACAGCGGACTGGTAGCTCCACATAGGTTTCAGAAGTGGGTGCTGTAAATAAGTTATCTTTACCAGTTGAGTGACTGTCACTCTTAACAAAAGACATGCTCCACTGACTTCGTTATTAATAAAAGTTACAAATGACCACTTGTAAATTAATTACAATTTCTCAAGGCATATAGGGCGGTGGAATTATAGCGCAACACATTCTAAACCTATCATATTAACGTTTAACTTTACAGTGCAGGCTAAGAACTGCGCTCCAATGGGTTATTGCGCAGCACGTAGTGGTAATTCCTTACCGAAGTTTCGGGTACAACCTATCGGTTCCATCTTCAGGGGTCAAGAACCCAAAATCCAAATCGAGAAGTTTTGGATTCTTGACCCCTGAAGATGGGACCGATAGTTTGTACCGAAATGTCGGTAAGGAATTACCACTACGTGCTGCGTAACAACCCAGAAGAGCGCAGTCCTCTTTTACGTCACGGCAGAAGACTAAAGTAACGTAAATAACAAGTTGCTTTGAAAAGAACCCACCTACCAAATTTCGTCAAGTGTGAATATTTCTGATTTGTATTTGGGATATACCTCTTTCGAATATCCGTAGTGTAGACTGTCACTAGCTGCGATTCAACATAGTTTTATTCAGTCTTCCCAGAAAAATGACGAGATACAAGAGTAAAGTCTGCCTCATCGGTTCCTTCCACACATTTCAAAATTGGCTATTGTCTCTCATCTATTCATTCAACGCTGTATATGCTGAAATATTGAGAGCGTCCTTAAATATACTACAAGAAACAAGAACAAAACCTGAGAAGAACGTTCGCGTTCGTTGTTTGGAGACTAATTGGAGTGCGGAATAAGAAGGGGGGAGACGATGGAAGCTGCAAACAAGTATACACAATATGAACTTCCTATACTCCTGTTACATTGTAGAGATTCTTCTGTTCTCCATCACACGTGATTTATGTGATGCAGAGCTTCGTTAAAAGCTACATCCGAACACAAAATAGCGTGGTAAGACGTGAATTATTCAATGTAGCCGTAAAGAGATACCCTGTATACGATATGGTTGTGTGTAGGCAAATATTTTGTTACAGATTTTTACACAAAGCTGTGGACTGATATACGTTGTAAGAAGTCTGTAAACAATTTAAAAACTTTGGTAGGAAGTATACTGAAATTAAACCGAAGGAAACTTTAAAATTTTCAAATTACATTTAACTGTGAAGAATGGGAATATACTCTCCTTCACAATACACTGAGAATGATAAAGATATGAATGTACGATTTTGATCAGTTTTGTATTATTCACCTCAACATATGAAGAAAGAATAAATGCGTGAAATTTATACAGTGTTATGTACCTACATTAAAGCAGTAAACATAATTTGTTTTTATATAAAATTCCTGTATGTTTCAGCATATAAGAGAAATCGTACAGCAAGAATGTGTGAAAGGACGGCGTTTAACATTTCAATTTTCTGTACCCATGAAGGATCTCTTCCTTATTACAATTATATTACTGTATTAAAACACTTAAGTATATCTTAATTATACGTAATATAAAAACGTAGCGTTTCCACGTGCTTTTGAATTAGTTGTGTAATATAATCACACACACACACACACACACACACATATATATATATATATATAATTTTAGATTATGTCAAGTTTTATTTATTTTAAAAACCATTAAAGAAACAAAATTATTGTATGACGACGAAAATTAAGGTTAAAACCTGTAGTCATTTTATAAACAAACATGTAATGTTTTTATAAGAAGTAGTTGTGTTGACTGCGTTAGGCTTGGTACTCAATTTGCGAAGCACAAAGGGACCTTACTGTGACGCAGCTGTGGCCGGAGAATCTGATGAGAAAAAAAAACCGCTTAAAACAATCGGGTGAGAAAATACATGGATTATTATTCACAGATTTCTTGCTCCGGTTTATGCCAAGCAAACTTAAGTTAAGCCCATAAAGTGCAATACACTTTACTACGAACCACAACCAATTAAACATACTGTTGAAAAGTTACAAAGATATGCCGTTGCACGACTCTGGGTAAATGACCAACTTGATGCGCAATTACGTTGTATAATACGTTTATTATTATAATCCTCTACATGTTTCGAGCAACTCTGTGCTCATCATCAGGAGGTCAAATTTTATTAATACAGCATCTTATATAGTATTCTCTGTAAGTGACCGTCCGGTGTGCAGGTTGCAACATGCACACCGGACGGTCACTTACAGAGAGCACTATACCAGATACTGTATTAATACAATTTAACTTCCTAATGATGAGCACAGAGTTGCTCGAAACATGTAGAGGATTATAATAATAAACGTACTATATAATATAATTGTGCATCAAGTTGGGTCATTTACCCAGAGCTGTACCAGTATGCACGGTCTGCAAAACATTAAAAAAATCCATTCACGTTTCGTCACACGCATTAATTAAATGAAATTCGAGTCTAAATATTTCCAGTATCTTATAGAAAATGTTGAGTATGATTTTAGATACGGCACCACAACTATGTGATAATATAAATTTGTTTGGATTTGATGGTCATTGGAGGGGGGGGGTCTCTTCTACCTCATGGAACAACAAATGTGCTGATCAAGGAGATAAAATGCAACACATCAATAAATCATCAAATTTTCGACAAAGAAAATAATATTCTTTTTCCTACTTTTTCCTGGAAAATATGAGATATTTTGAGACTATTTAAAAATATTTTTTTCTTAGCCTATTCAAACGCAGCCTTTTTGAGAAAGACGCTTTTTATACAAAACAAGCCAACAATAATCTCAAACTCATCTACAGATACGCTTGCAGCTAATCCTATTTTAAGACTCACGGATGTATTCCACCTCCTCGGTTGCCCTTCCCCAAAAGCTACTAGTGACATCGCGTAACGAAATTTAAGAAATTAGACAACCCGATAAAACTCGAAGGCCTGGAATTAAGGGTGTAGCCGAGAATGTTGAATATCTTTACACCTATTAGAACAGAATTCTACACACTACAGACGCTGCGGTTTGTCCAGTCGTAAAATAAAATATTTAGTTTACTACAAAGAGTCCATATTTCACTGGGTAGAAGATTCTAAAGGTAATTGGATTCTTGTCTGTATTTGCAGTTTCCGAGCAGATAAAATTTGCATTCTACATAAGCTAATGCGAAGGCATAACTATAAAAAGAAAATCGATAGCAAAAAATTTGTTTTACAAACGAGAAAACAGAAGCTTTTGAAATAGCAAAAAAAAAAAAAACTGTCTAACGTGACCACCTGATGACAAACCTCCGTTACTCGACCACAAAAACTCTTTCAAATAAACCTTCCCTTTAATCACACCGCTTAATACAAAGCACAGCGCTCCGACCGTACTTTACCTCTGTTGCGTTGAGTATAAATATTTTTCTAGTTCTAAAATTCTATGTGCGTAAATGCATTAAAAGTCGATATGAGGAAAATAGCGTAATTCGTTAATCCTTTTGATGGACGGTAGGATTTAAGGGAAAGGTACCACGCAGGTGAGTAAAGAGAAGTGAATACAAAAAGTGGTAAAAAAAAAGGACGATCTGGACCTAGATATGAATGTAAAGGAACAGATCCCAAAGACGTACGGTGTAAGGGATAGACTATATTTATCTGAATCTGATGTTTATTGGAACGTGCATCATTGTGATAAGTGAATAATAAAAAACCAACTAGATGCCACTTATTATTTTATTGTACTTCTTACAGGCTCGACATGTTTCGGGCACTACTATGCCCATCATCAGGAGCTCGCGACTATAATGTTGATTACCACATTGGTCGTTTCGTTCTTGGTTTACTGTATGTTGGAGGTTAGGTGCGGGTAGGCTGGAGTAGTGTCCGGGCTGCAGATGGCAGCCCGGACACCACTCTAGCCTTACCTCCTTACACAACTACCTTACACAAAATATCTGAATTAGGAAATCAGCGGTATATTCTGCGACTTCAGCTCTTATGCGCAGCTAAATTATTCACTGTGCCTAAATAGGCAACAGGTCATGCAGATATATAAGAGAGACAGGATACCATTCTTAAGTTCTTAAGTTCTGAGGTTTCTACATCACACACACACACACACACGTGCGCGCGCGCGCGCTCGCACGCACCCACGCACGCACCCACCCATCCACCCACGCTCGCACCCACCCACGCTCGCACCCACCCGCGCGCGCGCGCGGGCACGCACGCTCGTACACACAATTACACACACACACAAGATAGAGCTCCCCTACTCGAACGATCAGCCCATCACAGAGGCCGCTACTTACAAATCCATGCCCTCAGCGGGATTCATGTCCGCGATCCCAGTAATCAAGCGGCATCAGAAATGTGCATTAGGCCGCACAGCCATCGGGATCGGCTCACATAAATCTGCTATCAATCACTCACTTTAAGGAATAAGCTAATTGTTGCATGTGATGAGCAGTGTACGTTACTGTGTGTAGCAGACTGTTTGGCGTCGATTCCAGTAGCCACGCGATCTAACGCGTGGGTCTGTGGCTGCTCGCTTGTTGGGATTGTGGGTTTGAATCCCACCGGGAGTATGGAGGTCTATTTTTTTTTTTTAATGTTTTCTGTTGTCTGGTACAAGTATCTACGGTGGACTAACCCCTCGCACAGAGGAATCCTAACGAGTGTGTTTGTACCAATGAGTGTGGTCAGGCGCAACAATAACCCTGTACGTTACTGAACGACTGGCGAACGGTAACCATTTCCTCGTAATTATTTCCCTAAAAACGGGAACGGAAACGTTTCTCGAAACGTTAGTGTACTTTCTATTTAAGAGTCTGATGCGGCTGCTAGCTCGAGAAAGCTTGGAAAAGATGTCCTTTTCCCGATTTGAAACAACGGTTTTGTGCCCATTTACGGTATAATTTAATGCCACCTTAGAAAATAAATGTGACGTAACCCAAATTACAACTGGATTCACTACGTGTTCCTCGCCTCACAAGCGCTAACAACTTAGCTACAAAGTTCCATAATATAGATGATCAATACATTTCATGAACTGTTACTTATTATTGGCAACACAGAGAAGACACACAGCACAGCAGAACGAACTACCACTAAAGGAACAAACTAAATAATTCATATATGTTTCCTCTCTCTTCTCTGGTCTTCTGTATTTACCTCTTTTTGCAGACTAATTCTGCCCCATTACACGCAAGCCTCCTGCTATATTCACAGTATTCTTGTTCAAAACAAACGTGCAGCCCCCACAACACGATCTGTAGAACCTGTATGCCTCTCCACTTCTCGGAATTATTTCTCTACAAGAATTTTTCTCAGATTATTACTGTTATTATTATTATTATTACCTTTATACAGAGTATTTGCAATTATGTGCCGGAAACAAACCGTGTTTATAGGGTATATAATGTTGCAGCTATTCTGTGTCTACAGTGTATGGTATACGTAATGATATTATCTATCACTTAATTATTAACCAACAAATGCGCTATATAAAATTTCACATTAAAACACTTAAAATCGCTCCGACATGTTTCGATCCTACGATCATCCTCAGGGACCTAAGTCGTTCCTTGCTAAAGTCGTTTTTAAAACATCCACAAAATAATTCAATTATACTAACAGGGTGTTGTGGCAGTATATCCTGTTGTGTAAGAGTACGTTGTTGGGAATGCGTCTGGCTATGGTGTGCGTCGTGTGTTAGGTAGTAACACACGACGCACACAGTTCCCAACAACGTATTCTTACACAACAGGATATGCTGCCACAACACCCTGTTAATATAATGGAATTATTTTGTGGATGTTTTAAAATGACTTTAGCAAGGAACAACGTAGCTCCCTGAGGATGATTTTGGGATCGAAACATGTCGGAGCGATTTTAAATGTTTTAATGTGAAATTTTATAGAAGTGCATTTGTTGGTTAATAATTAAAGTGATTCTACGAAATGCACGGTGCAACAATAAGATTATTTTCCATGCTGAATGTATTGAACTTTCACGTCAGTACTTTCCGACGTATGTGTGCGCTGCCCAATATGGCTGTCATCTGTAGCTTTTTTATTTCGTGATTACCCGGTATGCTGTTCAGGTATTGTCTGAATGATTTGGAGATCGCTCCGGTTACCCATATTTTTACCGATATCACTTTTTATTACATTTCACACGCGCTGTATTTCTGTTGCAAGTTATTCATAATTTAGAATCTTCTCGTCTCCTTTCTTGATCACATTTCTGTCCCCTGAATTCGCAGCGTCTATCAACATGCATATTCCTTACTTATTATCACGGATTATAATGTCCGGTTTGTTGTCAGCGAAGGTTTCTGTTCGTTGGCGCTTGTTGATTCCATAATACGGTAACCTTATCTTCATGACTTGTCGCGACTGAATTTGGTAATGATCATACCAGTGTTCACTGTCTAATTGTACCCCTATTTCTTTGCATACGTTGAAGTGTAGTTTAGCACACATTCTATCATGTCTCTTCATGTACCGTTCTTATGTCAGTATTGGGTATACTAGGACGATGTTGCCTCGTCATATTTTGGCATATTATTATTATTATTCCTATATCTTGGATTTAAGCCCTCTGATCTGTTCAAATATGATACGATTCGCAAACAGCAACTTTTTCAGGAGAATTATGATATTCTTTGGACAGGAAATGAGCCAATTATTTGTGGAAATTTGCACCAAAGAAAAGCCATGCGAGGAATACAAAACTGTAATTCCAGTGTTTGAACTAAACAAGATCGTGGGAGTGGGCAAATGACGCAAACATTTCTTATCTTCCTACTTTTCCCTTCTTCTTCTTCTTCTTCTTCTATATTAATATTCACTTTCTGTATTTACGGGTTTAATTCGTGTATAAGAAAGAGAATTTACTGTGACTGTTATGAACCACGCTCCAGCATGTGCAGCAAGCGCTTCAAGGGAAATTGAGTATTCTATTCACATATTATGTCAAACTTCCCAGAACTGCACTTCACATAAGGATGTTTTACTAGGGATATCATGCAGACCTGTTTCCCTTACTTCTCAAAACGGCATTCACACGAACGATGTAATCTCCTTCAGCTTTACTTCAAGGTGGACAAATTGAAATGCCATAGTGGTAAAGGGTTCTCGGTGGAGCTGCAGTAGGTGTGCCAAGGGTTTCCTGTAATTACACTCCAGAGGGCTTACACAGAATGAGTTTCTGGGTGAACGAAGTAGGTAGCAATTGAAGGCGGTATATTGCAAAGAGTAAAGAGCATTAAAACTTTCAGGGGAAAAAACTATTTTTCATACCATTCACCAAGAGAATAATACATTTACCTGGACTCGATTTTGAGTGCTTCGAAAACAGCAGTCGCTGCTTATAATTCAAGCGCTTGCAGTTAATACGGCAGCGATTCAAGAATTTTTCTTAGGAGCGCAATCACGGCAGTTATAAAAAGCGACGATTAGCGTCGTCACGTCTGTCCGTCCGTCTGCCGCACTCTTTACATACAACAACGCGCCTCCCACTGGGAGAAGTTTCATAAAATTTAATATATTGAACTGTTACTAATATTTTCCGCAGAACCTGATTTTGGTTAACGTCGGAGAAAAACAGCAGACACGCTGTATGCAGACACGCTGTATGCAGACCTACGTACACTTCAGATGACGTAACATCGTAATTGGTCTTTGTAAGAGAGACAGAACCTGTTCTCTGTGAAATTTGTTCTGAGGCAGAAGAAATTAACAATCATACATGATCAGTATGTTGCCGTTTCAGATAAATCAGTTAAAATTAACTGTAAATTACAGAGGTATGAGTAAATAAAGGAAATTTTTAGAATATTCCTATCCAGAAAAATTTCTTCTCTTATTTTCCTCTTTTAACGACTCTTTCGATCGCTAAGATTAAGAAGTATCGATGGTGGATGATTGAAGTGTGATCACGGAGTGATGGCGAAATGATAGTGAAAACAGAAAACAAAATTACTTAAATAAAACACACGTTCCACTTCAAATTTCACATTTCAGATATTTTAAAGGCCGCTATTCCCAGGCTATACGTTGTGATTACGTCAGAGTTTCATGGAAAGTAATCTCCAATCGTACCTAAATTAAGTCCATGTTAGTGATGAGTGGTCAGTTAAACATTCAAGATAAACTTAGGTATTTAAATGGAACTAAAAGTTTTATTTTTATCACCACAAAAATATATTATATTTTGTGTAAATACAATAATGACAGGAACAAATAATCTTTAATACAGAATATTTTGATCTGCCCAGGTCGTTTTCTGGCTTATTCCATAAACTAATGAGGTTGCGGTTTTGTGTATCTATGAAACACAACCCAGCACACAAACCACATAACCAGCCTTTATCATGTAAATATAACACACAAAACAAAACCTCATTATCTTATAAAAAAGCCCTGAAGATGACCTATACAGGCAGAAACATGCTGTATTAAATATTATCTGTTGTTCTAATTGCTACATTTACATTTTTATATCTAAATAAGGAAACCTATGCTTCTATTTAAGTACCTCAACCCGCAGTACAAAAGGATAAAAAAATAAAATACAAGATATTTGTGCCCCTGATAAGTACTGCAGTGTAAATCGGCTAGAGGGTGGGTGGGGTGGCTGTCAACAGCCAGTCTGCACGTAGTGGTGAAGAGATTAGCAATGTCGTCCCGAACCATTCCCAATAATTTCTTAATGATAAATTCTAAAAATCTCAAGGTTAATCAACCACGTTTCGCACTGTAAATCACAACACAACGAACTTCTGGACAGAGCTGGGCCATAAAGTTGTCCGCGCGAGGGCCGGCCACTTGCTTCGCTCTGCTCAAGACACTTGCAGACTCCTTACACTGGACCAATGTTTCTGAAATTTTGTTAGACCGCGGCCCGATAATTTCGTTTTTCATAAGACGAGGGCCCGGTCCCAAAAAATTAATATTTTTTTATGTTCATATATTAAACTAGCATAAGTATTAACAATTAATTATGGCATAATCATAAAGACTATTAGTACACTTATGTATACGGTGTGGCAAATTAACAAATATAAAACCACATTTAAATTAGTTATCAATCACTGGACTAATGAAATCTTGTAGCATACTGTAGTTTCCTCAGGTCAACACCATTAAATTAATTTGCGCTGATTTTCATTGACATGTTCCATTCTGATCACCAAAAATTTATAATATTATTCAGTGTAAAATTGATTATTGTATTATTAAATTGATTTTAATGATGTTGGTTTGAAAACAAAAACGGTAGTGAGAAATGTATTTACGCAATGTAACTTACCATAGAAGTCAGCTGAGCAGGGGAAGCAGCAGAAGAATATCAACTTGTCGGCGAAACACTTGTTATCACATACACACGCCAAATATTTATATATGCGAAGTATGTAATTTAATAAATAACATTGTATGAATCTCTCAATTCTAAACACTAGAACGACACTAATTAACATTTTGAAACGCAGCATTTTAAGACAGCAATATAAGTTATTGAAAAAGTTAAACTTATTGTGAAGTGAGAGAGAAAACCAACAAGATGCAACAGTTAGATGTTTATTATCAACACTTTCTCAACATGTTTCGGGCATCATTATGCCCATCTTCAGGAGAACAAGACGTGTGTTACTGCA
>Ga0123354_10019449_pt1 | contig 10666 bp, 11 predicted proteins | sample TergutLab28metaG_2_FD_97872 | JGI IMG/M metagenome (GOLD analysis project Ga0123354, IMG submission 97872) | Labiotermes labralis P4 segment gut microbial communities from Petit-Saut dam, French Guiana - Lab288 P4 | ecosystem: Host-associated > Arthropoda: Insects > Digestive system > Gut ...
GTCGGTTTGGGCGGCAGATCGAAATGGTTCGGGTAAGCAGATAGATTGGCATTTTACCACAAAACAAGCAAGAGGTAAACTAAAACATCTATATCCTAACTTATAATGCGGTCAAAGCAATATAGGTTCCATCAGATAATTTAGACTAACCCCTAGGTGAGTGTCGGTTGTAGCCAAAGGCTAACAGAAAACCGACAGCACACAAAACCGTGCATACTAATTTGTTGTTAGGCTAGGCCTGCAAAGCGTATAAGTACGGTTAGCATAAACCCTAAACCGCAACCTATGGCCAGCAGACGTAAGAGGTTTCTATCGAGTTGAATCTTGGCTGAAAACGCCGCTGATGAGTAGAGTAATTCGGAGGTGATCAGCAGAATAATTGCTGTCACTGCCAGCCAGAGGCTAATATCGGGGATTGTTAGGGGGAAGTTCATTTTTTTGTCTCCCAACAAAAACATATACTACAAACACGCCGTTTCCCGGCAAACTCTTTTGCTCTGAGATAACAACCGTTTTACCCGAAGTTTTGGCAAGGGCTGAGGCTACTGCACTAACAACTGGGCATCCTAACAAACTCCGACTCCTGGGGTTGCTCTGGGGGTTGTATAGGCTCTCATAGACAAGACCTCTGGCCCTAAACTCGGCTCCCTGAGCGGTCAACACCAAATTTGCAGATTTAGCTAAATTTAGCCGTTCTGCGAGAAATTTAGGAAAGATATCGGCAAGTTCATCTAGACTAATTTTGCTAAGATCTAATCTGAGTTGTTGCTCAATTTGTGCCATGATGCCTGCTCCCGGTGAGGTTACAAAGACGCCTCGGGTTTGAGTGGATATGAATTTGTTCTGCGCCAACTCATCCAGCGAGGGTTTCCCATCAAAACTATCAGAGATAAAAACCGTGGGTTCACGCAAATTCTTCAGATAATCGGGTAGTGCAACATCTTTGGGATAGGCCGGAATGTAGTAACCATATCCACTGTATTTTAATTCGTTAACCATCCGATCAATGGTAGCATAGGTGACCTGCGCACTGCTATCTAAGAGGCGGCTATCCACATAGTTACCGCTTCGCGTCAAAGCAAAAATGGCACCCCAAAAGGTTAAACCTAAGCCCACAAATGCAGGTATTTGCATCTCGGAGAGAAATGAGAAAAACAGCAAAAAACCCCCTGCGGCTAAGAATATCCCCGCAATAAGTATGCTTGAAGAATTTCTAGTAGATGACATAAAATTAACCTCGTAAAAACACGAAATTTACTCTAAATTACTACTTGGCACGTTGGCTTTAAGGCTTCTGGCTATCAATGGGTGGGGACATGGTCTCGGCTGAAACCTGTGGTTCAATGGTCCCACGGCGGCATATTTTGTGCATAAACAATAATGGCACATTGAGAAATTTGGAAACAATTCCTAGTCCTGCAAACATGGTGCGAAAATTCTCAATATCGCCCCGATTAACCGCGCCAAACACCGGAGCGGCAACAAGATACACTCCCACAAACACCAAAAACCCCACAACCAAAACTATAGCATAGGGTAAACTCAAAAAACTAATCAATACAAACGATCCCAGAGATGCACAGAATGATGCGGCAAATATTTTGCCTGAAACTCCAAAATCAGCCCGAACATGATATTTCCTCCAGCTCCAAACCAGCCCCCAAATCATACCGGGCATACTTGCAATAAGCGAACCCACCAACCCGCCCATCACTGCATAAGCAGCTGAGAGCTGCGTATTTGCGCCGCCAAGAGAAAACGCATAACTAACCAAAAAATACGCCAGAGGCAATCCCACTGCCAAAGACACAGCACTTTGTTTCATAAGTTGCTTTGTTTCGCCAATACCGATTAGAAAGGTTCCTAAACTGACATTGCCAAAGAGCACAAACAGATTAACCACTGCAGATAGAGCTAAAAAAAGCGGTGCGAAAGGAAATTTGGGCTCTGCACCGGCAACAAAGAGCGACTGAAAAATACCATCCATGGGAAACAGGGTATGAACTAAGGGCACCGCCAAAGTAATTAGGGCCATGGTCGCTGGAACCAAGAGCAACGCAGTATATTTCACCGAGAAAGCAAACACCGTTTTTAGCGTCTCAGGTTCTTTTTGAGGATCTAGTTTTGCAAAAACTGGAAACAGAGCGGTCGCAGTTGGAATAGAAACAAATGTGAGTAGCACCGCAAAATTTGCGGCAGTAAAATAGTTCCCCATCATCCAAGTACCCGCATAAATAGCCATAACAAACGAGAAAACCTGCGGCAACACACCCGCCGCTATGGTTGAGGCCGTTAGGGGCAAGCCATATCTTAGCATAGGCCTAAGCGTTTGTTTTATGTCACACTTACCCGTCTTACATTTCCGCAGAGGTCTAAACAGAGCATAATACACCAAAACAATGGCAATGACGCCGCCTGCCAAAACAGATACCATCGTAGCAACAACCGCACCCAAAACCCCAGCCCCAATCACAATAAGCAAAGGACCCAGAACAGTTTTAATTATAGCTTGGCTGATTTGAGTGAAACTGTTAAGCTTCATACGCTCATAACCCACAAAAACACCCCCCGCAGCAGCTGCGATAGCTCCGGCAAACACCGAAATAGACATAATGCCAATGTAGAGTGATAACTCGGAGGCATTTTGGGGGCTGATTATGTAGGCCAGTGGCCATGCAATCGCAAAACAAATCAAAGACAAAGCAACGCCGCTTAAAACCTCAAAAACAATCCCTGAAACAATAACATCATGAATCTCGGCATCTTTGTTAGCTCCTCTCAAAGACGCGATTTGTTTTGTTATCGCCGAGTTGACCCCCCAATCCCTAAAAAAATTAATCATCGTTGCAGGAATCAACGCCATACCATAGAGTCCAACTCCCTCCGCAGGAAGCAACATCCCCAAAGCAATGGTACCTATAGCCATAATAATCGTAGAACCCGCAACACCCAACAACAAATGAAAACTACCCGTAGCCGAGGTCTTACCCATCTCTAACGCCTTAGCCAACCCATCACCCCAAAAATACCCATAATTCGCTTACTTAACAGACCTATTTCTTGTAAAGAACCAACTACATGCATGTTGCACAAAAAAATCTAATAATAATGTGTTAATTGTTTGTTGTTTAGATGTTTATTTTGTTTGTGTATGCTTGGGATATGGCTTCTAAATCTTTGAGTCCATCTAGTCCTGTGGGTGTGGGTTCTTGGTTGGTGTGGAGACAGTTTACAAAGTATTGGAGTTCATCAAAGTGGGGTTGGTTAAACTCTGAGATGCCTTTGGTGAGCATTTGGTAGGCGGCTGGTATGGTTTTGGGTGGCATGTGTCCAATTGTGCTGTTTTTGACGCTTCCTAAAACGTCGAGTCGCAAAAGATACTCTTGTGCATACCAGCCCACATTTATGGCTGCTAGGGTGCCTGAGGTGAAGCGCGCCAGACACATAGCCGAGTCCTCGAACTCCATGTGGTAGCGGTAGCCAAACTGGCCTTTGATATCCACAATTTCACCAAATAGCATCCGCAACAGATTGATTAGATGACATCCCAAATCCGCAAGAACCCCGCCGCCGCTTAGTTGCGCATTAAACCACCAATCAGGCACAGGTGTCGGTGAGTGGCCATCTGAGCGATGCCCAAAGGGACCCGAGCACACATAAGTTGCATGCACATTCTCCGCATCCCCAATCAACCCCTCCGCCAAGTCTGCTTTAAGTTTAAGAAATCGAGGATTAAACCGCATAGGATAACCTATCATCAGCTTTACCGAATTGCGCTGAGCCGCCATGATAACCTCTTGGGCCTCTTGAACATTGACAGTTATGGGTTTCTCAAGAAAAATATCCTTCCCCGCATCTGCGGCAAGAAGAGCACATCTATGATGCAGAAACGTAGGCAACGCAATTATAACCGCATCAATCTGAGGATTTTTAAGCATCTCGATGTAATCGGTATAGATATTTTTAATACCCAACGCTTTTGCCCGCTCCAAAACAGGCTTAGCCGTATCTGCAACTGCTGTAACAGCTGCACCGCTAAGCATCAAACCATGTTTTAGATGCAGTTGACCAACACCACCCGCTCCAATAAGCCCCAGTTGCAACGTTTTACTCTCCATACTGCTCACACCAACCCCATTCGCTTACCCAACCCAACCGTTACCAGCGTCTTTTTGAGTTGTTTTTTGAATTTCATATTAATTGGCGCTTTAGGATAGAGTTCCCTAAACGTCTCCAAGGATTCTCCCCGTAAAATGTATGTACGCTTTCCAACGCCTTCCTGTTCCGCAGTTCTAAAATAGGCGATTTTGGCAGGGTTGAGCCAAGCAATTTTTGCCGCGGCACAATCCAGCGCAACCGGGTCTTGACTAGCCATAACCAAATCCATTCTGCGCGGCTGAACCCCTGTAGCAATGGTATTATCAACGAGTGCCAAGTTGAAAGGCATGGCTTTGTTTAGAGCAACTATAACATTACCCAGATCGGAGTGATATTTGGCTTTTTTTTGTGTTGGATTACAACCAAAGATGTTTTTGAGCGCACAAGTAAGCTTGATGGGCTCAACCGTGTATTTTATGTGGGCAATATTGATTTTTAGCTCGGCTTCTTGGATGGTTTTTGGCACCATAAAATTGTAGGTGTTGCCGTTGCAACGGATACGTCGGTTTGTTGTTTGATCCTCGGTGAGATTGACTAGTCGTACCTGTTTTTCTTCTGCAAGCTTTGTGTAACCTAGCATCTTAAAGGCGTATTTGCAGCGCATCGCTGAGGCATCGGATTCTACAATGGTAATATCGGCCTCGGGGTGGATTTGGGTGCGGATTAAATCAATAAGGGTGCTTACAAAATGCGGTGAGGTTGTTTGGCCGGTGGTTGCGTCCCAGTAGTAGCACAAGTTGGGTTTAATCACAATTTTGCGTATGCTCCTATCAAAGGTATAGTTGATTAGGTTTAGTGATTGGGTTAGGGCCTGTTTGAGGGGGTGGTCAGTGTTGTTGTGGTTTGGAATTTTTACTAAGCTTACCAGGCTCATGCTATCTGCGGCTCCTTTTTACTTGTTTTTTTGTTTTGGCTGGTGGGGTTGTTGGTGAGGAATTCTTTGAGGTCTAGGAGAAATTGTTTGGTTTTTTGGAGGTTATTTATTCTAAGAAATGTGGCGTATAGATTTTTTGTTTGAGCGCTTGTCCACTCGGTTTTGGAGAGTTGGTTGCCATAGGTGCGTATTAGTCGGTTAAGGGAATGTTGGGGTTGTTCATTTGTCATCATATGTGCGCTTAGTACTTCCCAGTACACATCGGTGTAGTCGGTTTCTTTTTCTAAGCTTTGAGGTGCATAGATAGCGTGTTGAGAGGGTAGTGATTGTAGTATGGTATCTAGATAGTTGTTCCAGTCTGGTGCACAATGTTCTTTTTCTATATTTCTTTTAATAGTTTCGGCTCTATTTTTTTGTTGATTTGAGTGGACGTTTAGTACCGCAAATTCGAGTGCCTGCAAAAAATCGTCAATTGATGTTTGATGGACTTTTAATTTTTTAAATCCTACGTCATCTTCTAGGCTTAGATGCGGCAATTTCTCAATATGTAAACCCACAATGGGCAGACTATGCATCGCGGCTTCAAGCAAGGCTGTTCCGCTGCCGCAGGGAAAACTCGCCACATACACATCAGATATAGCATAATAATTTTCAAGCTCTGAGTGTTCCAGAGTTCCTAAGGCCTGAATTCTATTCTCCACCCCCGCTGAGGCCTCTTTCCATCGGCCCCTATATTTGGGTCCAGCTGCAACCAGCTTTACCTTTGGATGCTTCTCTAAAAATTGGACCATAACCTCAAGAAAATCATAACCCCCAAACGGATAGAACTTTTCAAACCGTCCCACCGTTAGTAAAATCACATCTTGCTCACTAAACCCCAACTGCTCACGCATCTTGTTACTCTGAGCTATGTGCTCTTTTTTTGTGAGGGGAATGGGTAAGAGTTTGGCCTTTTTTATCCCTCGGCGATTCTGGTTTAGTTTTGTTGCTGAGCTGTGATAATCTACGGTGACATCAGCTATGGTGTTTCCTAGCCAAAACGCATGATCTGCATGATTGCACAAAATTACCGGTGGACCCCCCTCAATACCAAAAGCAACTATGGGCAGAGGATCAAAGGGATGAATAAAAAGAACGATAATATCCGCCCAGTTTCGAGCCAACAGACGTAACAGCAGCGCCTGTTCCACCAAATCCACTGATAACTCTGTGAGCGAACAGTACCAGCCGCCAGATTTAGCCACCGCATTTTGCAAACTAACGGATAGCTCACTGTGCTGAGCAGTTGTTATCATACTATGCACCGAATTCTCACAGGTATTCTCGATCCATCTAGCCACAAAAGACGAATGCCCCCCGGTATCATAGCTCTCAGTGAGAACATGGAGAAAACGCATCTTACCAAAATTTTTAGGCTTAGCCTTTAGATAAAACGCCCCACTCACATCAGGAGGCTGCTGATCTATCCGACGAGCAATATCCAATAAAAGACTCTCCAACTCAGAATCAGCATAGACACCGGGATGGCGAATAAAAGCAAAATGAGCCGCAATTTTAGCCCAAACAATAGCCGAAGCCAAATTATCTCTAACAAGAGCAGAACTTGCCCGTTTCACAGTTCTTTTAAACAACCTCTGATTTTCAGCAATCTGCACATTCATACACAAACGAACCCACCCCAACCAACCGGTTGAACCAACCGCCATACACACATACCATCTAAGATAGCAAACGAAAACTCGTTGTTGTTGCTCTATAGTGTGATTTTGTAGGTATCATACACAATGGCGCTTGCTCCAAAGTTCTCTTTACGCTTAATCAACCCTACATTTAGAAGCGTCCCTTGTTTCTCAGTTGAGATTCCAAAGTCAAAATAGCGTTTATCTTCTCTATAGTACTCTTTTATGAGATAATCCTCAATTATGTCTTGTGCACCAATGTTTCTGCCTGCCTTAGAGTTGGCTGCATACTGCATATGAGCAACATTACTACTCTCATACATAACAACCCCCGCAAGCATAACCTCATCTTTGAAAGAGGCAAACAACTTTACATTATCTGGAAACCTCTCAGCTAACAATTTAATTTCCTCAGATGAATGCACCGGCTTAACACCATGACGCTCAATGAGCACTTCCTCCTCAATTTGCATAAATAAGTTAAAATCATCTGATTGGCGTACCGTCAAATTATTTTTTTTAGCTTTGCGCAGATTGTCTTTGCGGCTTGCATCAAACCCTTTTGCATGGGGCAGATAAATAGCCGAGGAAACATTACGCACCGCTAAATACGCACTATAGGTAAATAATGCATAGAGATCTTCCTGAGCGGGGATTGAATGGTAAATATAGGGTGTAGGTTTGTACACAACCTCTGTTATGCCCTGATTATGACAATGTGCGCTTATTGCATCAAAGACTTGAAGCATCAACGGCGTTTTCATATCATAGGCTGAGATTACCCCGCCAAAAGTCAAACCCTCATGACTACAAAGAGTCGAACCCTCAAGACTAGCCGGCAGTAGTGCAACGAGTTTGTTGTTGCTATTATTATAAAACATTAAGGAGTGGTCTGTGAACCGGTGTGAGTGGTACTCCATGTAATCTCTACAAAACAAAAAAACCCCATTCTTAGAAGAACAAACAAACCTATCCCACTCAGTTCTATCCTCAGATCGATACACTAACGCTCTTAGCTCTTGGGTGGATTCTTTAGGGGTTGTCAAATTGTTTGCTCTCCTAAAATGTAGGGTTCAGTGGTTTTTTTCGGCAACGCCCTTGCGGGGTTTCCTGCATAAACTCTGCCCTCCACGGTGTCTTTGATAACTACCGCGCCGGCTCCAATGACACAGTTCCGTCCGACTTTTACTCCATCGGAGGTGCAGCTACTAACTCCTAAAAAACTGTTTTTACCCACACTGCAAAACCCCGAAACTGCCACATTAGTCGCAAAAAAACAGTTATCCTCAACTGTTGTGCGATGTCCAAGGGAGCTTCCAATCCAAATTGTGACATTGGCACCGATTTTTGCACCCCGCTGAATTGCAGTATTTTCCAAAATAAAACAATTCTCACCGATCTCCACTTCACTGCCTATGCAGGCCTTGGGACTTATGTAGCTGGCAAGCCGGTAACCCTTACTTTTGGCGGCTGATACAAGTCGGCTTCTGAGATGATTGAGCTGAGTGTAGGACACAGCAACAAACGCCCAATAAAACTCCGGATTAAAGGTGTCCTCCACATCCTCAAATGGTACAACAGGCAATCCCCGCATCTGCTTCTTTTTTAGATAAGCCCGCTCAACACTAAACCCCGCTACCCTAAACCCCAGACGGCTAAAGTAATCCCAGGCAAGCTCGGCAGTTTCCCCCTCACCGATAATTACCAAATTCTCGTCCTGCTCTATTATCATTATTTGTAATCCACCGCTTAAATTCCTCATACTCCCGCAAATAATCCCCTTCATCATAGACCTGCGAAACCAAAGAAAGCGCAACCGAATTAGATGAAAAATTCTCCAATTCCCGCCATATCCCCGCTGGAATATAGAGCCCATAATGCGGTCGATTAAGAAAAAACGTACGCCTATGCTCACCATCATCTAAGATGACATCAAAACTGCCGCTCAAAGCAATAACAACCTGCTCAAGCTCTTTGTGCGCATGTCCGCCGCGGCTAGCTCCACTGGGCACATCATAGAGATAATAAACACGCTTAATCACAAAAGGAATCTGCCTAGACTCCTCAATAAAAGAGAGATTACCCCGATAATCACTCACCTTGGGAAAATTCACTATATGACAACCATCTAACCTGCCAGGTTTAACAAGCACTAAAAAACCTCCAAACTCCTAAAACAACAAACAGCAACACAAAAATTTCCCACAGGCAAAAAAACTAAAGCCCTATAGTCGTAGTATTAGACATTAAACGATCGATAGTTATTGACGATACACTGTTCTGGTTGTAGCACTAGGTGTTCTAACACTTAGAACTAAAGCTAACGCTTGACAAATATATCAGTGGGGACTAACATGGAAGATGTCATGAGCAAAAATAGTGGTTGTACTCCTAGAGGAGCCAAATAGATATGAATGCAAAAGTGGTGGCAGTGATAATTCTGTTCTGTATAGCGGTTGCGGGCTGTGTGGTATGCATATCACTTATGGGCCGTAGCAATGAGCCTAATTCTGACACAGAACCAACCTCTGCCTCAAAAGCTGTAATTTTAGAAGTAAAAGAAAACTCGGTTTCCAATACCGGACTCACACTAACAATAAAAAATATGGGTATGACTGAATATCTATATGGTTCTCCATATGTTATTGAACAACAAGTCGATGGTGAGTGGCGTCAACCACCATATATCATTGAAAATATTGCCTGGACTATGATCGGTTATATTTTAGAGGGAAACAGCACACAGGAAAAAGAAGTAGATTGGACAGTGGTCTATGGAGAGTTAAGCCCTGGGAATTATCGCATTACCAAAGATTTTAGCTATATGCAATCCTCTGGTGATTATGTTGACTACATTGCATCTGTCGATTTTACCGTTGATTGGCCTCTTCGTGGTTATGGACCCTAAATGGAATCTCGGGGAACGATACCCCAATTTCTCTTGATGTTGGCCCCTGAGGGCAGATTGGATGCTTCCCGCGGCTCTTTTGTTTGGTGAGTTAAGGGATATCAAATGTCCTGTCTCATAATTGACTTCTGTTAATTGCCAACCCAACTTTTAGAGTGTAACCATTTTGTATGGTCACAGAAAATGGTAAAATAACCTTTGGTTTCTGTTCATTTACTTGGTTGTATTGTGTGTAGTTTATATTCATAATTTGCTGTTGCAGACGTAAACATGTTCGTGCCAAGTTTTGAGGGTAAAAGATATAACGCCACTGGCAGGTGGATTTTCACGATTTTTTCTTTGAGTTCTTGGGGAGAAATCTTGGCTTTGCTCCATCGGGTATTTCTGTTCTGCCACAGAAACCTCAAATTCCCAAGCATCCAGGTAAATCCGTTGATATTAGCATAAACCACTGCTAAACGTTTACTCTTTAGCGCATATATTGTACTTATCAACGTATCCATAACATTGACAAAAATCGCTTTCATGAGTTCATATGGTTGATAGTATACATCAAAGAGCAGACAAATTTTGGCTCTAAGCAGATTAAAAGTAGTTTTCTCCAAAGTCCATGCACTGGTAGCACCTAGGATATGGCGGACCTGCGAATCGGTAATGGTGACGACTCGTTTGCCTGATAGCCAGGTCTTAACTGAGAGCAGAGTATCATCATAGAAAAACGGGATCTTGGATTCAAATAACCCATATTTCTCAATTAGTGAGCGTCGGGTAATCATGCTGGCCCCTGAGGCAACCGAGACCTCAAAACACGGCTTGAGTTTTACTTGGTTGCTTTGGTTTTGTGCTATGGGATGTTTGCGTACCAGATAATCACTAAAAATCCAACCGCCAATCTGAATTTGGTCACTGTCCATCATTAAAATTTTGGAGAGTGTTCACCTAAAGATAAGTAATGCGGTTTTTTGAAATGCTGTAAAGATGTCTTCAGTGGTTAATGCGTGCCAAAGTTTAAGCGTTAAATCCACCATCGCGGTCTTCTTTGAAACA
>Ga0123354_10019450_pt1 | contig 10665 bp, 2 predicted proteins | sample TergutLab28metaG_2_FD_97872 | JGI IMG/M metagenome (GOLD analysis project Ga0123354, IMG submission 97872) | Labiotermes labralis P4 segment gut microbial communities from Petit-Saut dam, French Guiana - Lab288 P4 | ecosystem: Host-associated > Arthropoda: Insects > Digestive system > Gut ...
GGGCTGGCCCAGGATAGATACAGGTGGCGGACGCTTGTGAGTGCAGTAATGAACCTTCGGGTTCCGTGAAATGCGGGGAATTTCTTGACTAGCTGCAAACCAGTTAGCTTCTCAAGAAGGACTCTGCACCATGGTGTAAGTAAGTAAGTATTGTTATCAAATTAATTTCATTAAGGTCACGTACAATTAGTGATAAAATACACAAGACGGTAATTAAAGAACTTAAAGACGACCGGTGCGTAAGGCTGACCTCACCACCATCCCGTGCCGTTGTCATGCAACCTGGGAACCTTAACTTCCTGGAACACTCTGGGCCACTCCGGGCATGTAATGGGACTGCTTTACCTTTACGGTCATGACACAATACACCAGACCCAATACACCATTACCACAAACTGTCCGAAATCTTACATAGGCAGTACGCCTCCTACATCCCCTCCATATTTTCAAATCTACGTCTAGTTGCTCCCAAGCGGCCTCATACTTTAAAATTTTCGAAACAAACTTTTATACGCATTTCTAAACCCACCCAAGCGTGTTGCACTATTTCCCAATCTCATCCATATTTATATTAATATCCTAGTAATATTTTAATAGGAGGAATATTTACAAACGCCTCGATATACGTTTTTGTCCATCGTTCTCTTACTTTAAGGGATGGCAACTCTTTCATAATAACGCGTTTCCCTCTCATCATACTCTGTTTTAAACATCACGAACACAAAGTAATAAGATTCGTTGTATAGATTTATGTATAAAAGGCAGCAGTCCCGTTACAGGACTGGGTTGGCCTACAGGGTACCAGGAAGTTAAGTTTCCCAGATTTCATGACAACGGCACAGGATGGTGGTAAGGTTGTTAGCCTTACGCACCGGCCGCCTTTACCCCCCAGTAAATGCTCCTGGTACTCATCTCTGTTAGAGAATGAGTCAGCCCCAGGGCCATAGTGCGATCGGAAGGATTATTTCAATGAAAAATTCTAACGACGCCAGCTGGGATCGAACCACCGACATTCCGATTTGTAGCACAGCATCTTAACCACTGTGCTACCGCGGTCTCCGACACGCAGGTATAGAAGATCATATATTAATCCACTTTCTTTTTACAGGATTGTACAGACTGGAATTTCTGTTGTGACACCGGCTTGGTATTCTCTTTGTTACAGTACCATCATAATTTTTTGTGTGAGATTTCGGATGATCAATCACATCCCATGTTACTGGGTCCTCTGTTAGAGCTGACACGTGGGCAATTTCGGAGATGCGGTACTGTTTGTCCAGCATCTAACGTCTTCCGTCTGGACCTGATGAACGATCAGAGTTGACATCCTGTTAACCTCGATAACACTGCTGACTTTGAGACGTACAAGAAAATTAACAATCCCCTAATTGGTAAACAATTCATCCACACGATATATTCGATGACTGAAAACATGGACATAGCGCCAGGACAAATCGTGGCACTGAAATACAGCGTAGTGATCTCGTCGTATTATGACCGGTCGTGAATACATCGAACTGAGCGGAGTATGATGTACAGGGTGAGCATAAAGTCTTTCCCCGATTACAAACATTTATTACAAGAAAACTACGTGAAATACAAACATATTTCGTACCATTACTTTAGTTTCCAAAATTTTATGTCATGTGTTTATTGCAACATTTGGTTTTAGGATGCAACATTTCCAAACAGGTGGATTGGGAGAGATGGTCCGAGACCCTGGCCATCACGATCGCCAGATATCACCCCATTGACTTTTTTATGGGGGTATGTTAAGGACAAAGTGTTTTCGACACCAGTTCCAGATATTACAAATTTGAAGGCAAGAATAACAGACGCTTTTGCTACAATAACTGAAGACATGTTGGGGAACACGTGGAGAGAAATTGATTATCGATTAGACGTTCTCCGTGCAACAAAAGGAGCACATGTTTAAGTGTACTAATGTATTGTAAAAAAAAAGTCTTGAGTTATATTTTGAAAAATAATATGTTTGTATTCCACGTACAGTAGTTTTCTTGTAATAAATGTTTGTAATCAGGGAAAAACTTTGTGCCCACCCTGTATACTAACGTCCGAGATGTGTTTGTTTTATGGGTGTTAGCAAAATTGCGAAAAGTGACTATTAGCTTCGTCGTGTCTGTCTGTCTGTCTGTCTGTCCGTCTGCCTGCCTGTCCGCATGGAATATCTCGACTGCACCGTACGGATTTTTATTGAATCTGAAGTTTCATTATGCCGAGAAAATTCATCTTTCATTAAAATCTGACCGGAACGGGTGCTGTACAGGAAGACCTACGTACATTTACAAAGACTCAGTCTTTTCTTCTTAGAATGAGAAATATTTAGACAAAAGTTGTAGAGAAAATAAAAACTCACTTTTCATGGTGTGAAGTGAGAGAGAAAACCAACAAGATGCAACAATCAGATGTTTATTATCAACTTCTGTCACAACATGTTTCGGGCATCATTATGCCCATCTTCAGGAGAACAAAAACCGTGTGTTACTGCATGTGGTGTACTGCGCTGGTTCTGCCGAATGTGGTTGGTAGCGGTTGTGGGGCGCTGCGTTGTAGGGTGCGAGCACTGTATCGTATTAGTTTTCTCTCTCTGCACACTTTGCTCACGATGCACGGTCACAGGAACCTAAAGCTGACTTTTCATGTTCAATAACTATTTTCCGAAAATCACGCAGTTTATGAGATAAAGTGAAAAACTATGGTACAGTCCGACAGGTCACAGATGACAATATTAGCAGGGCGCATGACGTTTGCATGCTGCATACCTACGCCTACACACACACACACACACACACACACACACACACACTCTTAGAATATGCAGTACATCTTCCTTTTGCAAAGCAACAATGGTTATGCGAACGCGCCTCAGAATTACGTTACTCGAATATTGCCCGTCTTGTTTGATCTTTCTCAAAGAGGCTGAAATATATCAAAGCACAAAACGTCAGAGCCGAAAAATGTCTGAAATCAGAACACGAAGAATAAATCAACTTATGGGTAGAACTTGGGTTAATATATTTTATACGGATGTCAATTTCAGAATTTAATTTTTTCGTATGTATGAAATTAGTGTCATAATGTGACACGTTTTCACGGTCTTAGTAACGACTGCACAGGACATCTTACATAATACTGCACACAATATTTACAATTTATACAAAATTATCGTATCAAATGCATGCTACGTGAATTTTATCAAGTTAATCTGACGCCCCAGTGTCCGAGGGAAATTTACGCCGACATTCCCGCGTACTAGGAAGGGGGAGGGGGGGGGGGCTACTGGTACCACAAACGGCTGTAACTTTCGACGCCCGAGAAGTGCTAAGGGCCTTAGTCCATCAATTTAGGACGTAAATTAAGATCAGTTTAATAACATGGTCTTGAACTTCGTGTGGCACAAGAGCTATAGAAATCGTATTAGAATCCTAACGTCGTTAAGACGTAAAGGTAAAGTATAAAGGTAACGTTCACCCTAGAACAGGCGCCACGAAGGCCCAGAGGTGGAGTAGAGATATAGACCTACTCTTTCTTTAACCTGGGCGCTAGATGGGGTGGGTGGCCAACGCCAGGCCCCGGTCGATTTATCCCCGGGAAAGACCCGGTACCCACTGTATAGGAGGCTGGGTGGGCCCCAGGGCGGGTTTGGACGGGTGCTGAAAATCTTTCCCCCACCGGGATTCGATCCTAGGACCGCCCAGGCCGTAACAAGTCGCTATACCGACTACGCTAACACGTCCCTTCGTTCATATGTAGATTATTAACCTTTTGGCGCCGGAATTATTTTTTAATTTTAGCACACCCTGTATATAAAATGTGAATAATACAGGAACCAAACACGTTAGAATGAGGAAACAAACTGCATTTTTAAGATAAAAAAACGGAGAGTATACACCATGTTTAAAACATTCAGTACCTATATTTGTTGAATAAATATATAAAATGCAACTTTAGAGGTTAGCGGTGCGGTACGACCACTATAGTTGACATTAGGTGTCTGAAGGTTAAACAAAAAACCGTGTGAATTGCACATTCACTTCCCATTTTGATAGTTGCAATTGAGGAAGTATTTTGTAAATAGGTGTAGTGAATGTATTATGTCCATTAAAACATGCATACAAAATTTGCTACATTAACCATAAACACATGACAATCTGTGGTAAGTTACCGTGGGCTACTGAGTGACAAAGCCAGAATTTTCAGAAAGAAGCAAAGCGCCGCTTTAAGTTATACCTCTTACTAAATATACCCTAGAATTTGTCTATCGTTTTCGTATTGCTAGACAGACAGGTTAAATTTGAAAGTGATTTATGCCAGTTTATTTAATAAAGTGTTAAGCTACGATGTCCACATTCTGGAGGAAGAGTGGAAAACAAAGCAGTCAGCCATCTGTTTCTGAACACAAAAACAAAACATGCCGCAGTGTGCTGCACATAAAATGCATCATAATGATTGCTTCCCAGTCAAAACACCGCATTCATTTCATGGTAAAGAAAACAAACAGAACACACTGTATGTACACGTGGCACAGCTATAAAGAAATGTCTTCCCTATTTTCATAACACTATGTTCCTTCTTTATGGAAAAAAAATCGACTAAGCGAACGATGTCCTTGAATATTCTCGATCATAACTTTCAGGTGAGACATCCCAGTTGTTTTGTATAAAAAAGTAAAGTGATCCCGTTATAGGCCCGGTGTGGCTCAGAGGGTGGGTAGAGGTATAGCTCTACTCTTCCATGACCGCGGCACTAGAAGGGGGGTGAATGGTCAGCGTCACGCCCCGGCCGCACTTTACCCCCAGGAAAGACCCTGTACTCATTGTACAGGAGACTGGGTGGGCCCCAGGGCTGGTCTGGACGGGTGGAAAATCTCGTCCTCACCGGGATTCGATCCCGAACCGTCCTGCCGGTAGTCAGTCGCTATACCGACTGAGCTACCGGGCCTACAGTTGTGTTGTATAGAATCATGAAATGTGTAAGTAAAATATAGTCAAACACAACTTATTTAATGTTTCTAATTAATACGATGTTCTTACAATGCTTCATTGAAAGAAGCAATGTAAGAACATCTTAGCAATAAAAAACATTCAACAAGATGTGTCTGACTATATTTTACCCAATTATTTTATGATTCTCGATCATGTTCAAGCGGTAACAATTCTTTCACTCGACAAACGACAATGACGTCATTCCTCATTGAACTTCCATAACCGTGCAGATCACCACGCCGTTTCGAAACGTCGGACACTCATCACCCAGTAACGCGGCGTCATATATCAGAAGAACAGACACCTCAGCAGCACCGCCATGAAAGCCTAACTCCATGTCCTTAAACCTTTTTATTCTCTTAGCATACGAACAAATTTCGCACAACTCAAACAGAATAACAATTAATGCTACTGACTGGTTAAGATAAACGTATTAAATTTTTTTAATAGCATATAACTGTTTATAGGACGAACATGCTAGATTTGAAACGGATGAAAGCGGGTGTAAACGCCTGGCCATTATACGCCGGGCGGGAGTGAGAGAGAAACATTTTTGAAATATAAATGCGTAGCGTAACCACCGATGTGCATTATCAGCGCCATATTTATACATCAAAGACATCGAGAAGCATTAGTCATTTTTTTTTATTTAAATAAAGCAGAGAAACAAAAATTATGAAAAAGTTTAGTGAAAATCTCATGGGAGAGTGTCAGGTACCTGAATTATGAAAAATTTTTGTGAAAAATCTCATGAGAAAGTGTCAGCTATCTGAATTATGAAAACGTTTGGTGAAAAATCTCATGGGAAAGTGCCAGCTATACGAATTATGAAAACTTTTAGTGAAAAATCTCATGGGAAAGTGTCAGCTATCTGAATTATGAAAACCTTTATTCAAAAATCTCATGGGAAAGTGTCAGCTATCTGAATTATGAAACATTTTAGCCAAAAATCTCATGGGAAAGTGTCAGCTATTTGAATTATGAAATATTTTAGTCAAAAATCTCATGGGAAAGTGTCAGCTATCTGAATTATGAAAACGTTTAGTGAAAAATCTCATGGGAAAGTGTCAGCTATCTGAATTATGAAAACCTCTATTCAAAAATCTCATGGGAAAGTGTCAGCTATCTGAATTATGAAACATTTTAGTCAAAAATCTCATGGGAAAGTGTCAGCTATTTGAATTATGAAATAATTTAGTCAAAAATTTCATGCGAAAGTGTCAGCTATCTGAATCGCCGTATCCTGACGAATGAGTGTAGAATGGAAAAACCGACCGCAGAACAGTCAGATACGCTGATACAGACTGGAATCAGAGAACATTGCTTTGGTGTAGCGAATAGCTTCCACTGTTACTGGAATTAAATTCAAATTCCGTTCTACCAGAGATCTAACAGCAAGAGTGATGCCAAATACCGACAGTCACAACAATGAAGTAGTGGATAAGTTAACCTTGACAGAAATTGTCACCCAATCACATAAAATAACTGAAATCTACGATTTAGCACGTGGGTCACATCTGCTTCCCTACGGAGCGTCATTATTCAGGGTGTCAAATTTCACAGACCAGGCCATCACCGCTGTCTGAATGCAGCAGATTAAATATTCAGTTCTATTCGATTGTAATTGAATTGTCATGTTTCCTCGCGTAACGCTATAACGTTTGTTTTTACTGGTGAAAGTTGTAAGCCTTCGTCCTATCTCATCAACTTTCTGACCGATCGTGTAGGGCAGAACACACAGACGTAACTAAAACAGAAGTTTTCTTTTGGTACTCTACATTCATCGCAAAACATTTCTGTCCTTCTTTCTCTTTTAGACTGACCTGTTCTACCTACCCATTGGGTATGTAGAGGGGTGCTGATAAGTCCTTAGCCCGATCAGGAAGGAAACAAGCTAATGTTTCTGTCAGAATGGCATGAATTTACTTCGGCGCCTTGCCTTGCACGAAAAAAAAACTTGATGACAGCTTGCGTCTCGATATTGTTGAAATCACGCTCGTCCCTGACATGCTTCCAAGCTTGTTTCCTTCCTGGTCGGGTTAAGGACTTATCAGCACCCCGGTACAGGATTACTGCTGCACCAGATCACACACCACGACACACACACACACACGCACGCTGGCGGTAGGACTCCTCTGAACGAGAAATGGGCCCATAGCAGAGACCTCTACCTGTCAAGACAGCACTCATAAGAGATATCCATGCTTCCGTGGGGATTCGACCCTGCAAGCCAAGCAAGTGAGCGGCGGCAGATCCAGTCTTAGACCGCGCGACCACCGCGAACGGCTGTAGAAAATTAATGAAATAAGAACTGTTTATTGCAAGTTATTAACTTCATCAAACCACATGTGGTTACTGAACACCTTACCGGCTGTCAAAACATCGCTGTATGCAGTAAATCACACGAGTCACAGACAACCGCCAGAGCTCACTGTATAAAGAATATGTATGAAAATAGAAACTTGAGAAACATTAGTCTAGGTGAAATACAAATTATGAATTAATTATTTCAAACTCTTCTTTCAGACTTTATTAAATTCTTACCAACAATTAACGACACTTCACTGTGCGGCTAGATATTAGTTATAATGGTTCAAGCAGGACAAACTGGGTTACTCGTTTCACTGTAGATTTATGTGCGATACGTTTTAATAAAGTGAGTTCTTATAATAAAACCAACTAGATGTGTTAATTTCTCAAATTTATTTTTGGAATGAAACTCTTCATATTTCGGACAGTTCCTCTATCCATCATCAGAAGTTCTTCACTGTACACACAGCAATGGTATATGTCATACAGGTTTATTGAGAGCAAACCTGTATGACATATACCATTACTGTGTGTACAGTGAAGTACTTCTGATGATGGACAGAGGAACTGTCCGAAATATGTAGAGTTTTATTCCAAAAATAAATTTGAGAAATTAGCGCATCTAGTTGGTTTTATTATAAGAATTTATCACGATGCACGGTCAGCTGACAATAAAACGAGTTCACATCATTAGTCTATGTGAACACTCATCTTAATTTTCGTTGGCTATGTAGGTAAATATGTGGGCCGGGTAGCTCAGTCGGTATAGCGACTGAGCTACGGGCTGGACGGTCCGGGATCGAATCCCGGTGGGGACGAGATTTTCCGCCCGTCCAGACCGGTCCTGGGGCCCACCCAGTCTCCTGTAAAATGGGTATCGTGTCTTTCCCGGGGGTAAAGTGCGGCCGGAGCGTGCTGCTGACCACTCACCCCCTTCTAGTGCCGCGGTCATGGAACAGTAGAACTATAACTCTACCCACCCTCTGGGCCACACCGGGCCTGTAACTGGATCACTTTACCTTTACCTTTATGAAGGTAAATATGGCGGTCTTCAGAGAAATATGATACCTCTATTTTCAGGGTAGAATATAAAAATGCTACACTTATAGATAAAATTCTGCTTTGATTCACGTAATAACAAAATCCTTAACCGTTTTCTACATAAAATTTGAATTGTCCATACATTACTACACTGTTTATGAAGCATCAACTACATTTAGTAGGCAATACATATCTTACATATTATATATCACATTATCTCCAGCACGTTTCGCCTAACATCGAACCATCATCATGTACTCTAAATACAAGAGAACATGTACTTCTTTTTCTTTTAGTCGCAGGAAAAATGAGAAGTTAGCCCTCAACTTCATATCTGTTCCTCTAAGGCTAGAATTACCTTCTCTTTCCGTCTAATAAGGAAAAATATAAATCCCAAGGGATTAGCAAAGATGACATAAAGCCTGTGATTTATAGTTCAATAGAAATGGAGGAAGCCCCGTAGCGAACTACTTCACGTTGGCAAACAAAACAGCCCTAAGGCACATCTCTACTCCTGTGTAATTTTCAAAGATACGAGTGAAACTATTTTGCCACTACAAAAGCACGGAGATAATAAAACTTTAAATTTCACCTACGAAGGAAATAATATAAAGCACGATTAGGATTTAGATACATTAAAGGCCACGAATTTTACAACCGCTTAGTTGCACACAGACAGGCAAGGGTGTAAAATCTGAAATGGGATCCGCAGAGTTGTAAAACCTGCTGAAAGGTTTTTATGCTAAATAATTTGGGCGCACAAACTATTCCATGACGTTTGGTACGTTGGTGTAGATGTGACAGTGTCATACTACTGGAAAGGCAGGCAAGCGATACGTGTGCATAATGCATGAAAAAGAAAACACAGAAGAGGCACAGTTCAGCAAACACAGGCACGTTGTTACAGGGCAAAGAAAATATTAATTCGAACCAGCTAGTGTAGCAGTAACACCACCGGTTGGTGTAGTGGTAACACGAGCGACTGATGGGTCCATTCAGCCTTCTATACAATGGGCCCCGGGAAGTTAAGTAAACCACTCATCTCTATCCGGTAAGGTTTGCCATGCCCGGGCCATTAACGTATAAAGTTGGAGTAGAGGTTTTGTTCCATTTATTCTTGACCTCGCCGCTACACGGAGGAGAGTGGTTAACTTCACGCCCTGGCCGCTTTACTCCCGAAGGAAAGGAAAACCCTGTATACATTAAATAGCAGTCAGGGTGGGCCACAGGGCTGGTACGGACATTTTGGAGAGAATAAAAATCTCTTGCCTCTAATGGCTCAGTCAAAGTTAAAGAACGTGTAGAGCTATACATGTGTCTTCACGGTGTGGACAAGAGTCTTGACTTCTTCACCAGCCAGAATATTTAAGACGGAATACCGGCTATCCTGACTTGTGTTTTCGTGGTTTTCCTCAGTACCTAAAGGTAACTGCACAGATCCTATCTTGATTAGGCACCACCGCTTCCTTGCAGATCATTTCTAATTCGTCCTCCAGCATTCATCTTAACCTTTAGAAGCCTAATGTCAACTATAGTGGTCGTACCGCACCGCTAACCTGTAAAGTTGCATTTCATATATTTATTCAACAAATAAAGATACTGAATATTTTCAACATGGTACATACTCTCCGTTTTTTCTCTTCAAAATGCAGTTTGTTTCATAATTCTAACATGTTTGGTTCCTGTATTATTCACATTCTATATACAGGGTGTGCTAAAATTAAAAAAATAATTCCGGCGCCAAAAGTTTAATATCGACGCCACAGAGAACGAGACGTGACCGTCGTACAATAAACCTAAAAAAGAACCTGAATGTACATTATACACTTACTGCATGAGAAAATGTTACCCAGTTATTCACAGATGTTCATTACATGTAAGATACACTCAAAGGCCTACCAAAGTCCCTTTTCTGATGACGTGCACATTTGCTGTATTGCAATAAGCTACAAGCTGTGTCTTAGCATGCGAGATTCCAGGTTCCCAAAAGTTGTGTTGATAAAGACTAATGTCTTCTGAGCAATGAACCCAATATTCGCAAATAGTTCCGGACGTTTCGGAAGATTTGCTGCCTACATCTGCAGAGCAATCTAATAAGACTAGAATCTACATGCCCGTAACCAGCGACAGCGGGCATCGGTCGTGTCAAAGCTGCTGTTAACCCTTTAAAGACGAAGCGCAGACCGCTTTATTTATAGACCCAGTCCGTACCGCGCTGTAAACACTTTTCATCTCGGTTATAAAAACCAATCAGTTTATGCTGTAAGTGGCACAAGTCGCTGTTTGTTCTCAGATAAATACAAAACAC
>Ga0123354_10019451_pt1 | contig 10665 bp, 5 predicted proteins | sample TergutLab28metaG_2_FD_97872 | JGI IMG/M metagenome (GOLD analysis project Ga0123354, IMG submission 97872) | Labiotermes labralis P4 segment gut microbial communities from Petit-Saut dam, French Guiana - Lab288 P4 | ecosystem: Host-associated > Arthropoda: Insects > Digestive system > Gut ...
TCAGGGGAGCATAATGTCTCCATCTTCACGTTGCGATATTCCTGATTATGCCAGAGTGTACTAAGGTCATTCATTTCATTTAGTAGTCTGTCTTACGACAGGTACAAAGCCTCTTCCAAAGCGAGCTCTCCACATAGTGCGATCTAGAGCTTCCTCCTTCAAATGAGAGTAGTAGTAGTAGTAGTAGTAGTAGTAGTAGTAGTAGTAGTAAGGTAGAAAAGACCAAATTTTGGAGGAGCATACTGCCTCTTTCCTCACGCTGCGAAATTCCTGGTTATGCCAGAGTGTAGTAAGGTAGAAAAGACCAAATTTCAAAGGAGCTCACTGTGTTTGTCTTCATATTGCGATCTTCTTGGTTATGACAGATAAAAATTTCAGAAAAGCATACTGCCTCTATTTGCATGCTGCTGTCTTGTGGGTGCTCAGGTAAGCAAGATCAGGGTTCGGAGGACAATAGAGCCTCTAACTGCAAACGGTGCCCTCTGTTTTATTACACAGTGTAGGTAGGTGAGCAGAACTAAGCTTCAGATAAATATTCTACATCTATATTCAGGGCTCAGGGAAGTAAGACAACCGTCAGATCGTAAAATTATCAATCGTCACCACACCGGAGACCTCGAATATTACATATCAATTGCCGAATACACTGCATTTTACCGGCAGTCCAACTGAATTTTTTACATGTTAACAAAACATGGAAGCAGTCACAAACAGCAAATAAATGAAAAATTCCTCTAAAGGGAAAACGCTATTGCCAAAATTCTGTTCTTGGTACAGAATTTTTGATGTCTATTCCACAGAAGAAGATTAATTTTTGATCAGAACACTAAGATTTGAGATTATAAGGGAGTGAAACGTTCGTACTTTCTGGTATATGCGTATATCCCGAAATATTTAACTGTCATTGTAATGCTGATGACGGAGGCAGTAGGTTCCTATAAAAGGTCTGCACAAATCTTCCAGTTTGCGCGGTGTCAGGGTACGCGGTGGCGCAGTTGGTTGAGACACTGAGCTACAAACCGGAAGGTTGCAGGTTCGATTCCCGATGGTGTCATTGAAAATTTTCATTGACATAATCCTTCCGGCCGCACTGTGGCCTTGGGATTGACTCAGCCTCTAACATAAAAGAGCACCAGGAATATTTCCTGGGGGTAAAGGCGGCCGGTGCGTAGGGTTGACAACCTTATCACCTTCATGTGCCGACTGTCTTGATATCTGGGAGCCTCAGCTTCCTGGTAACCTCAGGGTCTGACCAGGCCTGTAATGGGATTACTTTTGTAATAAATGAACAACGTACTTACAAATTTAAGTTAAAAATCAGTCGCGCACAGAAGCGACAAGGTTTCGAATGCTGACAAGAGCAGTGCACTGCACTTACAAATATGTGCAACTCAGACATTGATTTCCTTTTGCCGTAAAGTAGCGGAGTCTATGAACTTTCAGTAAACTTCCCCGTGGCAAACAGTGTAATGCACTAAAGAATACGCACATCTTTAGATGTGTCAGCGGCCCTACTCTATATAGTCCACTGCAACCAGGCAAACGCCCTCATTCTCGTGGAAATTTTAGTTACACTTACGTGTTTGATGAACGTAAAGTATTGTTCTAACTTCTACGCTAAAAAAAATTAAATTATGCGCACGAGGCACAGAATGCTGCTAAGTATCCAAGGTAAGCTGTGTTAGACGTGTTAGAAAACTGTTTTGAATTAATTTACGCGAGTTAAGCAATTTCAGCAAACAACTATTTAAAAAAAATATTTAAAAATTTATTTTAAATTTCCGGCGTACATTAGGCTATATAAAGGAAGGCAAAAGGATTATTTAAGTTAACTACTAAATTCAAACGTTTTATTTGTTACATTTTAATTGTGTAAATTATAGTTGTGTGTATATTTTTATTTTTACTTTAACATTAAATATTTTTAAGTTAATTATTAAATTCTACTAACATAATTAACGCACAGCTAACTACTAATTAATGTCCCTAATGTATTAGATAAGTTAACTGAAAAATATAAATAAGCGTACTTTGTATTCTACTGGGTTGTGTGACAGAGCAGTTTGTCAAATTCCAGGCAGTCTAAATTTGGCCGGAATCTAGCTCGTGGCAGCATTAAAATTAAAAACTTCGGCGCTGACGTTAATAGCTGCACCCCTTTAAATTATAGTGTCTTCATTAGGCAGGTGCAGTTAGGCCATAGTACCATCTCGGGAGGCATTACAAATTGGTGGCAGCGGTGGGATAACTATTTACCACGCTCAGCGAATTGCACAATATTTTACAGAACTAAAACTATAAGTTATTACTGGAACATTGTTTAAGAGAATTCAAAATTGCAAAATTCAAAATTTAAGTATTTGTTTAGTGTATTGACACAGCTTTTTCCATCATGGCCGAAGCGCAACTGCGAACTGAGTTGGCAGAAACTAAGGCGGAATTACAGCGTTTAAAGGAACCAATTTCCGTAGGGAAACCAACGATTCACAAGGACCTGTCCTTAATTTCTTTAATTCCGAAATGGTCAGAATCAGAAACGGGGATTCCCCTAAAAGAATTTCTCTCTAGTATCAAAAGTTCCGGTCGTATGGGTTTATGGCAAAAAGCAGATAAACTGGAAATCGCAATCCTCCGGCTTAGTGACGTAGCCAAACAGTTCTACAACGGGAAGTAGAAACGCGCAGACCAAACCTGCACTTATATGATATGAGTGTGAAAGAATTAGACACTTCGCGAAAGAGTGTCCAACGCGGCTAAATCGGGAGGCTAACTCCCCTAATTCGCCTAGAAAAAGGAACCCGAGTAAACGTTCAGACGTTCACGCTCTTCGGGCGAAAAGTCCACACTCAGAACAAGAAGGGAGTGAAAAAAACCATGAGTAAAAAGACGCGAGAGAGGTGTAAAGAAAGGCAGCTCCTTTCTCCTCAAAGCCCCTAAAAACGCAGTCAAAAAACTTACGGTTCTCATACTGTTGGAGCAAGGCACACCCACTATATTAGAAGAAATAAAAAGTATGTCGAGGAGTCTAATTTTAAAAACAGGCTCCAACATATCGATTATGCAGCCCGGCATATCAAAAAGTAATGTACAAGTTACCACACTAAAATCCTATGGAGTAACTGGAGACGTCCTAAATATCAGAGGAGAGCAGTTTGTTACTTTCCTGCTAAACAAAAGTAAGTTTACGAACTCCTTAATATGCTCGCTCCCCACTAAAGCAGCTGGTCTACTAGGCACCGATTTTATGATTCGGTTAGGTGACAAAATAAACTTCGAATGCGGTAAAATGTTATTTACCAACATCGACAAGGTGCCCCATGTAAATAGCGTTTCGTTGACAGGACACGTAGCACTCACAGTGTTTCCCAAGGGTGAAGCAGAACGCAGCCCCAACCTAAAAAAGGAGGCGTGGCACATAAACGAGCAGCTCTCAGCCAGCCCCCGTACTAAAATAGCTAAACCACAAAATAAGTGTTAGCTTGTAAGAGCTACGGAAAGTGTTTCAATAAGCCGAGGTGCTAACAAATAAGAGTAAGTCAATTAAATTTTAAAAATGTAAAATCTACGCCCGCTGGTCTGTGTAAAACCAGTCCAAATTCATATTATAAAATGCTTCCGGCCCGAAAACTGTCGCGAGTAAAACTAAAATCCAACGAATCCTCCCAAGTAACGTCACGAGACAGTTGTAATACAGTCATTATTATTAGTTATTATTTAGAAATGTATTTTAAATTTCCGGCGTACATTAAGCTATAAAAAAAAGCAAAAGAAATATTTAAGTTAACTACTAAATTCTAACATTTTATTTGTTAAATTGCAATTGTGTAAATTATAGTTGTTTGTATATTTTTTACTTTAATATTAAATATTTTTAATTTAATTATTAAATTCTACTAACATAATTAACACACATTTAACTACTAATTAATTTCCCCAAAGTATTAAATAAGTTAACTAAAATATAAATACGCCTACTTTGTATTCTACTAAGTTGTGTAGCAAAGCAGTTTGTCAGATTCCAAGCAGTCTATATTTAGTCAAAATCTAGCTAGTAGCAGCATTAAAATTAAAATCTTCAGCGCTAACGTTAATAGCTGCGCCCTTTTAAATTATAGTGTCTTCACAACAAGTGCAGTTAAGCCAAAGTAGCATCCCAGGAAGCATTAAACTTTCTTACCTACGCGGTGTCACAGACCGACTACGTTACACTCACCTGAACTGGCCAGTCGACTGCTGGTGGGGCCGAACATTTGGTACGGATCTGAAATCAGAGAGAACTTTGGATCAAATTACTGGTTGTAAACATATACTGAGCCAATAAATTAGTATCAGACATAATTTAAACGACCATTCGATATTAGTCTCTGCCTTTCGAGCGGCCTCTTTCCACCAGATTTCCCCATTAACTACGATGCGTCCATTTTATGACGCTGCTGCTTAAGCCCGACTTAAGCGCTCAGCTAGTCTAGGCCGCCTCGCTGTTACAGACATGTCGGCAGCGTCACAGTTTTAAAATCCTTTACTTTAAACTGTCTGTGTTCTCCTAACGTGCAGTTTTTAATATAGTGCTGCATAACGCAGGCGTCGGTTATCGGACTGACTTCACCAGGTCAGCTCTAGTGGAGCAGGACTTAAGAACAGTTTCCTTAATTACGTTCAATTACCACTTAGACTCTTTCTCACGTGTGACACGTGTCACACCCTGCGCATCATTTTAGTTTTAACTTCAACACAATATGAATTTGAAAAGTGGTGTATGCGAAAATGCGCATCATAAAATATTTTAATTTTAAAAGTAAATCCCATTACAGTGTAACTGTAAGCAATACAGTACTCAGTACAGCACATAGTCGGTGTAGTGACTTGGCTATGAGCTGGGCGGTCCGGGGTTCGAATTGCGGCAGCGTCAAGAAATTGTGTTCTTCAAAACCTCCAGACCTGCTGAGACATACGCAACTCCTATTCAATGGGTACTGGCAGTTCTTTCCTCGGCGGTAAAACGGGTGGAGCGTAAAGATGACCGACAACTCACACATCTAGTGCATTCATGGCTTGGCAAGAACAACTATTCCCATATCTGTTTACCCACGACATTCCTTGGGATAACACACACAATTTGATATCAAAACTTTACTGTACAACTGCTCAAAAGCAGGACGCGTATTTAATGGTTAAAGCACCACATTGCACTCGCGTTATAACGCACTGAAAGAAAGATGGCGATCGGGATATTTGGTTTCGAGGGTCTAACAGCTCCTCCACCATTGATTTTTTGAGCTGTTCGGTGCGTAGGTGCTAGTTTCATCTCGCGCATACAGCGTGCGGGGACTGTGAAGCTAAAGTTGCGTGATAGAATGAACACCCTGTACAATAACCTTCACACTACTGTTACGTCATCTGACTCAGGAATATTCCTCCCACAATAATAAGGATGACTCTTTTCAGGGATGCGAAGCTGTTCAGCCCAGTAAATTTGTACTGCAGTCTCAGAAGAAGCTGCTGCCTCCACAGTCAAACCCCGATATAGCGCCACCCTTACTTCGTGCCCACAGAAGACTGTAAACAGAAATTCCTTAATTCACACTCTCGCGATACAAAACAAAATTCAATATACCGCCTCATCTATATCATCACGTTTACGTATTCTGTCTTCGAACACGTCCGTAGTCTGTTGCAAAGCGAGTTCTCCAGACAGGACGATCTTGAGCGTTATCTTTCAAATTCTAGTACCTTCTTTTTCCCTTAAGGTCATCCTGTAGCTGTTTAGGTCTTCTTTATCGTCTTCCCATCCCCTTCTAGCTTTCCTTGGATAACGCGTTCCGAAAGACAGTTCCTACGCAAGATATGACCCAACCAGTTTGCCTATCTTTTACTCAAATACCGACATCAACTGCGGTGAACAAACAGTGGAACTATATCGTATTTCACTGTGTACATAATTTACGTTTTGTGAATAAATCTATTGCGATGAAGAAAGCAGCAGGTTTCCGTCGAAACATCGGCACAAACATAAGACTATAATTTATGTATACACGTAATATAGTATATTATAATTAACGTCAATGTAATTTAAATTTACTCCCGTTTTTCCAAACTCTCAAACATTTATATAATTCTATCCATTTAAGACCATCTTCTGAATTACACTATACAAAAGGGTAAAACACGTCGCACGGCATGTCTGGACGAGATCGTGTTAGATCACGTGGAATCAAAACCGATGTTTTCTTACATCACCCATACAGAGAAAAGCAATTAAGAACTGACAGCTGGGGCGGCTTATAATTAATGTATTATAAACACAACAGAATACTGTAAACTGTCTTTACTATCAATTTTATATGTTTTAACTACATAATGTACTTTTATGAAAATTATGCTTTTTTAGTAAGCTTACAAGAAAGAACAGAACATGTGTTGGAAAGGTGGTTGGTACATCTTTGTTGTAATAACTTCATGAAGATGGCACGTAGGTGCCGAAACACGCAGGAGTTCGTGTGTGTCACATGTATTGTAACATGAATTGTATTTGACGGTTAAAATATTGATTCTGAATTACTGTTTCCTTGTGGAAAATCACCACACAAAAAATTTTACTGAATCACGTTGCGGCATAATCCTCTCCAGTGGCAGAATGACGCTCATTTCTCTTCATTTGTCCATCAGTAATCAAATCGCTAATATTATTTTAGCAACTCTCCCTTACTACGTGGTCGAATCTTTGCCAATTGTCCACTTTGTTATGTATCCCTTGAGGGAGATCATCCGGCACTTTGCACTGCAGGAAAGAAGCGTGTCCGTCGGGTAAATCAGATGTGCGTAAAACAGCGTCAACTTTGCAGCCCCAGGAAGTATACAACGTAAGAGTTGTATATATGATAATGCGACATGAAACTGCGGTAAATAAAAGCATTAATATCGGTGAATTATGGTATTTTAAGCGTTACAGCATTAGGGAATGATATGCAACGCCGCACATCTCACATCAAATCATGAATTCCTTCTAAATACGAGCAAACTAATAGTCGCTACCATACAGCTAACAACACAGATCTCCTAGATAAATATCTATCCATTAATAGTAGTGAACATATCTGTTTATTCTCAGAATAATGTCATACACATACTACGCAATAAAATATACCATTTAGATATTAATGCACGCATGTTATTGTAAGTGTAGGTACCAAAGCGCTTTGCAGCGTTAAAAATTGACTTTAAAATTTTATCACCTTTGTTTCTGAAAGTGCACAATTAGCCTTTCCTGCCCTTTAGGGTTGTACCCTGTTTTCTCAAGGGCTGTGATGACAAGGAGGTCATTGCAGTATAACATTTATAACGGGAGCAGTGCTCATGTCAAGAAGAGAGTCGCGGCAGAGTAACCACCTCACATACAGTGGAAGGAATGCCACAAGCGAAAGTGTCTTACTCTCCTGTTAAATTATCAGCTAAAGATTGAATTTGTTATTGTGGGCTTGTTTATATGTACTGTTATGATTCATTTATTGACGCTTTTAATATCTTAGGTTATATAGATTCGAAGTATGGGATAATTTGTAAATAATCGATTAGAAGAGACTATAAGAAAGTCGAAGCGGTCTAATTGGAATTACCGTGCCGAAGTTGTCCTTGACGGACTAGAAAGTAACTGGGAAACGCCACTCAGAACACCCTGTTTCCGGGCCAGGAGTGCCGAGCACTTGACAGCGACGTTTTGTAGGCTGTATCGCTGGTTTTAAGAATCGATAATCAAACATAACCCTAGAATCCACGTAAATTTCAGGCTACAAATCAATCACTAACCAACCCCAAGCAAATTTATTGAAGGGGTAATAAAGAATTATATCAAGTACAGAATTTAGAGTTTTGTGTTATTAACCAAACCGGTTGTGCTGGGTTTCGTACACTGTACAGCATTCTGATTCAAGACAAACTAAAGCTTCCTACGAAGTGGACTGAAGGCTCCGTGACGTGGGCCCAAGGGTCACTGCCCATAATTGCTTATTTTGTTCATCCCGCTGGGAAAGGCTTTCTGGTGTCTAGGGATTTGGCGAAAGGTGTCGGATCATATTTTCAGTCATCTCAGACAACCGACATACGACACCTTAGGTCTAATTGTTCACTTTACTGCATTGTACCAGCTGCAGAGAACATTCATAACGGAAAAACTACAGCTGTCTCTTGCTTAACGTCAGCAATCCATTTTTGAAAGCCAGACGTTCTGTTCTAAAACTCTGATCGGAAGTCTATTTCCCATTATTTTATATGTAAAAAATTATAATGCGTTAAACATCAACACAAAACTCTCAATCACTATCTCAAACCTTAACAAAACACAGTAAAACGACTATATATAAGTAACAAACATTTCATGTTAGTGTGTAAAATGCTTAAAACAACACTTTCTGATCACCAGACAATTAGTATGGTTATTAACAAACAGCTGAGTTGCACAAAGCAACACGTACAGTTTGCATTCACATTGTTGCTTTAAAAATGTAGTTAGTTTTCGTAATGTTACTACAAATTGTTCCTATACAACCAGCGGCCGAACGGCGTATTGAGAGATACGTACGCTCTGTGAAGTAGGATAATAAAAACCAAGAGGCGTTCTGTCGGGAAGAAATTAACCTGGGAGACGTTCTGCGAGGTATGCCTGTTATTACATGGTTACAGTTATTACAGTGTTCACTTAAAACGCAACTTTAATACATTAAACCTAAGTTCAATTAAATACTCATCATTCTTGAGTACAGCAAATAAACATCACACATTCTAATATAAAATTTTGACACATTTTAAAATGTTACTGTCGCAAGCTAGAAGAAATAAATTATATTTAACTTTATGTTTTTACAGGTTCATGATCTCTTCCTCACAGACAAATATTTTACGGGGTTCAGAATTGTAGACATTACGTACTTTGATAAATTCAAAAAATTTGATAAGTGATGAAATAAATTCAAGGAATGCTGAGGATAATAAATTTTTTGTAGCCTGAGACATATATGAGTACAGCAGTTAAAATTAAGATATATAAAACGAGGGTGAAACCAGCTGGGAGTTAAACAATGGCTATGACTGAGATGGATAAGAAATACTGGGTACATGGGAGAGGAAATTATTATGGGTATATAGACCGATGTGACAGCAAGGAATATGGAGAATAAGTAACAATCAGGAACTGAGGGAGCTATGTACACATCTAGACATAGTAGCTGCTTTTAAGAAGAAGAGATTGGAATGGATTGGACATGTAGCAAGACTGGGTCTGGGAAGGACAGTTAAGACAATATTTGAGAGTAAACCGGAACGAAGAAGAAAAAGTGGAAGACGTAGATTGAGATAGTTGGAAGATGTAGAGAAGAGAGATGAAGATTAAGAAATGACGACAGAAGGTACTCGACAGGGAAGAATGGGCGTCTGTAAGTAAGGAGACCAAGGCTGTCAGAGAGCCAAAGAGCCAAGAAGTGAGTAAGTAACTAGAAAGGAAGGAAGGAAGGAAGGAAGGAAGGAAGGAAGGAAGGAAGGAAGGAAGGAAGGGAGGAAGGAAGGAAGGAAGGAAGGAAGGGGGGGAAGATCTCTCCGTCGCGGCTTGCCTTCTTGACGCAGAATAAACTCTTCGAATACCATGACTGACCCTTTTAGTTGATTTACCGAGGTCACAGCCTAGAATATTCTGAATATTCGTATTCCGAATTAGTACCACCCGACATTCACATTAATCTTCTGACTTCATATAGAAGTCATGCATTTACAATATTTTCATAGAATAACCTCTGAATTAATAACTCTCAGAACTTTTATTATTGTACAGATCGTTCATTAACGAAACCAACTACACATACTCTTGATAAACACAATAATACAGTCCCTCATTACTTCTGCACGTTTCGGCATGTAACTGTGTCATCATCAGGATGTTCACACACCGCCTTAGACTTGCTGAAATATAATAATTATAGCAGTAATACTCATTATATGTAGCAGTTCACAGCTTGATTCAAAGTACAGTCGAACTCGGTTATAACGTCATGAACAGGACTGAAAATTTTGTGTCGTTATAAGCGAGTGTTGTTTTAACCGAGCAGCGTAATGTTATGGTGAACAGTGAGGAATTAATTGGAACCCCAGAATATCTGCGCTATAAATAGGCTGTCGTGTCATTCTAGTCGTTACAACCAGGTTCAATTCACCAGGTGCTTGATACACTTCAACATGCTATGGTACACTATAACAGCATTAAATATATCTAGTTTTGGCTCTTTTGTTGTTAAAGAAAATCGTGAAACATGGTTAAAACCTCTTCTTGTCTTTGCTACATTTGTCCACTTACACCAACATCTTTCGTTGTTTTCGATCCACTACGAATCATGTCCCTTAATTACTTGTCGTGTGGTCTGGTCTGTCTAGGAGTTAAATGTTTACTGATGTACAGGTGTTTTCAGTCTTTATCTCTTACGCGTAAGACACAAAATGAAACACAACTACGACAAATTTGGTGTGAAATACTTCAGTTAAATGAACGAATGGATTAATTAATAATGCAATAAATTAGTGGACACAAAGAGTGACATATAATAGCAATCTCTGGGCTAGTCAGGCAAAACTTTGCTGCATAATGTTTATTAAGTTACAAATATTAAGAAAGAAAATATATGTTAA
>Ga0123354_10019452_pt1 | contig 10665 bp, 9 predicted proteins | sample TergutLab28metaG_2_FD_97872 | JGI IMG/M metagenome (GOLD analysis project Ga0123354, IMG submission 97872) | Labiotermes labralis P4 segment gut microbial communities from Petit-Saut dam, French Guiana - Lab288 P4 | ecosystem: Host-associated > Arthropoda: Insects > Digestive system > Gut ...
CCCTGCTTTCATGTTCGCATAAGTAACCAGACCCCTGAAAGGGAAAGCCTGAGAGGTAGTTGCCTTCCCACTTTCGGAAATGGAGATACTCGATACGGAGCTGCCGGCGGGCAGATTTACGATGTTGAAATCGAGGATGCAGGTCATCGGGTTAAAAGTGAAGACCAGATTGGACGAAGAAGGCGCCGCACCGGCAGGGACCTGCGCATAAGCCCACATCTTGAGATAGCTCGGATCGACCGCACCGGCATATGTCTGGGTGGGCGCCAGTTCTACATCTGGCCTGCCGGCAGTGTTGAGAGTAGTGGCAGTGGGGTCTACCGCGTTCTGCGGATAGAAGGCAAAGTAGTCGCGGCCGTTGGTTTCGGCGTCCGGATAGGTAAGCGCCCCGTTAACGGCACTGAAGGTGGCCGCATTTGTCCCCACGCCGGCGGCGTCTATGTCGAACAGGTCGACTGCCCCGTAAGTGGGGGAGGCGGTGGCGGCAGCAGAAAATGGATCGCCGCTGGTGTCGTTGGCAGCGCGGCTGCCAAGCTGAATGCCGTCACCCGCCGTCCACAAAACAGGGCATGGATCGCCCTCAGCGCCGGCGGCGCCCACCGAGATCCTCGTTGCATCCCCGGCGCCCGGAGCTTTGCACACGATCGTAAATTTCTGAGATTGTCCGTTGTCGCTGCCTTTAACATTGTCGTTTTTCTGGCAGGAGGTCAGCCCCGCTACCGCAAGGGCAAGACCCATAAAGAGAATTCTTTTCATAATTACCATGCTGCGCCTGTTGTGAAATCACCTACATTGCCGGCAGCCGGAGATGCGGTCGCCGCGAATCCGCTCTCAATCCACATCTCGATAACTTCGACACGTGGAGAGGCGTACTCTTCTTTTTGCTGCTCGAGTCTTTTCATAATTGTTTTCGGGTTAAATTATATTGTGTGTTATGTGGTTCGGCTACAGCACCGTTACCCACCCGTGGGAGTCGGGAGCGTCGCCGAGCTGGATGTTGCGCAACCGCTCGTAGAGCTTGGTCGACCACGGGCCGGCCTTCGTGCCATCGCCGAAGGTGTAGACCTTGTTGTCGAGTGGGTCGAAGATCGTGCCGATGGGTGAGATCACCGCCGCCGTGCCGCACGCGCCCGCCTCCTCGAACGTGCCCAGCTCGCTGAACGGAACGAGGCGCCGCTCGACCTTCATGCCGAGTTCTTTGGCCAACTCGACCAGGCTTTTGTTGGTGATCGAGGGGAGGATCGAGCGCGAATCGGGGGTGATATAGGTGTTGTCCCTGACAGCGAAAAAGTTGGCCGCGCCGCATTCGTCGATATATTTCTTCTGCGCCGAGTCGAGGTAGAGCACGCTGGGATAGCCCTTGTGGTGGCCAACCTCAGCGGAGTAGAGGCTCGCGGCGTAGTTGCCGCCCGTTTTGATGTTGCCCGTGCCCAGCGGTGCGGCGCGGTCGTGGTCGCGGTCGACTATCACCTTGATGGGGCTGAAACCCTCCTTGTAGTAGGGCCCCACGGGGGTGGCGAAGACCAGGAATTCATACTGCGTGGCGGGGTTGACGCCCACCTGCGCGCCCGTGCCGATCAACAGCGGCCGCACATAGAGCGATGCGCCCGTGCCATAGGGAGGGATGAAGCGCTCGTTGGCCCGCACCACCGCGGTGCATGCCTCGGTGAAGAGCTCCACCGACGGAGCCTCCATACAGAGGTATTTGGCCGTGGCGATCATGCGCTTGGCGTTCTCGTCGACGCGGAACATGCGTACCTTGCCGTCCTTGCAGCGGAATGCCTTGAATCCCTCGAACGCCTCCTGCCCGTAGTGGAGACACGGGGCGGCCATGTGCATCGTTATCGTCTCGTCGGAGGTCGAAGTGAGCGGGCCCCACTTGCCGTCCCTGAATGTCGCCCTGAAATTGAGGTCGGTCTTTATGTAGCCGAACCCCAACGATTTCCAATCTATTTCCATTATTTTTTATGTTTTTTATCCAACTTTCGTTCCGCTCGGCACCTTGTCGGCGGGGCCGAGCAAGGTCATCCGCCCTGCGGCGTCGATGCCCATCAGGATCATCCCCTGCGAGAGGATGCCCTTCAGCTCGCGTGGCTCGAGGTTGACCAGCACCAGCACCTGTCGTCCGACAAGCTCCCCGGGCTGGTAAAACTCGGCTATCCCCGAGACTATTTCGCGGCGGTCGATACCCGTATCTATCGCCAGTTTAAGCAGTTTTTTCGTCTTCTCCACCTTTTCGGCGGATAGGATCGTGGCCACGCGGATGTCCATGCGCTGGAAGTCGTCGAGCGAAACGCTCTCCTTGGCCGGCGCCACCTCCTTGGCCGCGATGGCCGCGAGGTTGGCCTTCTTGGTGGCGGCCAGCTTGGCCAGCTGCTCGTCCACCACGCTGTCCTCGATTTTTTCGAAGAGCAGCTCGGCCGTCCCGATCTTGTGGCCGGCCGGCATGAGGTCTACAGAGCCGAGGCGCTCCCACCCGAAATGCTCCACCGCGAGCATCTTCAATATTTTGGCCGTAGTGAAAGGCATGAAAGGCTCTATTGCGATAGCGAGGTTGGCCGTGATCTGCAGGGCGATGTTGAGGATGGTGGCCACGCGTGCCTCGTCCTCCTTTACGACCTTCCACGGCTCGGTGTCGGCCAGGTATTTGTTACCCAGACGGGCGATGTTCATCGCGTCTTTCAGCGCCTCGCGGAAGCGGTAGTTTTCCACATTTTCTTCCAGTGAAGCCTTCAGTCCGGGCAGTTCGCCCAGCGTGTCGCGGTCGTAGTCGGTCAGCGCGCCTGCGGCGGGCACGCGACCCCCGAAATATTTATCCGTAAGCACCAGCGCGCGATTGACGAAATTGCCCAGAATGGCCACCAACTCGTTGTTGTTGCGCGCCTGATAATCCTTCCACGTAAAATCGTTGTCCTTGGTCTCGGGAGCGTTGGCGCACAGCACATAACGCAGCACATCCTCCTTGCCCGGCATCTCGGCCAGATATTCGTGGAGCCACACCGCCCAGTTGCGCGAGGTGGAGATCTTGTCGCCTTCGAGGTTGAGGAACTCGTTGGCCGGCACATTGTCGGGCAGCACGAAGCCGCCGTGGGCGTGGAGCATCACGGGAAAGACGATGCAGTGGAAGACGATGTTGTCCTTACCGATGAAATGCACCAGCTTGGTGTCGTCGCTCTTCCAATATTTTTGCCAATCGGGTGTTAACTCTTTCGTTGCGGAAATGTAACCTATCGGGGCGTCGAACCACACATAGAGCACCTTGCCCTCGGCCCCTTCCACCGGAACGGGGATACCCCAGTCGAGGTCGCGGCTCACGGCGCGCGGCTGCAACCCCAGATCGAGCCAACTCTTGCACTGGCCGTAGACGTTGGTCTTCCACTCGCGGTGCCCGTCGAGGATCCATCCCCGCAGCCACTCCTCGTAGCGGTCGAGGGGCAAGTACCAGTGCGAGGTCTCCTTCATAACCGGGATAGATCCTGTTATGGCGCTGCGCGGGTTGATCAGATCGGTGGGCGCGAGGGTCGTGCCGCAACTTTCGCACTGGTCGCCGTAGGCCTTCTGGCTCTGGCAGTGGGGGCAGGTGCCGGTGATATAGCGGTCGGCGAGGAACTGTCCCGCCTCACTGTCGAAATATTGCATGGAGGTCTGCTCCACAAATTTTTTCGCATCGTAAAGCGTGCGGAAAAAATCCGAAGCGGTCTTGTCGTGCACCGGCGAGGTCGTGCGCGAGTAGATGTCGAACGATATCCCGAGCCCCTCGAACGCCTTTTTGATGATGCCGTGATATTTGTCGACGATATCCTGCGGCGACACCCCTTCGGCCTTGGCCTTGATGGTGATGGGCACTCCGTGCTCGTCCGAGCCGCACACCCACACCACGTCGCGCCCCCGCAGGCGCAGGTAGCGCACATAGATGTCCGAGGGGATATATACCCCCGCCAGGTGCCCTATATGGACGGGGCCGTTGGCATACGGGAGGGCCGAGGTGACCAGATATCGTTTATATTCTTTCATGGCCGGAAGTTCGGGACAACTTAACCTGACAAAAGTACGACTTTTTTCTCACATTGTCTCAATCGCCCGCCACTTCGCGCACCTTTTCGGCGATTATCTCCGGGGTGATGCGCGTCATGCAGCGGTAGTCGCCGAAAAGGCACGGCTTGTTGCCGTAGACCGAGCAGGGGCGGCAGCTCAACTCGACCTGCACGGCGTTGGCCGGGTCCTGTCCGAAACCGTAGAAACCGGCGTAGGGGTGGGTGGCGCCCCACACCGACACCGCCGGCGTGGCCATGAGCGAGGCCATGTGCATCGCGGCCGAATCCATCGTTACGATGCAGTCGAGGTTCGATATCAGATCGAGTTCCTGAGCGAGGTTGACCTTGCCGATCACCGAAACGGCACCCGGATGGTGGATTTCCATGACCTCGGCGAATTCGCGCTCGTAGCGCCCCCCCCCGAACAGGAACACTTTTTCGTATTTGGCTGTGAGTAACCCTATAAGTTTATCGGTTTGGCCAGGAGGGTATATCTTGCCCTTGTGTTTGGCGAAGGGGGCCAGGCCGATCCATTTTCCCTGTTTGGGGCTCGTTATCGTCGCTATCTCCTGCGGGACGGGGCGCTTGATTTTGGACGGGATTTCGAGCGTGAGGTTGTCGAAGCCCAGTGCGGCGACCGCATCGCGGAAACGCTCGGCGGTGGGCTTGAGCGGCACGAACTCCTTTTGGAACTTGCGCGTGAGGGCTTTCGTCTCCCCGCGGCCCTTGTCGATCTTGGACACCCTCACGCCAAAGAGCCGGAACAGACGCCGCAACAACTTGCTACGGATCACGTCGTGCAGGTCGGCCACGCAGTCGATCCCCTCGGCGCGCAGGTCGAAGAACAGGCGCACTATGCCCCACGGCCCCTTGTGGCGGTTCTCGAAGTCGGGGATAAAGAAATCTATGCGCTCGATGTCGCGGAAAAAAGGCTTATAGTAGCCGCGGGTGAGAACCGTGATCTTGAGCTCCGGATAGCTACTCCTTAGCGCCTTGACCACGGGCACGGCTATAGCCACATCTCCCATCGCCGAGAGGCGGACGACCAGCAGGTGGCGGCGTTCCAAGGGGATTTCCTTGCGCATCGGCTACTTTTGAGGGCTACTTTTGGCGTAGAGGACGGGGTTGAGCGAGGGGTCGTTGTACATCTTCATCTGTTTGTAGACCTTCATCCGCTTTTTGCCGCGCTCTATATCCTCGAGCAACTCGTCTATCGACCTCGAAAGGTCGTCCCGCTGGGCGAGCAGCACATCCAGCTTGGCGCGGCACGTCTCGCGGTGGGCCTCATCCACATCTTTGCGCGTGGCTTCGATCCGCATGTGGTATATTTTGAGGGCGAGGATCGAGAGGCGATCGACGGCCCAGGCGGGGGTTTCGGTATTGATGCGGGCGCCGGTTACAGGCTTCACGTCCTTATATTTGTCGAGGAAATAGCTGTCGATATACTCCACCATGTCGGTGCGCACCTGGTTGCTGCGGTCGATGCGGCGTTTGATCGCCAGCGCCTCTACGGGGTCGATCTGCGGGTCGCGGACGATGTCCTCGAGGTGCCACTGGACGGTGTCCACCCAGTTCTTTTCGTAAAGCAACGCATCGGGCGACCCCGCCGCAAAGGGATTTTTCGCAGGGCGGTCGACATCGTCCCAGCGGTGATAATCGTCTATAGCCTCGGTGAATATCCTGTTGGCATGATCCGAAAAACTCTCCATAGTGGGGGCCTGATTTAGCGCAAAAGTAGGATTTTTTGTTCAATATCCAATAATGTGCTAATTTTGCAGATATGACACAATCCGCCCGCATATCATGAGATCCCGCTTTCCCGCATTTATAGCTTTCGCGCTGCTTGCCGCCCCCCCCGTGGCGCTACAGGCCCAAGTCCTTATCACCACCGGCGAATATATCGACAAATACAAGGCCTTCGCCATCGAGGATATGGCCAAATATGGCATTCCGGCCAGCATCACCATGGCCCAGGCGCTGCTCGAATCGGACAATGGCAACAGCGCTCTGGCGCGCGAAGGCAACAACCATTTCGGCATCAAATGCAAGAGCGACTGGCAGGGGGAGACCATCGCCCACGACGACGACCAAAAGGGGGAGTGCTTTCGCAAATACGCCAGCGCGGAGCAGTCCTACCGCGATCACTCCGAATTCTTGGACAAGTCGCCGCGTTACCAGCCGCTTTTCCAGCTCGACACCCGCGATTACGCCGGCTGGGCGCGCGGGCTGAAGGCCGCCGGCTACGCCACCAATCCCCTTTACGCCGATATGCTCATCAAGATCATAGAGGCCAACCAGCTTTACCTGCTCGACGAGGGCAAGCCCCTGCCGGCGAGCGTATTTGCGGTGGGCGGGCCCGCCGGCGGGAAGGGCCTCGGAACGAGTGTTTGGGATGAGGCGGTCGCCGACCGGAGCGCCGACGGGACGGGGGGCGGTGTCGACTTGGGCGTCGTGGCGCACTCCGAGGGCGGCTATTCGGTCTACTCCAACAACGGCATATATTTTGTCGTGGCGGGCGACGGGGACACCTACGAGGATATAGCGGGCCGGCTCGGCGTTTCGGCTTCGCGGCTGCGCCGCTACAACGACCAGAGTTCCAAGGAGCAGCCTGCTGCGCAGAGTGTGGTCTATATCGGCGAGAAAGCCAAGCGCAACCTCGACAGCCGGGTGCTGCACATCGCCGCCGAGGGCGAGAGCCTCCACTCCATTTCCCAACTTTACGGCATCCGCCTGAAAAACCTCGCGCGCCTCAACCACATGAAGGCCACGGCGGCCCTCTACACCGGCCAGCAGGTGCGCCTTATGTGATCATCCGCACGAACTGCTCGCCCCAGCGCAGGTAGAGAAGCGTCCAGACGAGGAATCTGGCCAGCCGCCCCACGAACATATAGATGGTGCAACGGCGCGGGCTGACGCGATAGAAGCCCAGCGCGATGGCGAAAACATCCCCCACCGCCGGTAGCCACGCGAAGAAGGCGAGCAGGCTCCCCCAGCATTCTATCCTCGCCTTTTGTGATTCGAGCCTTTGGCGGCTCACGCCGAGGCGTTCTATCCACTTCCATTTGCCGAGCCACCCCAATCCGTAAGAGGTCATACCCCCCAATGAATTGCCCACGGTGGCCACGATAAGGCATATCCACGGGTCGAACCCCAACGCGAGCAGCGCGATAAGAAGCAGGTCGGAACTGAAAGGTATGATGGTAGATGCGAGGAAGGAGCCGATGAACAGCCCCGTATATCCCAAACCCGTCAGCCAGTCCATGGCCCCTCTCGAAAAACTATTTTATGATGCGGTTGGTCGCGGTATCCGGAAAGACCACCCGGGGCTCGAACTTCTTAGCCTCTTCGAACTCCATCAGGGCGTACGACACGATGACAAGTATGTCGCCCACGGCGGCTTTGCGGGCGGCGGGGCCGTTTAGACATATTTCTCCGGAGCCGCGCTTTCCCTTTATGACGTAAGTGTCGAGACGTTCGCCGTTGTTGACGTCGAGCACCTGCACCTGCTCTCCCTCGATGATGTTGGCCGCCTCCATCAGCTCTCCGTCTATGGTGATGCTGCCCACGTAGTTGAGATTGGCCTCGGTGACGGTTACACGGTGGATCTTCGATTTGAGAATGTTTATCATCATGGTTTTTCGGACTTTTTTATCAGAATTCTATGTTATCGATAAGGCGCACCCCGCCAGCCTGCACTGCGACGCATCCCTGGACTGCCGCCGCATCGCCCCAAGAACTTATATCGTTCAGGGTCAGCGCGTCCACTATCTGAAAATATATCACCCGCAGCAGCGGATTGGCGTTTATGGTGTGCGTTACGAACTCTTTTACCTCCGCCGGGTTTTGTTTGTCGCGCATCGTCGCGCCCTCGCGCAGAGTTTTGTAGATCAGCGGCGCCGCGGCGCGGTGGGCGGGGTCGAGTAGCAGGTTGCGCGAACTGAGGGCCAATCCGTCGAGCTCGCGCACCGTGGGGCAGGCGACGATGCGCACCTTGTAGCCGAGCGTTGCCACCAACCGGCGCACCACGGCCACCTGCTGGAAATCCTTCTGACCGAAGTAGGCCGCATCGGGCTCCACGATGTCGAAAAGGCGGCTGACCACTTGCGCCACGCCATTGAAATGGCCCGGCCGCGAGGCCCCCTCCATCGGCTTGTCCACCCCGCCGAGGTCGAAAACACGGTAGTCAGGAGTGGGATAGATCTCCTCGACCGGGGGGACAAAGACCATGTCGGCGCGCGCCCCGGAAGTCCGCGCCCCGGCGGCGCGCACGCCCGAAACCTGCGCTCCAGCCCCGGAACTCTGCGCCCCGGCGGTACCTCCCCCGGCGCCCCGCGCCCCCGAGAGGAGCTCGAGGTCGCCCTCCACATCGCGCGGATAATTCTGAAGGTCGCGCGGGTCGTTGAACTGGGTGGGGTTCACGAAAATACTAACCACAACAGTTTGATTCTCCCGTCGCGCCGCCTCCACGAGCGACAGGTGCCCCGCGTGCAACGCCCCCATCGTAGGAACGAAGCCCACCGGCCTTGCGGCCTTATGGAGCGCGCTGCGCAGCTCCGAAGAAAATGCGGTTACTGTCATCCTTTACGAGTTGGCACACTGTGATGGTGCCGCAAAGGTACAAATAATTTTTAATCGCGGGTTTTCAGGTTGCCGTCCCTGTCGTAATTGAACGTGGTGTCCGTGCCTCCGCTGCCCGGCCCCACGGAGACGGAGATCAGAAGTTCCGATTTTTCGAGCCCAAAGGGGACGGATATGACCACCGTCTTGATAATAACATTTTTGCCCGAATGCCCTTCGTCGAGGAGGGCCTGTTTAGATTTTTGGACCACATCCCACACCTTGTCCCAATCCACGTCCTTCCCGATCCGGAACATATAGTTGTCGGGAGGGTTCAGATCGACTTCGTCTTCCTCGTCCGAGAGGGAAATATCGGCGGCTTTGTTCCACTCGCCGCCCGTTTTCACCCACTGCTCCATTTGCAGCGAGCCGGGATCTTTGGTGCTTTGGACGAATATCTTGTTTCCGTCCGGGGCCATTGTTATGCCTATCAGGGTGAAGTAAGCGCCATCCCCGAATTTGGAGACGATTTGTCGCCGGACTTTGTCGAACCGGGCTTTGTTCGAAAAGCAATCCGTGTGGCCGCAGGAAATGACACCTGCTGCCATAAGAATGATTGTCAAAAAGGTAAGTAGGCTTTTCATAGAATTGTCGTATTTGTAGCCAAAGTAAAAGTATTCACTTTTAGCAATGATTGCAAAAAAATTATTAGTTTTGTATTACCATATATTTGGCCAGGATGGGGCGTCTATATAAATATCTGCTTGTGATTATGTTCATTGCGACTTTCTCGTCCTGTGCGTGCAAGCGCACGGGGCACGATGCGGCGTCGGATTGGGTGGTCGACCGCTTCGACGACATAAAAGTGTTGCGTTTCCGTGTGGACGGCTTCGAAAAGTTGAGCCTCGACCAGAAACTCTACGTCTACTACCTCTCGCAGGCGGCCCTGTGTGGGCGCGACATCATCTGGGATCAGAACTGCCGCATCAACCTTCCGGTCAGGCGCACCCTCGAGGCCATCTATGAGAGCCACCACGAGCAGCTGGATCGCCTCGCCGAAAAGGAGGCCGGCAAAGCCAAAGAGAAGGGCGACACCCTGTGGCCCGCCTTCGAAAAGTACCTCAAAAAAGTGTGGTTCGCCAACGGCATCCACCACCACTACTCCAACGACAAGTTCGTCCCCGAATTTCCGCCCGCCTATTTCGACAAGCTCATCGCTTCGACCCCCGCCGATCTGCTCCCCTCCGATTACGGTTCGCGCAGCGCTCTGGTGGCCGCCGTACGCAGGGCGATCTTCGACCCCAAGCTCTACCCCACGCGGCGCAACCAGAAGGATGGCACCGACCTCGTGCTCGGCTCGGCCTCCAACTACTACGAGGGGGTCGACCAGAAACAGGCGGAGGATTTTTACGCCGCGATGGTCGATCACCACGATCCCACGCCCATATCCTACGGCCTGAACAGCAAGTTGATGCGCACGGGCGGGCGCACATTCGAAAAGACATGGAAGGTGGGCGGGATGTATTCGGCCGCCATCGAGAAGGTGATCTACTGGCTGGGCAAGGCCGGGGAGGTGGCCGACCCGAGGCAGCAGGCGATCATCAACACCCTCATATCCTACTACCGCACGGGCGACCTGCGCCGCTTCGACCAGTATAACATTCTTTGGGTGGCCGATACCCTCTCGAAGGTCGATTTTGTCAACGGCTTTATCGAGACCTACGGCGACCCCTTGGGCATCAAGGCTTCGTGGGAGGCGCTGGTCGACATAACGGACGAGGAGGCCACCCAGCGCACCGCGCTGATCAGTTCGGCGGCGCAGTGGTTCGAGGACAACTCGCCCATAGACCAAAAATACAAAAAGGAGCAGGCCAAAGGCATCTTCGCCAAGGTGGTAGACGCGGCCATCCTCGGGGGCGACTGCTTCCCGGCCACGCCCATCGGCATCAACCTGCCCAACGCCGACTGGATCCGCAAGGATCACGGCTCCAAATCGGTAACGATCCAGAACATAACCTACGCCTATGCTCAGGCTGCATTGGGTAACGGCTTCGACGGGGAGTTCATCCTGCGC
>Ga0123354_10019453_pt1 | contig 10665 bp, 6 predicted proteins | sample TergutLab28metaG_2_FD_97872 | JGI IMG/M metagenome (GOLD analysis project Ga0123354, IMG submission 97872) | Labiotermes labralis P4 segment gut microbial communities from Petit-Saut dam, French Guiana - Lab288 P4 | ecosystem: Host-associated > Arthropoda: Insects > Digestive system > Gut ...
CCCTCTGACCAGCTACAGCACAGCACGCCCTCTGACCAGCTATAGCATAGCACACCCTCTGACCAGCTACAGCACAGCACACCCTCTGACCAGCTACAGCACAGCACGCCCTCTGACCAGCTACAGCACAGCACACCCTCTGACCAGCTACAGCACAGCACACCCTCTGACCAGCTACATCACAACTGATTCATACTGCTGTCTTCGTACATTGACACCGTATATTCTGGTAGGTGGGGAAACCCACCAACATTCCTCAGTAAAATACGTACAGGACTCGACGTTTCTACCATGTTACTCCACGCAGATTGGTAAATACTGGCCGACGTTTCGAAGGATCGTGGTGCCTTAATCTTCATCACAAAAGACTCCATGAAGACTGCTTAAAACTGGAAATGAAGATGTGCTTGACTGAAGGTGAAGATACTGTGACTTTCGAAACGTCCGTATCTACTTACCAATCTACAATGCGTAACACCCCGGAAGATTTGAATGGTGTAAGAACCTAAAATCTCAATATATTATCTCCGTATTCAATAATACAAGTGGTAATCATCTACCAGACTATACCATGTCATAACACAAAAGGTCACAGCATGCAATTTTACCGCCGTGAAGATCTCGGATGTCCAAACAATGGAAAAGAAGAACGAACAATGAAAGATCTGTGAGGTTGACATTCGTCTAAATATTACTGACATATTCAATTACAAATACACAACAAACACATTGACACTAAACTGCATATCCACTGTTAAGAGCAATTAGTTTAGGGTGCTGCTTGTTGTCAGGTGGAACACATACGAGTACATGAATTCCATGTGAAAAATAGAGAGTTGTTTAATTTTAAATCGTGCGGTACATACAAAAACCACTGTGCTTTAAAGTGCATGCCCTAGCCACGTGCAAACACGATACAAACAACTCAAACTCTAGGGCCAAACTATCAGCAGTCCAACGCAAAACACACACACACACACACACCGCGATAGAAGAAATGAACTCTCTCGCAGGTAGCAAGCACTCTAGTGGCTACAGCCGGTACTACGATGTGTGCAGCCGCTGGTTTCGTTCGCCAGCAAGAGAAGCACGAAGCTATTATCAACAAAGGATTACCCGAACGTGTTGAACGCCTGACGGACTGCATTATATACACTACATATTTTTCGAGTGTTTTGTCTAGGAAAACAAAATTAAATAAAGCAACATTTAACCCGTACGTTAGATTGGAGAGTTATTTAGGACGAAACAACACCAGAGTAGAAGCCAGGAAGTTCAACCCCAGCATAATTCATTTCGTATAGAGGACAAATGAGTTTGAGGGCAGGGTGAGAAAGCATACAGCAAGCAAGCTACGGGCTACAGACCCTCGACAACTCAACCAACCTTCATACATGGCTAATATATATACGAGATAGAGAGAGAGAAATTTATATATATATATATATATATATATACATATTCTGTACCGTTACACTCTGCAGATAGCCGGAGGCTAAAAGTTATAATTAATTCTGAACCCCCCCACCCATTCCCCCTTACCACCCTGCCACTGATTAACTTTGAATGATCAGTGCCACGAAAACGCATTAAAACTGAACGAATGCAGATGAAACTTTGGTCAAAATCAAGAGACCACAAAAACCAAAAAAGCCTGCTCTCACGTCCGAATTGGTAGATAACATATATATGCAACTGTAGCATAAAATGATGACCAAAAAACCTCAAAATCATATCCCCCCCCTTCTCTACCACACAAGTATACAGATAAAAAATGAAACAAGCTGCCAAATTCACAATTTGTTCAACTTTTTTTTTAGTTTCATTTCCACCGGCGGTGGTTGAGTGTGTTATTAAAGTCTAAAACCCGAAGGGATGATAAATATATAATTTCATTAATTCATAAAATTGCTTCGGGCACCAATCCAGCTCGCATTTCTCCATTATCGACCTTTATACGTGAACTGTTTTTTTTTATATTTTTTCTCTGTGTGTGTGTGAGTGAGTGAGTGTGTAGACTAGCAATCCAGAAAATAGATTAAAAAAACTCTGGACTTCTCGTGCAAAAAAAAGCGTGCGGTTTTTGTTACATCTAAAATTCAGCACCAGTGCTATAGCAAATTAATCAATTAGCTTTTAAAAAAACAGATTGTACTGCACACAATTAAACTATGCAAATTGGAAAGTAATTTAACATGCATCGCATTTCCACTAGCAGCGTGCAGACAAGGGAAGGCTTGTTCGTTCAATTTCTCGGCACCGTCCCTGCTGGCTCACCCACCTCTCTGTCGTAACTTCATACATTCTAATGTCTGATATCCATCAGCCGCCCTCACGTGCAAACAATCTCATTCCTCAGCTGTTGAATGGGGACGAACAGAACGCTCAAAACTGCAACCAATCGCCTAATTGATCGACTGACTCTCTACACAGGGCAGCACGTATGTCGTCTCGGATGCAGAGTCGTGCAGACGTTTCGGCTGGCCGCAATGCCTGCAGGTTCAGCGTCAAGCAGTCCAAGCATTAGCCGTTCCGGGATATATATATATATATAAGGTGGGTAACTATTTACCAGTTAGCACGGCTAAACATTCCAGAAGAGCTGAGTCTCCAGAAATACCGCAATAAGAACCTAAAATCTTGCTATCATATGATTCTTTGCATTTAAGATACCCACAGGTTCATTACCGTTTTCATAAAAGCCAGGCATTTCAGCGTGTCCCTGTGGATTTTAATCCAGAACGAACCGCCAGGGTAATTGAATTGGTCATATCTTGAGTAGGATCCGCCTTCTGAAACACGTTAGTGAAAGTAAGATAGAGGGAAGGATAGAAGTGACAGGCAGACGAGAAAGAAGACGTAAGCAGCTATTGAATGGCCTTAAGGAAAAGAAAGGATACTGGAAATTGAAAGAGGAAGTGCTAGATCGCACTGTGTGGAGAACTTGCTTTGGAACAGAGAATGGACTTGTCGTAAGACAGACTGTAAATGAATGAATGAACGAATCGCCAGATAATCGTTTAAGCCCACACAGTTTCCTAACTTGTTAATCCTAATCTTGAATGCATGTAAATATGAACTGGCCAACTTAGCTTGCTCAGCCGCCTCAAAGTGTAATGTTTTGGCATGTTAGTGGTAACGGTACTGGGCGACTGCACTTGTTTCTGTGCGAGCACAGGCGAGTAGATCGGAAAAGGCTGACAACCGCTTCACTTGAGTCTGCAGATCTCCCGGCTTTACGTCAGAAATCTCCTTCCTTCTCGCACCCGACCGGCCCACCGAAACCTAAGCACAGAGCTAGGCATTCGTTGTCGTTGTATCCGGTTCAAATGTCGCTAATCAACCACTCATCCAGAATAGTCTTCTTCGGTTACTCCGAGTTATTTGTACAGTATCTAAGGACACTTTCAGTACCTCGGATAAAGAACTGGAAACAGCAAGAAGGAAGGCAAGCGGTCCTGTCTCACTCGCAATGATTTGTTTCAACTTGCACGACTGTTATACAGCTTATTAACATAGGCTACATGTTTCGGCTCACAACTTAAGCCCTCACCAGCCCCATAAGTAAACATACGTAAGAAAAAGTCATACAGAAGAATTCAAAGCAATGTTTTAGAGGTAAAGTCACTTGAATTCCTCTAAATAATATTATATATAGATCTGCTGATGGCTTTATTTGTGAACCAAAACAAGTAATCTACACAAATCAACAAGTAATCTACACAAATCAACGGGTTCAATTAAATGTAATATTATACACCTACCATAAAAGGTAAATTTCATCCTAGAATAGGCAAGAAGGGCCAGACGAGGAGTAGAGGTATAGCTCTACTCTATATTTAACCTCGGCGCTAGATGAAGCTGGGTAATGAAGACCACGTTCCGGCCGCTTGACCTCAGGGAAAGACCCGGTACCCACTGTATAGGAGGCTAATTTGGATCAATTACAGGTGTATTAGATGAAATTATTCTTCACGGGGTATCCAGACACGGAAGGGTGTCTTATACAAAGGTCGTAACCTCACACTTGACTTGAATGGACGAAGAAAACGATCAGAACCTGAGACAGAACAAGCGGTTACAGAGCCCGGATTGTAACATGGAACCTGCCAAACGTGAAGCAAGACTTTGTCCAATTCACTGCGAAGCCCCAGTCCATGTCACTCAACGAAGCTGAAAATTGCTGAGATTATGCAGCATCGGTGACAGATGGATGCTTAAGTATGCAGCACTGGTGAGAAGATACCGACATGAGGAAAACACAAATAATGGCAGAAAAACCTCTCCAAGTTCAACTTGATCCACTGCAAATCTCACATGGACTGGCCTAGGATTGACCCTGGGCCTTCGTGGTGATTAACCGCGTCAACCATGGCCGGGCCTTTCAGCGACGTGTCACAATCGATCAGCGACGTATCGCAGTCGGTCTGAATCACTTCACAATCGATACAGGTCCTCATTATCAAAAGTGCAAGAAACTGTGTCCTCCTTCAGACGTTACAAATAACTCCGCTGCATACAAACCCATCTTGCCGGATTTGCACTTGACTCTGTTCTGCATCACGTCACGCCAATCCTCACTCTGATACTCTGATTCTTTGCAAAAATTACTTAATACTATGGGTAACAGGAAATTGGATCTGTACTGGTCAGTTACCTCGGAACTTTGTACTGAACGGGGCCAAGGGTTAAAAAAGCAGATCAGAATAGTAAGTGGGCCCATGACAATTTCTGGGACACACGCAGCCTCCTATTTCAAGGGTACGGAGGGTTCTTTCCCTGAGGATAAACTGACGGTGGCCCGAACCTTACCACTCATCCCCATCAAATACCAAGGTTAAAGAATGCATGGGGCTATACTTCCACTCCTCCCTGCGCCTTAATGGCATTGTGTTTAATTAAGCATAGGGACTTTATGTGTACGTTCACACTTGTTGTACCCTAAACTTACAATGAATCAACATCGAAATGACAAACTGGAGCAACGCAGTGCTGACCTGCTCTTAAGTCAGGAATGTCCACGCAGAATCTTGCCAAGTCAACAAATGGTTCTCTTTCTGCTTCAGACTAATATTTTTGGAAGCTAATCAATTATCAGCCTTTATCGCTTTCGAACAATGTCCATCCGTGCCAGTAATTGCTTCAGCTTCTTCGAACTTGACAGCCAACGCATTTCAGAGATCCCGAGCTCACTGCGAGACACTTGTCGCTTGAGACACTCGGGCTCACCGAAGTAATTTCGCTGGTTCAAGCCGACATATACTTTAAATTCAACAGTATAAACAATAAATGTTAGGACTACTTGCTTACTGGCCTCTGTCCATCTTCCAGTGTTCCAAACACAATAAGCAGAACCTGCACGAATTTCCATCCTCATGCGAATGGTTGGTAGGAACCTAATCGGTTGCTTCTTTCTGTTCCAGTCAGCTTCCTCTGTGGGTGAAGGTAGATCCAGTGCCGAAATGCTCTAGCATTTTCGGAACACTCAACAATGAAAACATTCCAGGAACTAAGCCATCCTACGTGCAATATAGGACGGTCAGAACCTCATCGAATTGAACAAATACCAATTTAAATGCTTTTGTTCTATCTAGTTACAAGCGAGCCCAGTTCACTACCCTGTCAAGAGAATGTTCATTTCCTGAAGACCCAATTTACAATAAAACAAGCGACAGAGGCCCAATATTATGCACCCATCTACACAATTAACAACGACAGACTGCACAACTTCGCCGCAAGCAATATAAGTTTGATAAGTCTGAAGCTTGCTTCCATCCCGGACAGTTTCCGGCGTTTCTTTTGTCTGATAACTTCATTCAGTTCTGAAGCAATATCATAATTACTTTGACATTTTATCCTTACATTTCAATTGCCGAATGAGTTCAGAATTTGTAACCCTGATATTTTAATTACTGGCACCTCAACAGAAATGTCCTTACTGTTTTCTGTTCTCAAGATGAGGCAACTTCACCGCTGAGCAATTGCCTCTCCAGATTCGGCTGGGATACCCGCCACTGTGAGATTCTAAGTAATTTTATCCAGTCTGTGCACGAAAATGTTAGTGCGAGATCTTCAAATAACTGACGAATGGCTTCGGTCGAATATTGCCACAAAAACACACACTGCCTTACCGGCTGCACCAAAGGCTGAAGTGGCAATGGACTCGGTCTCTCCCCTCGGTAATCTATCTATCTATCTGCTAATAAATCTATCTACCTGCCAATCAATCAATCAATCTATCTGCCAATCAATCAATCAACCTACCTGCTAATCAATCTATCTGCCAATCAATCAATCTATCTACCTATCTACCTACCTGTCCGTCTGTGTCTATCTTTCTATCATCTATCTATCTGCCAATCAATCTATATATCTACTAATCAATCTATCTATCTATCTGCCAATCAATCAACCTATCTATCTATCTGCCAATCAATCTATCTATCTACCTACCTACCTACCTGTCTGTCTGTCTGTGTCTATCTATCTTTCTATCTATCTGCCAATCAATCTATGTATCTGCTAATCAATCAATCTATCTATCTGCCAATCAATCAATCTATATATCTGCCAATCAATCAACCTATCTATCTATCTGCCAATCAATCAATCTATCTACCTACCTGTCTGTGTCTATCTATCATCTATCTATCTATCTGCCAATCAATCTATATATCTGCTAATCAATCAATCTATCTGCCAATCAATCAATCTATCTATCTGCCAATCAATCAACCTATCTATCTATCTGCCAATCAATCAATCTATCTACCTACCTGTCTGTCTGTCTGTGTCTATCTATCATCTATCTATCTATCTATCTGCCAATCAATCTATCTATCTATCTATCTATCTACCTAACTACCTGTCTGTCTGTGTCTGTATCTATTTATCTATCTATCTATCTACCTATCTACCTGTCTATCTATCTACCTGTCTGTCTATCAATAAATCGCTCTTATTATTCTACCCTAAAGCACGAAAAGTCGCATTCGATTACAGACGCATCTAATAGTGCTCCACCTCAGAACCAATAACAAGTACACAATTCGCTATTACTGCTGCTACTACTGGGTCTAACCTCACTGGCTGCTATTATTGCTACATGCAGGCTTCAGTTACTACTTTTGTTACTGAACTCCCTATTGCTGCTGCTGCTGCTACTGCTAGTGAAAACAATTATACTAGGAAGCAGAAGACAGATATTAATTACACAAAGTAGACACTTCACTATTGATCCGGGGACCGAATCCCGGTGGGCGCGAGATTTTCCGCACCTGTCAGACCGGCCCCGAGGCCCACCCCAGCCTCCTTGTCCCATGGGTACCAGGTCTCTTTCCCGGGGGTAAAGCGGCCGGGGCGTGGCGTTGACCACCCATCCCATCTAGCGCAGAGGTTAAAGAAAGTTTCCAACTATATCTCTATCCCTCACTGGACCTTCACGGCAGGTTGTAGGATGAACCGTACCTGTACGTTACTTTATTATTAATGCTCCTACCGCTGGGTGTAGCCACACTATTTCTGTTTACTGCTTTCTTTACTGATAACCGCCATTGCTACTACTACTACTACTACCACCACCACTGCTAATACTAATATTACTACAGATAATTATCATAAGTACAAAGCGTGGAGGCATATGCAAATAGAACTGTAAAGCTCCAGGCGTTCTTAACCCCGGAACTCGATGCAGCTGTGTGTGTCCAACTGGGCTGTCACACGATATAATGTTGCGAACAGAACACGACGTTTCGGCAACTGGTTGGACTTGTCTTGGCATGGTAAGAAAGTACAGCAACACAGTATGACTCAGTTTCCGCAAAGCTGTGTTGTCTGGAGTAGCAAGATGGCGGACAGCGCTCAAGACAACGGCAATCCTAACCAAGTAACACATGCCCAAGTCAGGACCATTTAGAAACAGCCAGAGGTCCATCCTCACGTTAATTACAGTAATCACATGACGTCCAAAACAAAGGGGAAACACGTGATCACTGCATAAACACGCGTGTTAACAGCCGTTCGTTATGTCTTGTAACGGCGTACTTCAGCATTCACCTGGTTGTGATGAGGATGAAAACGCAGAACCCCAATCACGATACACCAGAACGAGGCCGAGATGCGAACTAAAAACACCGCCGAGAAAAACACACATCGTTACCCCTACGTAAAGCTGCCACAAACAGTTAGTAGGTAAGGAAATGAGAAGGAGGAGTTTGCGAAATGTTTCAAGGTACTATCGCACTGTGAGATTTCTCGTCACTGTGCCCCATTCTTCAGTACAGAACCTAAACACCGTCACATTCCAGAACCAATAAATCCTTATTGCACAGTAACCTCATGCACGTAGCGAGACTAACAGAATCTACAAGCAAATCAGGTTACGGTTCGCAGATGCAATACTTTATACAGTTTGGTAAGCAGTTCTGAACTTCCTGGAGAAACCTGCTCTTTCCACCTTCAGGGTACAGCCTTTGATAGCTATCTACAAAACTACACGGTGACAAACTACACAAAACGCTAAACTTAGTACCTACAGCCAAGAAAACCTCAGATCTCAGAATACCGAGTAACTTCCCGAGGTTTCAAACTCATGAATACAAGCCGAGGGGCTGACCGCACGCTAACCTGCTAGGACAAGGGAAAAGGTGAACAGTGAGCAATTACTGTTCCTTTTTTTTTAACATGTGCTGGGACCTGTCATGCGACCACAGCAAAACATGCAAGTCAAAACATTAATTGTGTATTCTGTATCAGTTTCTTCTGGTATTAAAAAAAATTGAATTAATATCTCTGTATTACGTCAATTGGAACATAACATACCGCAGGCACTATTTGTTTTCATTCCATGTGGAATGTATACGATACATTTTTACAATAATATAACTTTACTCAGCCACATTCCTCCATACATGAAAAAAACAGTTTTCATGTTATGCAAATCTTGTTTTTTGTGTGCGTATGTACGTATGTGTGTGCGTGCGTGCGCGCGCCAGCGAATGTCAAGCTGGTCACGTCAACTGAGAAGCAGTACCTAAAACAGTCTACCTCTGCTTAATGTTTCTATCATTTCAAAAACAAGTTATCGCTGCGACAAAAGTAACTCCATTATATGTCATAAATTTACGCAGCCCCCCCAAAACATTTCATGAGTTACTTTCATATTACTGAACATCTATCCACTTAACAACGCCATCTCGCTGCTAAAAAAAGAAAGAAAGAAACAAGGCAGGGAACGAAATTAAATACTGCAAAACCATATACACAAAGCTTGCAGGTGAAAAATTGCAACATTTCACAGTGACAGAGGAGACTGAACGACTCAGTAAATTGTTCAAAACTTCCACGTTTGTTCTTAATTATGAGACTTTTTAAATTGTATAATAAACCGCGTTAAAAATGGAGCTAAACGTTAGAGTGAATACCATTTATTGTCAGTATTAATGACAAACCTGACATGCTTAGCACACCTAAACACAGTGTCACTGTTCATAAATTACGTCTCTCTACGCTAATGTTTCATTTAATTACTTATAAGCCATGCTAGAAAATACTCTAAAATCGAGAGAGATTCGCAAAACGCGTGCTTTCAGACTGAAATATCTGCTTGTTCCGTTATCATTCGTTATGCTAGCAAGTACTTGCGAATATAACCAGATGTCATTAATCGCTTACAACCCTATAATTATGTATTGCTGTCTTCAGGCAGTGGCAGAAAAAGGAAATGTTGTTAGTATTTATGAATAGGAACGGTAGATACCGGCAATTAACGGCACTAAAACACAAATTTGAGTAGACACTTCTGTCTTAAGTAGAGTATCATAAAAACTGCTTTGTTCTGTTTATTTCTGCGTAAGTCTGCTTGTATAGACGATAAATTTTCCGCGGGCATGCATATTCAAAAATTTCCTGTTGAAATATATGTAAAAAAAAAATTAATTAATGTCGATTGTGCACCTAAAAATTCTGTTGCTTTCATACAGATCAATTTTGAAACGTTATTAGTTAACACGTTCTGCAGTTGTGCTTGATACTGTCCTTTGTCTTGGTGCATTATGGAATTTTTACCGTCAGGCATACCAACACGAAGGCCAAATGGAAAGTCTGGGGAATGAATGATACAAACACCACTAAATGACAGCTCGTTACATATCTGCTGTAAAACATAACCAGAACATAAGCAACTTCTGTGTAGAAAACTTCCTTTGATTTCACAAAAAAAAAAATAAATAAATAACATGACGGACACGCGAAATCTAAACGTATCAATCAGTTCACTCCCTATTTCACCAACATATGCACCTGTAAATCGATCAATATTATGCTAACACATTAAAACATTAAAAGATAAAACATTATGATATTAAAACTCCAACATGTTTCGGTTTTTTTATATAAAACCATCATCAGGGAGCAAGTTCGTACCTAATAAAATTACTTTTAGTCTATAGTTGTTTTTGAAGTATGTTGGCAGCATGTCATATTGTGCGTGTGATGGGGTTGGATTTCTTGTTACTTGTTCTTCCTTGCTCTGGCTTCTTGCATCTATAGTGGTCGTACCGCACCGCTAACCTCTAAAGTTGCATTTTATATATTTATTCAACAAATATAGGTACTGAATATTTTAAACGTGGTATATACTCTCCGTTTTTTTCTCTTCAAAATGCA
>Ga0123354_10019454_pt1 | contig 10665 bp, 11 predicted proteins | sample TergutLab28metaG_2_FD_97872 | JGI IMG/M metagenome (GOLD analysis project Ga0123354, IMG submission 97872) | Labiotermes labralis P4 segment gut microbial communities from Petit-Saut dam, French Guiana - Lab288 P4 | ecosystem: Host-associated > Arthropoda: Insects > Digestive system > Gut ...
ACAATTCGTCTCATGTTCAGTTCATCCACTAGAATGCGTTAACATGACCCGTATGAGAGTCCAACACGATTACAAACATCATGGATAGTCTGTCTACTGTCTTCTAGGATAACTTCATGCACTTTTGCAATCATGTCCGGAGTTGTGCATGTGGACGGTCGACCAGAATGTTTTATGATCTTCCACCAATTCCCAGCCATCTTAGAAACGCTTAAACCACTCAAATGCTCTTGCTTGGCTAAAAGCTTGCTCACCAAATGCCTCCTTTAGCATTCGATGGGTTTCAGCTGCAGTTTTGTTGAGCTTGAAGCAGAATTTAATGCAAATTCTTTGCTTGCTCCTTAACATCTGCCACTTCGATATTAGCACACACACATGAAATGGCGTAAAGAAAACAGCCAAAACTTGGAAACACGTGCACTTATGAAGACGCACGTTGGCTGACTAACGTTTGAAAGATACAGCAAGAGGCACCTAGCGGCGCAAGTTCACAGCGCTAATGGTTTGCACGGTATATTCAAATTCTCAGAAATTTTGGGTAGCACCTCGTAAACGGCAGCTTTTCAAGCACCATGCAGCACAGAATTCTTTCAGTTAGTTGAAGTTCGCAGCACTTTGCTTGTAATGGCATTTATGAGGAGTGAAAATTGAACAACAAATAAGAAAGGATACAAAACTTCAATATCATAACATAATGTAATGTAATGTCATGGATGCTCCACTGTTCCTGCTCGACTATGAAAATGGGATGCTCAACAGAACTGGTAAGAGGAGAACCGAAACAACCAAGATGAGATTATGGCAACTTACTAGCTACATCCTCTAACAAAAACATCATCATTCACAATGATTTACAGACATTTAACATCGGCAAAAGGTGTGAGGCTGGAAAAAACAAACTGGCATGACCACCTCTTATGAATGGACCCACACTGAACGGCATGACAAGCTGCGACCTACAAACTCAATAGTTTCAGACATATTGGATACCCAAGAAGATGGAAGGAGAACAGACTCTTTGGGTCTACCTTGCTGTTAATGATAAACACTGAACCTACAGATATTATACTGAGACCAAAGAAAAGCAGCACCCTCTATATCTTCCACAATTTTGTTATGCTGCCTCCTCCAGCAACTTGCCCACATTTACACCTGTATATATATATTTCATTCATTAGTATTCAGCCCTAGAGGCCGGTCCGGCAGGAACCAGAGCCCGGTTATGGAACCGATGTGGCTCTTGGCACACTGCATCCTAGGCATGTTCTTGGTGGTAGTTTGCCATTGCTTTCCCCCGCCTTCAGACGTTCCCACTTTCACCGCCACGTGCCTTTGCGTCCTTGGTGACGCAAGAGATCCTAGCAGTGAAAGGTGGAACTGTGGGCAAGAAAGATGTCCGGTAGTAATTTTGCCTAAATTCCGATTTCCACGCAAATTTAGGGATCTTTTACATGCCGCAAATCTACGACATGGGACTGACGGCTTTACTTCCCCTCTGAAGGAAGGTGTGCTGAGGATTTTTACGCCCTAAAAATCTGACAGCTTCGGCCGGGTTTGAACCCATGAACTTGGGTACCAAAGGCCAGCAAGCTACCTCTAGACCACTGAAGCCACTATATATATATATATATAAAAACAAAAGTTCTGGGAAGTGAAGCTGTGTCAATGAGTAAGTGCTTCCCACCGTTTCACAAGAACTTGGTGCCTGCAGTGTCACGAGTACAAGGTGCATGAGCGTTGAGCCTTTGAGGATGAGGGCAACATGTTACCTCAGGTCACTGGGAATCACTGACCCAGAAATGAAACGTCAAACTGCAGGAGACTGTAATCCTTCTCTCCAGTCATCGGTCCACACTATTTACAAGAATGTTCATAGTGACAAGCAGGTTAACAGCCCTTGACAGTGCTGCATGCTTTGTACTATAGGTAAATACACAAGTAAGCATAGACAGGCACGCTTTAAGTGTTTTTAAGTGTCAACATCCAGTGGGACTTCTTTTCATGGCTTCAGTACATACCTGAACCATCAACAGTCTCTTACGATCTGTTTCCTCACATCTGGTCATAAAAACTGCATGTTGGAGTGGGGAGAGCATTATAATCTCTTGTATCTGTGTTATGTGATAATATTTATTGAATTTACTATCAAGAGAGAACATAAGTACCACCAAACAGTTCTACTCCAAAGTCAAGGTGGACGCACAAAATACAAAGGCAGAGATTCCTACCTGCTGGACAGAACTGTGTCTGCCTGAGAGGGACTGTGTACCCTATAAAATTGCTCAGCATCATAATATGTATGTGTGAATTTTCTACTTACTAAAAGACCAGCATGATAATGCAATAAATTGAAGTTCAACTCAACACACCTGTCAGTAATATCTTCATGTACACTCACTCAGTGGCATGACACATGTAGTGAATAAGTGATTTCAGCCCATATGTGCCTCAGCATATATGAGTTACTCACCATCCCACGCCCAAGAAGACTGTCAATAAGCGCGTCATGAAGTGTTGCTCTAATGAGGCACATGCACATCGCAGTTGTCCGCAAACAACGAAATGTTTCTATCTTACACACCGACGGAGGTACACAGAACTCTCAAAAACTCCGATAGAATCAGTGGTCACCCAAGGGTTTTTTTTTATTTGTGTAATATTTCATATTTTATAAAAAAAAATGTAGATTCAGTGACTTTCCAACCATGATAGGTATGAGAAACAAATACCAGGAACAACAATACTAAATTGCATGACTTTTAAATGTTGAACTCATGGGGAAGCAAAACAGAACTACGCAAAATGATACCATAACAACAACTATAGAACACAGTTCGTACATTCGCCTATTACGACTAAGCCTCCACATCACCTCCACTAGGAAACCATCATTCACTCTTAGGCGATGCACAGTGACATTTTATAAGTTAATAGAAAATTACAGGTAAAAGCCAGTTACAGGTATTTACATTCAAAAACCACAACATTATTTGTAACTCCACTTTCCTCAGAAATGATTATTCTTGAAAGAGTGTATATGAAAAGCAAGAATTCTGCATGAATGAGGTGGGGACAATGACACTTACAAAAATGATACATCTGATGTAATCACACATTGTTTAAATGGCTGACCTTGCATGATCAGAAGACATGAAAATCACACAACAAAAGAATTGTAGTGCCCTGTAGAGAACACTTTATTTTATTCTATTTCACATATGTTGGTAGCATTTTAAGGATGGGTGGGTGCATCTCCCAGTTGAACAAAGAGGAAGTCCAGATCACCTCTCATTCACATAGCAACAGCAAATAGTTGAAGCTGCAGAAGACTGTTGCTAGGTGAATGCTGATTTTGGCTTAGAAGCGTGGTGTGGTTTTGTAAAGCGACGAGAGTCTTGGTTCAAACTTCAGTAACGACAGATGTGGAAGCAGAGAAGGAACAAATTTTATAAAATGTGGGCTTTGTTGCTCATTATTGTACCAGGTTAGCATAGTTAAGTTGTTCTGTACCAAACTGAAGTGTAGAAATGATTCAGATAATATTTGGTCTTATTTGAGGTGATCAGACTTTCCTTATGGAAATTCCTTTAGAGGAAATTGTAATCTTTGTGTTGGAGAAGCACCCTATGTTGTGCCTTAGATTTGATTGGGTTATTGTTCTTTCTTTAATGTTGTATATTTATGTAGTATGTTGTAGTGTCGTAGAATATATTATTTAGTGAAATATGTCATAGTAATGTCCAAAGTGGTGGCAGCGAATACCCTTTCTAGGTAATGGTGTCGGTGTTTGGGACGACCACCGCACCCCATTACAGAAACATATGGGGAATATCAGACAGATGTTTCAATGTACCATACAAAATATCTGCTAGTTGATCAATGGACTGATCAAAATTTTACCAAGAGGGCAGAAGTAAAGAAAATGGAACTTAAACAAAACAACTTTCTCATACGTACCTTTTTACAGAAAAAATTTTCACTCAGTTTGTCTGCAGTAGGTGTGAGAATAATGATAAACGTACCTACGTAACATGATGCTGACTATCGCTTCACCAACTACACAAGAGTGGCGAAGCCCCCTGAACTCGTTTCTCCTTGCTTCTTCTGCTGGCGGCCATACTGGCCAATAAATGAACCATCTTCATTCATGCCCTCTGTACACAAGTGCAACATCAACACATCAACAAAAATTAAAACCAAACAAAAAGTGAAAAAAATAAAATAAAAAATAAATAAATAAAATAAATCATAAACAAAATCACTGTAAATAGGACAGCTTCAGCAGTATTAAGAAGGTTCACAAACTCGCTAAGAAGCAGCACAAACAACTGCAGTTCTATAGGCACGGATATTACACAAGGTCTATGAAAACATTACAAGGAACAGATCTTCCTAAACATTAACCCCCTAAATAGCTAGATGCATTTCAATAATTTTTTTTTCTTTTCTTCTCCTCTAAAATTACTGGAGAATTAAACAAAACACTTGGTCTTAAGTGTGTAAAATAATCTGACATTCAGGTGACCGTGCATCGTTATAAATTCTTATAATAAAACCAACTAGATGCATTAATTTCCCAAATTTATTTTTGGAATAAAATTGTACATGTTTCGGACAGTTCCAACTGTCCATAATCAGGAGTTTTTGACCGTGAGCAGGATCAGGACGGAACTGAGTTCTGTCCTGATCCTGCTTCCAAGCTGTCAGCAAACCTGTATGACATATACTGTTGCTGTGTGTACAGTAAAAAACTCCTGACGATGGACAGAGGAACTGTCTGAAACATGTACAGTATTACTCCAAAAATAGATTTAGTGCATCTTGTTGGTTTTATTATAAGAATGTGTAAAATAACTTGCAACATGAACATGACACGACTGAGATTCAAGGTCTTGCTTACAAATACCAACATATTCTCTCCTCTAATGAAGTAGTATTTTGATCTAATGACATTTTCAAGCAGCAAATGGCAGAATGACATGGTGTTTACACAGACCTAATATTTCAATACACAAGAGAACAACTTTTAAAAAACTAACAAATAAATGTACCATTAAGTACAAAGACATAACAATCACAGTGAAAATAAATGAGCCATGCTTCCCACAGAGTTAAATGCAATACCTGCAACAGGAACTTCCATTAAGAAGTGCCTCTGCAGGTTCTGCATTGTGTACCTGAACATCCAAATGCCTGTGGTTTATACCCTTCCTACATGGAACTTTTTGAACATGGAGAAACAGAAGTAGCCTGCAAGTCATTTCAACACACATGCACAGCCTAATGAGTCAGCTGCTGACTATAAAATGCACTCACTTTCCTCTGTCAAAGGGAACCTTTGTAAAATTTCCATCAAGCTCATAGCAGTTCTAGTAGTGGTAAATGTAACAGTAATACACTGAAGAAAACAAAATGAGAGCAAGAGACTTCAAAACAGGTATACAGCATATTGACCTTCCCTGTGTCATTTATTCATACAAAGGTAAAGCAAATCCCATTACTGGCCTGGACAGGCCCTGAGGGTTCCAGTAGGTTGAGGCTCTCAGATTTCAAGACAATTGGCACATGAAGGTGGTAAGGTGTCAGTCCTACACACTGGCCATCTTTACCCCCCAGGAAATATTCCTGGTACTCATTTCTGTTAGAGGCTGAGTCAAACCCAGGGCCATAGTGTGGCCGGGAGGATTATGTCAATGAAAAATTGCAATGACATGATCAAGAATTGAACCTGTGACCTTCCAGTTTTAGCGCAGTGCCTCAACCAACTGCACCACTGTGTACCCCTCATTAATTCATATACATAACATCCCATACTGTGCCTTTGTCAAATAACTTTACACTTATCTCAGTCCACACATGGCAGAGCACGACTGTACAGCTACATGCTCCACACATACTAACTTCTAAATCACCACTGTAAGTGGACAGAAATGCATTACATGAAAATTTCCTTGTGACACATGAACATGCTTCTGCATCAACAAGCAGAGCACAGAGCAAAGATTTTAAATATTGACTCCCTATGCATCAGTTTCATCCTACCACCACCAGTTACTTTAAATCCTTTCCCTTGACAGAGGTGAGTGTAACTTCTTTAACTATTTTCATAAATTAATTTCATAAAGTACCAATAATCATACTTCATAATATATATATGCTTGCAGTCTCTTACAATATTAAAAATTTGGGGGGGGGGAATCTGTTTGCAATCAGAAGAGAAACACAGACAAAGAGCGACATGAAAATAATATCTGTGTTACCAACCTGTGTCTCCATCGCCATATTCTGCCATGGAGTCTGTGTCACTTTCAGGGGCAGCTTTAGGGTCACTACTCATTGACCCCCGACCATGGGATTTATCATCTAGTCTGAAAGATCACAGATGTATATGAATAACTTAACTCGTATTTCACTTAGTACAGCGACGATAATTAAATCATGCAGAAACATGGCGTTCAGAGGGGAAAATTAAAATGAAATTTCAAATGGCAGAATTTTTTAAACATGGTGATGAACCTCCGACACTCTTCTTACGTAATATGAACTTTTTAAGGCTAACTCTGCACCACAAAGTTCACGGACATGGAAACAAAAGGTACCAGAATCAAGGTACTCACAGCGGTTTTGATGAGCATTTGAGTCGTCTGGGATTTGACACCGTCACTGGATGAACGGTTCCCGATGTTTCAAAAGAGTGTATCACCATCTTCAATGGTAACCTTACCTTGAAGGTGAAGGCAACACAATCCTTCAGAACATCTGGAATTACTCATCCAACAACATACAATTATATCCCAAGAGACTCGAATCCTCAAACACCCAAGAAAATCCTAAAGTGCCTTTCTGAGGCCATTAATAGATTGCACTGGAGCAGCACAAGTTGTCAATTCCACTGCATCTTTATACAAGATAAATTAATTTAGGTTATCTATTAAATTATTTATTGGAAGCATTTTACTTAAAATGTACATTTACAAAACTAAACAAATGCACAAATGACAAACATAGCAGCAGAGTCTTTCACTACTCCTACACATTTTGGCACATCTGTGCCATCCTCAAAGAGTTCATACACCAAATTTAAAACTTGCTAAAGCATTAACAGCTTACAGCCGTAATATTCATTGTATGTAGCATTCAGCAGCTCAATTCAAAGTGCAGGATGGCTGGGTATGCATAAACATATCATGTAAAGGTAAAGGTAAGGTGATCCCACTACAAGCCCGGTGTGGCCCAGAGGGTGGGAAGAGGTATAGCTCTACTCTTCCATGACCGCGGCACTAGAAGGGGGTGAGTGGTCAGTAGCATGCCCTGGCCACACTTTACCCCCGGGAAAGACCCAGTACCCACTGTACAGGAGGCTGGGTGGGCCGCAGGGCCAGCCTGGATGGGCGGAAAGTCTCGTCCCTATCGGGATTCGATCCTGGACCGTCCAGCCTGTAGTCAGTCGCTACACCAACTAAGCTACCTGGCCCACATAAGGGTATCATGAGTATAATATATTACTGAAGTATTAAATATAGGTCATACTGAATTTTGCAGCTGATATAAAATATACAAAATGATAGAGGATGGTTAAAATTCTACATTTATTATACTGATGCAGCATTTGTCTGTGTATACATCTAGCGTTGAGTTCAATCCACTGTGGATGACATCCTGTGAATATACTGAATTTCTTAGTTAAATCCTGAAATTTGTATACTGTTGTCAAAGATATACAATAAACATAAAAATATAAAATATATTACATTAAATGCCACAATAGTGCAAGACTACACTGATGTGTTTGTCACATGTGCATTGGTTTGGTTTTATAAATGAAAATTTTAATTTATACATTCTTCACATAGATATTTTGTGTGCACGCGCGTGCGTGCGTTTGTGTGTGTGTGAGTGAGAGAGCGATAGAGAGGGGGGGCTGAATTATGTGAAGAAATACAGAAGCTTGGAAGTAAAGTTATTATGTATCAACATAGCAAACAACAAGGTTCCTGTCTAAAGCGACTCATACTTACGGTTGTGAATATTCATGAAATCCTGGCTCCTCTGGATAGTCTGTGCGCCCATGCGCAGCCTCCCGTTCATGAACTGCATACTTTCCGCCGCGGTTACGTTTGATGATGCAGACAATTATCAACACAAGCAACAAGAATGCAATGGCCAACATCATTCCTATGAACCACCCTGCAGTAGCGACATTCTCCTTTGGCTTTATGATGATGCTATCTGTTTGCGAGAACAAAAATATATATATATATATATAATATATACACACATACACACAGCATGATTCAAAAAGATGGACTCAATTTCATACGTCTATATTTCCTGAACTATAAATGGTAAGTGAATGATCTACATAACATTTGAAAGAGGAGGTCCTAAATTTTCAAATACCACCACTAGAGCGCTTGCCTTGCGCACAGCTGTGCAGCAGCGATAGATGAGAGCAAAATGGCTACTATGCAGCAGAAGATTTTTTGCATTCGTGAGTTCATTAAAACTGAGTCGGCGACTGCTGTGCAGCGTGTGTTTCGTCTTTGTTTCAACATTCAACCGCCAACGGGGAAGAGCATTTGTCTTTGGAAACACCAATTTGAGCCAACAGGCTGTGTAGAGGCAAAAGCTCTGGCTGACCACATGTATCAGTGGAGAACGTGAGACGAATTCAATAGAGTTCTGAGCGTAGCCCATGCAAGTCAACCCGCAGAGCAAGCAGAGAACTTGGAATACCACAACCAACTGTCTGGCATGTGTTGAGGCACCGTTTACTGTTCAATTAAATCCATCCTTTTGAATCACCCTATATATATATATATATATATGAATATTATTTCCTTACAGAAGAAAAATATCTAATAAGTCACATATTTGTTGCAAGTACACAAAAACTTCACAACTCACAGCCCTGTCAACCATGCCAGTGATTCTGTACCTTCTCATCCTGCACCCACCATGCATTTGGTCAAAACAGACCACATTCCCACCACAGTAAAAAATTCTCTTTTTCCAACAAGTGCACTTTTATAATCACAAACATTTTAATATTTCATTAATCATTATTAAAATTAAAACCCCTTGTTTTCAAAACTTCTTGACCCAAACTAGCTAAGTGTTCAGTTCCCAAAGTGATGAAGACATGTCTTCTCTGTTCTTGGGTGAGTAGCTGCTGATGTCATTAAGGATCACAGTGACTTTTATGTGTAGGTTCGAGTCTCAGAACAGGAGTCGTGTGGGGAACAGTTGTGGGTGATCAGTGTGGTGAATACAAAGGATGTGTGGTTAAGCCACAACACCTATATAATGGACACCATCTGCCCCCATGGTCACTGTTCTTGGACTGCTTGACACTGTGATGATGAAGGCACTACGATCCTTTAAAACATCAGAAACTATACACCCAAAAACTCAGCATCATATCTTACAAGGCTTGGATCTTCACCAACACCACTATGAGAACACTGAATCTCCCAGCTGCTACAACGTTGTCATTCTGAGTTACTACGTTCAAGTGTGGGGATCTCCGCATGGGAAATGGTTATAAAATCACAAAACTACTGTTGTTGTTGTTGTTGCTGCTACTACTGCTGCTGTTTGTTTTTGTTGACTTCTTTCTCGTATGAACAGTCCAGTTGGGAAGACAAATCAGTGGTTACACAGCTGAGGTTAAAGAAGTTCATTTGGTAAAATGCAACAACTATGGATGTTAATGACACACAGACACAGTTACCTGCACCTATTTTTTTTACTATGTATCAAAATTAATAATTTTTTAATCACTGTAGAACAGGCCATGAAGGCCCATACAGGGAGTAGAGGTATAGCTCTACTCTTTCATTAACCTCAACACTAGATGAGGGTGGATGGTCAACGCCACGCCCCGTCCGCTTTATCCCCGGAAACAACCCAGTACCCATTGTATAGGAGGCTGGGTAGGCCCCAGGGCAGATGTGGAGAGGATCGGAAAATCTTGCTACCACCGGAATTCGATCCCCGGACCATCCAGCCCATAGCCAGTCGCTATACAGACTGCCCTATCCCGGCCCACATGTACCAAAATTACTATGTCATAATTTACAAGTTGTCACAGTTCATTTGCATTTTTCACTGCCAAGCATTTGACATGGGAAAATATCCAAAATCCATTAACCTTTCTCACTGCCCATCCTATATACGAGATGCAAGTACTGCTACCACACCATGATAATACGAGTATGTCTTATATTCAGTTAAATATATTTACTGAACTTTTTGAGTCATACTACAAAATTTGTTATCCAAAAAAATGCTGCGTATTATAACGTTATCTCTTTTGGTTCATAAAATAATCACATTTTACATAACATACGTACTGAACTGCAAACGTCCATATCCAGTGCCAAAGGGTCTAAACTTTATTGCCTAAGACATAGGCTGGTCACTAAATTGTACCAGCAAATGGCCTAGCATACCATAAGTTGAACCCTGTGTGTTTGCTTGATAGAAATTTAAATGTCCATGCTCTACCAGATACAATTGCCATTTAAATCTCTCTTAACCCTTTGGTGCCAGAATTAACCCCCCCCCCCCCCCCCCCTTTTTCGTTGTTTCGGCCACTTAAAGGGCTTACCCCACGACACATTAAATATTTTTTTTTTCCAGCGCAACGGGGATCGAGGTAAA
>Ga0123354_10019455_pt1 | contig 10664 bp, 7 predicted proteins | sample TergutLab28metaG_2_FD_97872 | JGI IMG/M metagenome (GOLD analysis project Ga0123354, IMG submission 97872) | Labiotermes labralis P4 segment gut microbial communities from Petit-Saut dam, French Guiana - Lab288 P4 | ecosystem: Host-associated > Arthropoda: Insects > Digestive system > Gut ...
GGCGACTGGAACCGTTTCAAAATCACTCAGACAGTACCTGAGCAACGTATCAGGAAAGCACGAAATTAAGGAACTGCACAAAACAGCCACATTGGGCACTGCACACAAACTGCGGGAAGTGCTAATGTAAAAGTACGGAACATATTGCACGGGCGAAATAACATTACATGCAGCACAGACTGTAAATACAGAACAGCTGCAACACTGCTTACCGAAGAAACGTATAAATACCCCTGGGAAAGACCCGGTACCCATTGTACAGGAGGCTGGGTGGGCCCCACGGCCGATCTGGATGGGCGAAAAATCTCGTTCCCTCCGGGATTCGATCCCGGACAGTCCAGCCCGTAGTCAGTCGCTATAACGACTGAGCTACCGGGCCCACGTTACTAGAAATTAATTTAGTTATTTAACTAGACAACAGCACACCTTTTATATCAAGCAGTCCCATTACAGGCCTGGAATGGCCCAGAGGGTTCCAGGAAGTTAAGGTTCTCAGATTTCATGCCAAAGGCACAGGATGGTGGTAAGGTTGTCAGCCTTACGCACCGGCCGCCTTTGCCCCTAGGAAATACTCCTGGTACCCATTTCCGTTACAGCATGAGTCGACCCCAGGGACATAGTGTGATCGAAAGGATTTTATATCAATGAAAAATTCCAATAACACCAGCTGGGATCGAACCAGCGAACTTGCGAATTTGTAGCACAGCACCTTAACCTCTGTGCTAACGCGGTCCCCCTTTATATCAGGAATAAATGAATAAATAAATCAGCTAGTAAAAAGAAAATAACCAAAACTATATGTGATTCGGTGAACCACATCCGTCTCCCGAATGACGTTCTCCTACCAGACTGAGCACGTCGGGACATGCAAGTTATAATAGGGCGATCGTGTATAACACAAATACACAGATACTGTGGAATTGCATAAAAAACGAATAAAAATAATAATTCGCATTCAGTTAAATAAATTTTCCAGTTTATTTTCTCGCTGGAAGATCAGCCCGTTGGCCAAAATACAGGAACAGCACGAAGCGACTAACAAAATACCAGCATCGAAGCCAAAACATATTAAATTAACCCTAAGATAATATTAAGAAAATAAAACACCAAAAGACATACATTACAATATATAAAAGAGAAGGAAAATACATAATTGGAAAATAATACCTGACCATTTAACGGGGGGGGGGAGGGAAATTAATAAATAGAAGAATCGGGCAACGAAAGATAGGAAACCCCGTGGGATAGTATTAGTAATTTAGCCTGTTGTTTTGTATGGGTGTGAAACTCGGTCGTTGACATTGCGGGAGGAAAGGAAGCTGAGGGTGTTTGAGAACATGGTGTTGAGGAGAATATTTGGACCTAGGAGGGACAGGTAACGGGGGAATGGAGGAGATTGCATAACGAGGAGCTAAATGATCTGTACTCCTCAGCCAATATTGTGCGGGTGATAAAATCGAGAAGAATGAGATGGGCTGGGCATGTGGCGCGTTTGGGTGAGGAGAGGGGTGTGTATAGGGTCTTGGTGGGGAAACCGGAGGGAAAGAGACCACTGTGGAGACCTAGGCGTAGATGGGTGGATAATATTAGGACGGATCTCCAGGAGATGGGATGTGGGTATATGGACTGGATTGGGCTGGCCCAGGATAGAGACAGGTGGCGGAAGCTTGTGAGTGCGATAATGAACCTTCGGGTTCCGTGAAATGCGGGGAATTTCTTGACTAGCTGCAAATCAGTTAGCTTCTCAAGAAGGACTCTGCACCATGGAGTAAGTAAGTAAGTATTACATTTAATTATGTTCTTTAGCAAAGTGCCATGATGGTTGATAATATAGATTTTGCTACAGAGAGAATTAGCCACAGAAACAAATGTGGCAGAAGGGCTGTTCTGAGCACAAGACAGAGCGGTCAAAATGGAGTGGTCTCTGGTTTTTGTAAGGGGTACCGGTAGACGGGATTGAATCCCGGTGGAGGCGAGATTTTCCGTACCTGTCCAGACCGGCCCTGGGGCCCACCCAGCCTCCTGTAAAATTGGTAACGGGTATTTCCCGGGGGTAAAGAGCGGCCGGGGCGTGACGCTCACCCCTCACCCCCTTCTTGTGCCGTGGTCAAGAAAGAGTAGAGCTATACCTCTACTCCCCTTGTGGGCCGTAATTCTGTACAGAGCCTCAGTGCCTGTACAGTACAAGGATGCACTTTACCTTACCTTTTTTTACCTGTAGACGGACGGTATTAGGGATGGAAGGGAAAGTAATTCCGCTAGCGAAAACATTCATAAGGAACAAGGCATCGGGTTGCATCCACCTTAAGCGAAGCACAGGTAGATTTAGCCTAGCCAAAATTTGATCGTATTTATCGGAGCCAAAGTTAATGGAAAATATACGGAGGTGCTGGTTATTCCGACCTACTTTCCGATGTCGTAGGACGGAATCGACTGTGTCGTTGGAAGCCAATCTACTGCTCAGATCAAACAATATATGCTTGCTGCAGACTGTCAAGAACCATTAGAGGGATTAAGGCAACTTGTTTGTTACTTCAGTTTTCTTTTAAAATTCCTGTTTTTTTCTTTCCCCAATGCCACCACATGTCCTTGTGGACTTCGTGGTCCTCCCTCCTGGGCATGGCAGGAGTGTAACCGACTTCTGAGTTTGCGACGTTAATGAGGCGCAGTTACGTTGTCCCGATGATGTGAGTGGTGATATAGGTGGATGTAGTGCCACGAGGGTACTTAAACCTACATTATACTAACCTACCCATACCATGGTCACCGCGGGAATCCTCCCCTTCAGGGAAAATTCCCACGGTAGAGCCGGGAATCGAACCCGGGACCTCATGATTAGTAGTCAGAGACTGACCACTAGACCACGAGGCTGGTCGTTTCTGTAATGACCAAAAGCAGCATTCAACAAAACAAGACTCTTTTCATCACCAAATTAGACTTAAAATGTAAGGAATAAACCAGTATATTGCTACGAGGGTGAGTCATGCGAAAACCTCAAATATATAAATAAACTGCATAACGTCACGGACGATATGGTGTGCTGATCCATGACTCATATCCAGATGTGCGGCTATTTCATTCACTGTTACGTGGCGATTTTCCTTCAAGATGTCTTCAACTGCTGCAATGGCCTCTGGTGTCACTACTGGGTATGCCTGACCGGGTCGAGGAGAGTCTGTTACAGAACTAATGCCGTTCATGAACTTCCTAGTCCACTAGTACACTTGCTGTAGTGACAGACATGCATCACCATACTGAACTTTCATTCGTCGATGAATTTCGATGGGTTCCACCCTTTCACTACTTAAAAAACGGATGAGAGGACGCTGTTCTTCTTTGGTGTATGTTGCAAGCGGGGCCGCCATCTTTACACTACTACTGCGCCGTCGTGCTGCATTCCTGCATCGTACTGCCACCTGTCAGCCACTCTTCAAACCACGAGTATCATTGTTGACAACTTACAAGACAATCAGCTATGTTTGGAATTTTTATCGCAATTTTAAGTGTTTCCTTCGACTTTCCCTCGTACATTTGGAGCGCAGCTTTGTATGGTAGTGAAACTGGTACACTTCGGAAAGTAGATCAGAAATACCTGGAAAGTTCTGAAATGTGGTACTGGATAATGATGGAGAAGTTCACTATCACCGATCGTGTGAGAAATGAATAAATAAGTGGTACTACCCAAAAGTTCCCGAACTTCCTCTGCCGTAATTTATTTCAGTAACACACCAACAAATGCACATATATTCATTTAATAATCTAAAATTCACATTAAAACACTTAAAACGCTCCTACATGTTTCGATCATACGATCATTCTCAGGGAGCACACTTTCTTCTAGCTAAAGTTATAGTGCGCTGTGCGACGTATAGCGTGAGAATGCAGTCGCACAGGCTCATTCTGAACAGTATACGACCCACACAGTACACAATACACGCTGCCAGAGCACCAAGTTAGCATAACGAAGTAAATCACTTAGTGTTTTAAACTGTTACTTTAGCAAGGAACAACGTATGCTTCCTGAAGATGATCGTATGATCGAAATATGTAGGAGCGTTTTAAGTGTTTTAATGTGAATTTTAGATCATTAAATGAATATATGTGTATTTGTTGGTGTATTAATTTTAAATTAACTAGAGAATGCACGGTGCAACGATAAATATGAAATGTGTGTAAACCTTATTGTTGCACCGTGCACTTCGTAGAACCACTTCAATTATTAATCAACAATTGCACTTACATAAATTCCACATAAAAACACTTAAAAACAATTAATATCGCTCCGACATGTTTCCATCCTTTTTAGATCATCATCAGGGAGCTCCCTGATGATAATCTAAAAAAAGATCGAAACATGTCGGAGTGATTTTAAGTATTTTTATGTGGAATTTATGTAAGTGCAATTGTTGGTTAATAACTGAAGTGATAAAATGTGTGTATTTTGATTTTCTCTACAACTTTTGTCTGAAACATTTCTCATTCTAAGAAGAATCCAGCGACACTGTATAATGTGTACATAGGTGTTCACGTAAAGTGCCGGTTATTCTTGTCAGATTTTAATGAAATTTGGATTTTCCAGAGAGATTTTTAAAAAAATCTTCAAATATCAAATTTCATGGGAAGATCCTCTGTCGTAGCTTTACCACTTAAAGAAATTTCTATTAGCCCCCATACCCTTCGAAGTACTCCCCTTTGACATTGATACAGCGATTCCCGCGGGATTTCTATGATGGGAAGCACTGCTAGAATTCATTTCGTGTCAGCGTCTTCATCGCGTCCTGCGATTCCGGTCTGTATCTTTTCAATCGTGTCAAAACGACGCCCCTTGAGTTTCAATTTCATATTCGGGAATAGGGAAAAAATCACAGGGGGGGCGAGGTCCGGTGAGTAGGGAGGGTGGGGGGGATAACCGTCGTATTTGTAGAAGCCAAAAACTGCCGCCGCACAACGAGCGATGCGTGAGCCGAAGCTTTGTCACGATGCAGGGCCAGGGAGTTGTTGCGCCGGATGTTTTCCCTCTCTCTCTCTCTCTCGTCTCAGAACGTCGCAATAGAAATTTCCATCCACCATCTGTCCTGGTGGAACAAATTCCTTATGCACTATGCCTTCAATGTCAAACTTTTGCCACATTTTCGGTCGTGGTTCCGGTCGAAGGTCGTCCAGAACGCTCATCATCGACTGACATCCACACGTTCTTGAAACGCGTAAACCATTCGTAGCTTTGCGTTTGGCCTAGGGCATCATCACCAAATGCTTCTTAAAGCATTTTGTCACGTTTCCGAAGCCTTCTTGCCGAGCTTGAAACAGAATTTGACGAAAATCCGTTGCTCCTTCACTTCAGTCATTTTAACAGGTCGGTACGATCACTAAACAGCACTAACACGACGTCACAAAAATGCACAGAAAACACACACACGTCCACACACCAAAACTCCGCTTGGCAGAGTGGTTCACAAAGGGTACAACTCGCGATACCTTGCGGCACACAATTGTACTACAAGCGGTTTTCGTGCGGCATTCCTATTTCGGAGACTCCTGCGTAGCACCTCGTATTACAAAGAGTCAAGGAGGAAAGGAATATTCTACATGCGGTAGAAAGAAGGAAGGCTAATTGGGTGGGTCACATCTTGCGTACGAACTGCTTCTAGAACACGCAAATGAAGGTAAGATGGAAGAAGGATAGAAGTGACGGTAAGACGAAGAATAAGAAGTAAGCAGCTATTGGTGACCTTGAGGAAAAGAGAGGATACTGGGAATTGAAAGAGGAAGCATTAGATAGCACTGTGTGACGAAATCACCTTGAAAGACGCTATAGACTTGTCGTAAGACAGACTGTTGCATAAATGAAATAATGGCTGGAAGATGACCGTTTCGGTCGAAACGTGCAGCTACGCACAGTTCGGCGAATTTGTTTATTGTTAATAAAAGCTTTGTGGAGACGATAATTAGGTACTTGTGTAATGAATCTCATATTTTCCATTCCTTTTTCCACGTTTCGGAGGCGTTAAGTTACTGTTGGGCGAACTAACGTGTTATAAAGTTGCAGTTTGACGTTTCGGGATATTAATTTTGATGTGAATAGTTTTTTTTGTGAAAATGGTATGCCTTATTTCCTGCTGCTTTTCTTTAATTTCCTCCTCAATAGAGCTGTCAGTATTCACTATTGTTCCTAAGTATTTAAATGAATTCACTTGTTCAAACTGTTCTTCTCCTGTATTTAACTTGTATCCCCACTATTTGCAATACCCGGTTATAGCTTCTTAGATTTTAAGAGTCTCATTAAGACAATCTTATTTATATGAGGTTTATCAGACAAGATGTCATTTCACATTTTGTAAAAATTAATTGGATTTCCAATAATTTACGCAGCGTTTTGATGACATGGTTCAATAAGAAGGCCTGATGATGACCCTATACTTACTCCATGGTGCAGAGTCCTTCTTGAGAACCTAACAGGCTTGCAGCTGGTCAAGAAATTCCACGCATTTCGCGGAACTCGAAGGTTCATTACCGCACTCACAAGCGTCCGCCACCTGTCTCTATCCTGGGCCAGCCCAATCCAGTCCATATACCCACATGCCAACTCCTGGAGATCCGTCCTAATATAATCCACCCATCTACGCCTAGGTCTCCCCAGTGGTCTCTTTCCCTCCGGTTTCCCCACCAAGAACCTATACACCCCCTCTCCTCACCCATACGCGCCACATGCCCAGCACATCTCAGTTTTCTCGATTTCATCACCCGCACAATATGGGGTGAGGAGTAATGATGACCCTATAGGGTCGAAACATGTAGCCAACTTGCATAATAAATCGACGTGCTTGACGTATATTGCTTTATTATTTTAATGCTTTATATCACATCGGGATGACTTCGAACAAATTTCCCTCATCCGCTTGTTCTGTGCAATGATACAAAATATGACTTTTGTGGGGCCGAAATCCAATTCTAAGTATCATTCAATCAAAGGGAAGGCAAGGAATGGATAATGTAACACTGAAGCGCGTTCGCGTTCCCACTGTAGTCGTAGAGAAGCAATAAGTATTACATATTCTGAGTTGATGTTTGTAGCTTTAGTTATCCAGCATGCAATGCGAATGCGCCATATTGTCATCTGTGGCCTGTCCGGCTCTACAATATTTATCCACATTATCAAAACAGCATGACTTTCCACACACAAAAAAATTATTCAACATAAGATGTGTTTTGATTTTCTCTACAGCTTTCCTCGGAGACATTTTCTCACTTCAAGAACAATCCAGCGAGACATTATTATAAATATTTAATTAAAAATATAGTGATATTTACTACCGTCTAAAAACACAACATTGATTATATAATCAATAATATGACAAAACTTTGTAGTTAATTTCTGTGCGATATGTTTCGGCTGTAAAACAGGCCATCATCAGGCCAGTCTAGGTAGATGGAAAATGTGCACTGAATGGGATCCCATGTCGTTTATACACGGGAAGTGTGCACTCTATGGGATCCCATATCGTTTACACACGGAAAGTGTGCACTCTATGGGATCCCATATCGTTTATACATGGAAAGTGTGCATTTTATGGGATCCCATGTCGTTTATACATGGAAAGTGTGCACTCAATGGGAACCCGTACCATTTATAAATGGAAAGTGTGCACTCTATGGGATCCCATATCGTTTATACACGGAAAGTGTGCACTCTATGGGATCCCATATAATTTATACATGGAAAGTGTGCACTGGATGGGATCCCATTCCATTTTTAACTGTAATTAACATACTGTTTTAATTATACCTTTGTAAACGATATGGGATCCCATAGAGTGCACACTTTCCATGTATAAATGATATGGGATCCCATACAGTGCACACTTTCCATGTATAAACGATATGGGATCCCATACAGTGCACACTTTCCATGTATAAATGATATGGGATCCCATACAGTGCACACTTTCCATCTACCTATACTATGTTCTATTTTGGCCTAATGATGGCTGTTTTACAGCCGAAACATGTTGCACAGATGTTAACTAGAGAGTTTTGTTATACTATTGATTATATGTGTTGTGTTTTTAGACGGTAGTAAATATCAATTTATTTTCACAACACAACGGGATGGACTCGTATTACATTTTTAAAAATAACGTTCCCTGATTTCCCAACCAGTACACACACACACACACACACACACACACACCACACATACACACACACACAACACACACAAAACCCCTCACATACACACACACACACACACCAACACCAACACACACACACACACCACACACACACACACACACACACACACACACACACATATATGATTGCAGATACTTATGTATTCATGTAAAGCACCCGTCGCTGTTGTCAGATTTTATCAAAAGTTGAAATTTTCTCGACAGATCTTCGGAAAAAAAACACTAAAATATCAAATTTCATAAAAATCCGTCCAGTGGGAGCCGAGTTGTTCCACGCGGACGGACAGACAAACAAACACACAGGCGGACATGACGGAGTTATCAGTCTATTTTTACAATTTTGCGAACGCTTCTAAGAATAGCTTACTGTTACAATCCTGAATCAACATCCGTTTAAACGAACGCGTTGTCACGAATGATATGCCTCAAGAACGTGAAGTGTGAGTCAATGACATAAACCTCTGAATTCGATCATAAAACGTTTGAATTCTTCGTCGTGGTTTAAGAACTGAAATGGGTAGATAATACTAGTGGAACACGAAAAGAAAAACCGTACTTATAGGTCAGAATTATGTCCGGAAGGGATGTCAGCCGTAACATGATGGCCCTTGTGGCCTGTCTCAGTTCCTTCGGGCAAATTCCAGTAAAGCATCTCTTCCAATTCATTATTCACTAATCAATTTAGCATTCGACGTCAAACAGCCTGAGATACTAACAGCGACATTAAATAAACAACAAATAGAAAACAGATAAAGTGATCCCGTTACAGGCCCGGTGTGGCCCAGAGGGTGGGTAGAGGTATAGATCTACTCTTCCATGACCGCGGCACTAGAAGGGGGTGAGTGATCAGCAGCACGCCCCGACCGCACTTTACCCCCGGGAAAGATCCGGTGCCCATTTTACAGGACGCTGGATGGGCTCCAGGGAAAATCTCGTAACCACCGGGATTCGATCGCGGACCGTCCAGCCCGTAGTCAGTCGCTATACCGACTGAGCTACCCGGCTCAGATAATAAAAAGGTAAAGCAGTCCCGTTACAGGCCTGAAGTGGCCCAAAGGGTTCCAGGAAGTTAAGGTTCCCAGATTACATGAAAACGGCACAGGATGGTGGTAAGGTTTTCAGCCTTACGCACCGGCCGCCTTTACCCCCAGGCAATGCTCCTGGTACTCATTTCTGTTAGAGGCTGAGTCGACCCCAGGGCCACAGTGCGATCGGAAGGATTATGCCAATGAAAAAATTCCAATTACACCATCTGGAATCGAACCAGCGACCTTCCGATTTGTAGCACAGCACCTTAACCACTGTGCTACAGCGGTCCCCACCCGGCCCCGATAATACTAATGGAATACGAAAAGAAAAACCGTACTTATATGTCAGAATTATGTCCGAAATGGATGTCAGCAGTAACATCGACTGTTCCACGGCCTTTGTGGTCTGCCTCAGTTCCTTGGGGCAAATTCCAGCAAAGCATCTCTTCCAATTCATTATTCACTAATCACTTTACCATTCGACTTCAAACAGCCTGACAGTAACAGCAACAGTAACCCTTTCAAGTTTAAAGGTGTCTAATAGTGAACTGAATATCATTCATGAAACCACAACTATGTTAGTATGGATTTATGATGGTATTTAATAGCAAAAAATAACTACATGTTTGACGTCTAACCCACTAACCACGCACCCCCAACCCAATTGAATACCACAGACAACACAACCTATTATCACGGTCCCCAAACAACCCCCTCCCCAATACCTACCCATAAACTTACATCCTACCAGTCATTGACCATTAGACTTCCCAATAAATAAACTGATTTTAACGCGTAACGATGATGAGATCTCAGCATCGCCTCGCAATATAGGCATATATATGATACTCTTTGATCAAAATTGTAATAACCTGAAGATGACCGCTATTGGCCGAAACATGTAGTTATTTTTTGCTATTACATACCATCATAAATCCATACTACTATAGTTGCGGTTTCATGACTGATATTCACCTCACTATTGGTCTTTTCTACACACAACGGGGATGACACACCTCAGAATGAAAAGTGTCTGTTTTATATTATGACTCAGTCCGTACCGCGCTGTAAACACTTTCCACCTCGGCTATACAAAACCAATCTGCTAATGTTGTCTAACGCAAAAGTCGCTGTTTGTTCTGAGATCCGTACAAAACACATAAAAGCTACGTGAGAACAACGTAGAATTTTTTAATGTTAATCCTGGCGGTACGTAAAGTAATCGCGAGTCTTTAAAAGGTTAAATAACCCACAAATACATATACAAATATGTAAATAAATATTGTATTTTTTTAAACTTTTCCAATCAGTGAAGTGGTATGAGTTGAAGTGAAGTGCAATATAGAGAATGGGGGGGGGGGAGTTTTTATGTAAAAGGATTATAGGAGAAGTAAGTGTTGAGAAGTGGTGGTTTTGGTGGCGGCGTGTGTGAGTTAGTGTTTGGAAA
>Ga0123354_10019456_pt1 | contig 10664 bp, 6 predicted proteins | sample TergutLab28metaG_2_FD_97872 | JGI IMG/M metagenome (GOLD analysis project Ga0123354, IMG submission 97872) | Labiotermes labralis P4 segment gut microbial communities from Petit-Saut dam, French Guiana - Lab288 P4 | ecosystem: Host-associated > Arthropoda: Insects > Digestive system > Gut ...
TGTATGGCTGAGAGTCAACAAACGCAGTAATATTTAAACACACTGTAACTTGGTGCTCATCATTTTAAGGGTGGTGGTTTAAGGTAAATTTGGATGGTGCTGTATGATATAATGCACTTACTGTCTTGAATAGTGTAGAGATTGCAGATTATGTTAATAGTAAATTTTAGCTTGAATGAACTATTCCTGTGGTTTATAAATTGCTGCAGAAGGTATATGTAGCTCTATGCATTGTAGATCAGGAAATGTTTTTAGTTGTACCTGTTCTTGTTGTCTTTGCTGTTGGATGCTAACAAAGAGAGGAAAATAAACACATTTGTGGACATTTTACCTGTATTGGCCATAAATTGTACCATTACCTGGCTGTCAGACACTCTGAAGAAGGTTAAGCCTGTGGTCCAAATGACAATAGATATACTTCCACAAACTTCTGAACTGAAGTACAGATGATTCTCTCCAATTAGTACTGAGAATTGTGTATCCTTTCTTGAAACTGTACCATATGCTATGAGGGTTTTGTGGTAACTGAAATATGCTGAAAGGGGGCAAATATTTGTAAGGGCTTGCTGGATCTGGAGGAATTCTCATTTGAGCAGCACTTTGATGTCTTTTCCTGTGTTTTTGTAAATGCTGTGTCACCATCTAGTAATCTTTTGTACATCTATTTTTATTTTCATTCATTTATTTTCCATTTATCCATTTACAGGCACAACCTAACAATGTAGAAACAGTCATAATGTAGTCGCACACTGTATCTGTTAAATTATAGCTGTCAAAAGAGAGAATACAATTGTAATACAAGGATTACATAACAAAATATTGATTATAATATTAAAACATAGCAATCAGGAATATATATAATTTATTAGAATTAGCATATTCTTCAATGGAATAAAATGCATTGGAAAAAAAAAACCTCTTTAAAACCAATTTAGAAACTTATATTACATTCGCTACACACTTTATATGAGTAGGAAAATGATTAAAAATTTTAATTCCTACATAATGAGCTCCTTTTACGTATTTGATTTAATTAGTAATGGGTAGTTGAAAATTATTAGCACGTCTAGTGTCATGGTTATAGATTTCTAAGTTATTTGTAAATAAATGTCTGTTCACCCACCACATACAATAAAAGAGAAATATTTACTGAGAATAGAAACGTAAAATTTACATTGTTTTAGGCGGTTATGTACGTGAATCCATTTTGTTTGAATTAATCATATTTCTTAAAATTTTTTTTTCATTCTGAATATTTTAATACTATTAAGAGTGTTACACCAAATATTATGCAGTAGGATATGATAGAAAGCATGTAAGAAACATAGAACATTCTTAAGGCTTTCCTTGACAACATTGCTTTTACAGCTGTTCTTACATAACTTGCAGAATTCAATCTGGAACATAATAGTCAATATTATTATCCCAAGAGAGAGTGTCATCAATCACTACACTCAGAAATTTTTATATGGAACATTAACAATAGTTTTATGAAAGTAATTAATATCTGATGTATTTTAAATGCAATTTTTAGTTCTAAATTCTAAATAATATGTTTTATTAAAGTTCAGCAATAGGGAACTGGCTTTAAATGATGATATTATATCAGAGAATGTTTTGTTTAATGCTGTTTGAAGTCCCCCTGTACACACCAAACTATTTATTCCAGATACTTGATTGTAATGCAGTTTATATTTGTACTGAAAACTTCATTCATCCACATATTTTAATAGTGTGCACGCCACAAATTCTTAGGGTGTTTGCTGTATTTGAAATTTTTCTGTCATACAATGAACAAAACAAATATCAAACATGCTCTTGTTCTAGGGATATGTACATAAATATTTGTGTCACAGAATTTTTATAAGGGGGAACCATTTTTTTATATATGGAGGAAATGCACATCCGGAGGTAACTGTGGAGTTTTAAGGGTGAGTGTGGAGGAAGAATATGTTTCAGGTTCACTTGAACACAAGAAACTGCAGCACTTATTAGACTTACAGAAACAGTAAGGACATCTGTCCCCTTTACTACCTGTATCTACATACTATAAAAAAAATGGTAAAGTGCACCCTTGTACAGGCACTGAGGCTCTGTACAGGCCGTTCGGCCCATAGGGGGAGTAGAGGTATAGCTGTACTGTTTCTTGATCATGGCACTAGAAGGGGGTGAGGTTCAGCGTCACGTCCCGGCCGCTATTTACCGCCAGGAAAGACCCGATGCCCATTATAAAGGAGGCTGTGTGGGCCACAGGTCCCGTCTGGACAGGTGCGGAAAATATCGCCTCCACCGGGATTCGATCCCCGGACTGTCCAGCCCATAACCAGTCGCTACACCGACTACGCTACCGGCCCACCTACATGCTATGATTGGCATAAAAATATTAAATTTCATTTAATGGTGTTATGAGTTGTGAAGATTGTGTAGTGTTACTGGATGATGAAAGATTGGTAGAATGACATTAGTGAGTCAGAGAGTATTCTAAGCTTGTGTTTTGAAATTAACCCCATGGCAACAGAAAGTGTGTAAGGGATTGTTTTTCCACATAGCTCATCTGCTGATCAATACAATTATTTCAGTTGTGAAGAAGAAGCTTTTGTACACTCTCGCAAAAAGGAAACTGGTGTGAGTGACAAGCCATGCATGCTCATTTCTTCAGTTCTTCATCACTGGCAAATTTGTGGCCTCTTTAAAATGTATGGGTTAACCGAAGAAGTGTTAGTGCGTAGAGGCTAGCTCAGGCCTATAAAGAACATGCTCTAACACCTCAAAAATAGTTACTGCAGAATTTCAAGAGGTTGGATACTAGTGCGTTTTTAATTTTTAATTTATCAACATTACTGCCTGCAAAATTTGTATTCATGTTTATAATCAACATTGGTGTCAAATTCAATATTTCGGTAATGTATTTGTTATTGTTGTCAAGGTTAAATCTACGTGACAAGTTTCCCACAGTGGCCATGTTTGTTTTATGTATTCAAAAATTACAAACCCTGCGTAATTTTGAAATTGCATTACAAGATTATTTGAGGACAATTTAGGTACTGCAAGTGCTAGTGGGGCTCCCATCTTGGAATTGTGTCAATCGCCAAGACTATTATTACAATTACTATCTTTATAATTTTACTATTAGTATTACTACTGTAGCATTTATTGACGAGGCTTCTAGAAATTGAGAAGTTTGTTATGGCGACCTCTAGCGGAATAACTTCACCAAAATTTCGTGATATTTTTTCACCTGTTTAGATCAAATAGAGAAAAAAATCCAAACAGCCTCACATATACGGCAGTTAATTGTTCATATAGGGCATTTTGAAAATTAGCAGTATAATTAACTGCTAAAGGAACTACATTTATTTTGACACCGACAACAGTATCAATAACACTGACGAGACCAATTACTGACTAACGCTTTCATGGTTGTCAGCATATATCGGCCGTAGATGAGCAGTAGCGCTAATACTAATATTCATTCTTGCGTCAGCCACCTTGTACAGATCCCACATGTTAAAAAAAAATCAGCAAAGTAAATGGAGACCATGAAGGCCAGAGGAGGAGCAGAGATACAGTGTTACTCTTACCGTATTCTCGATAGTAAATGGGGATTGATGGTTAACGTCATGCCACGCCCACATTATCATTGGAAATAATCCGGTACCCATGGTATCGGTGGCTGGGTGGACACGGGGCCTGTCTGATCGGTGCGGAGTATCTCGCACCCACCGGGATTCGATCCCCGGACTGTCCAGCCCGTAGTGAGTCTCTCTACGCTATTCCGGCACATTGAAATGGATAGGATTGAGTTAATACTGAACTCACGAATTCGTTGGTGACATTAATTATTACATTGAACTCTTACTTCTATAGTTGCCATTATTTCCTTCTGAGTTCTGAACTGTCACAAACTGTTAGTGATAGAGATGGTTATGGCGGTCACTCCGGATATGCTGGTGCTCCACAGGTGCTATTTTAATAAGGAAACTAGTATCTTCTTCCCAAGGCTTGTCACGTTTCTTGTAGAATCTCTTGTTCTGATGTTGGTATGCTTGAGTGAAGTCGTGCTGGGAGTAGGCTTGTGTTGTCATCATTGGTGAGGAAGACTTCAGTTGCATCGTGCATAGTCACCACGAAGTGCTGCGAGCTCTTGCTGTATCGATATGACCAAAAGACTGTATCGATGCAGTTACGTCGTGACGGTGTTCGATTGTGAAGGTACGTGATGGCGGGAAAAGTTTAAGGCTTTTGGTGATGCTAGAGCTGTTGGCCATTTAGTGCTGGTTTTGTGAATGTTGTACACAAATAGTGATAACGTAAACACTACGTTTGTAAGCCTGTGTATTACGTTTCATGCTACTTTGTAGTTATGTTCGTAATGTGTATATATAAAAGTTGTAATTGGCGTGTGAGTGTAAATAATGGTGCAGCGGTACTTCGGGTCACGAGTCTCCCTTGCTGCGGGTTCTGTACGAGCCTTTCTAGGCGACCGATTTAAGGCCACCTATCTGGATTATGTCCACCACAGCTGTTCAATTAAGTCAGACCAAGTTCAGTAACAGTATAAATTTACCCTGTTTAACTACAAGTGGGTGACTGCAAATACGTATCTTTAATTTAATGACATAGAGCAGGATCATTCCTTGTCTATTCGATACACACTGGGTTATGAAACGTGATGTACTAAATAGAAGCTTGTTTGAGGCTGAAATTATGACTGTGGAGTGCGTTTATTTATTTTTTTGTGGTGGAGGAGGGATTACAAAGTTATACGTAATACTTGTAGGCCTGTTTGTTATCTTGTCACTTCGTCTGTGCTGATGAAATGTGGAAGGAATCTCGTAACCTGGAGCCGGTACGAGGGGTGCTGATAAATCCTTAGCCCGACCAGGAAGGAAACAAACTACAGCGACCAAACTCGGGATTTATTCAACATTCTCCCCACGAAGCTCAATGCACTTCTTTGAACGTTGCTGTAACTTTTGCAAGCCTCTCAAAAATAATTCAGAAAGTTGTCCGTCCAACCAGGTCTACGTGGCAGAAGAACCTCCGCGTCGGACGAAAAATGGTTAATTTTCAACTTTTTTTTTCAGCCCAGGGGACAGGTGGTAGTCCGACGGGGCCAGATCAGGAGAATAGGGTGGGTGATCAAGACATTGGAAGCCCAGGTAGGCCAGTGTCTTGTGGGTTGCAAGTGCCCAGTGAGCCGGCGCATTTTCGTGCAAGATAAAGACCACTTTGATCACCTTCCCGCGGCGATTTTCCTTCAAAGTGTCCTTCAATTGCATCAGCAGAGATGAGTTATACTCCGCGTTGATAGTTTGGCTGTTTGGAAGATAATCAATGAGGAGGATGCCGTCTTAATACCAAAAAATCGAGGCGAGAAATTTTCCAGCGGATTTTTGCACTCGAAATTTTTTGGGGCGGGGTGAGCCGCTATACCACCACTCCATTGATTGTTGTTTTGTCCCCGGGTCATAGTGATATAACCAGGTTTCGTCCATGGTCACCAAACGCGACTGGAAATCATTTGGATCGCGCCGAAAGATTCCAAATTTGTTCAGACGACTGGCGTTCTTGACGTTTTTGATCCTCGTTCAGGCATTTCGGGACCCACTTGGCGGAGAGCTTCCGCTTGTCCAATTCTTCATGGATGATGGACCCAGCTGGCTCACGTGTGATGCCCAGTTGTTCAGCTATTGATTTATCCGAAATCCGGCGGTCTTCCTAGAGTAGCTCGTGAATTTTATCAATAATCTCCGTCGTGGTCACTGTTTTGGGTCTTCCAGGACGAGGCGCATTCCAGGTTGAAAAAATTGGGCCACCCAGTTTTTGACGGTGGCATACGATGGTGCATGTTCCCCTAATGTTTCTTTCAGAATGGCGTGAATTTCCTTCGGTGCCTTGCCTTTCAGGGGGGGGAAAAAAACTTGATACAGCTCTCGTGTCCATGTTGTTGAAATCGAGCGCGTCGCCTGACATGCTTCCTTTCAGCCCCTGTAACAAGAAAAGACTAGCATTTCGGCACATGAACAGACCCCTCTTTCCGACGACACTATCGATTCCGTCCTACGACATGGGGAATAGTTCGGGCTAAGGACTTATCAGCACCCCTCGTAATTGCTGTTTGCGCTAGTGTCGGAAGTGTTTGGTTACAGTTATATTGTGAAAAATGAAAGTGCGTATAAATACGACTCGCAAATAATGACTTAGGAACTGAACACTGGATAGTGATTGGTGCTAGTGTTTGTGTGATGTGTAGCAGCGACCACATCCTTTCCAGAACTGCGCAGCCTTTTGGAAGACGCGTCCGGCGCAGTGGGTGAGTACAGCAATTTCATTACAGTTCTGTTCCACTTTCAGCCTTTCATCCTGTAGGATTCAGAGGGCTTCCACACTCGATATGGCAAGTCATTATATATCGGAAAAAGGATATGTCTGTAAGCATGCTGCAGTCTAGATCAAACGGAACAGTGTCGAAGTCAATATGACTTTTTGCCTTCCGAAAGTTTTTGCGCCGCTGTTAAAAACAGTGAATGGGAAAGTTTGTTGTTTAAGTGTAGTAACGCCATGACTGTAATTGCAAACACTGAAGCTCCTTCGAGATATATTGAGCATCGAAATATTTCCTTTGCTTTCAATTTTAATTGTTCGTTGTACAAAAAAAAAACTTTTTATTTCACTTGTGCTGGTTACACTGTTGGTTATATTTAAGAACTTGCTATGATTTATATACTTGTCTTCATTTGCTTGTCCTGCTTTGTTATTTAATGTAGAAAATAACTTTTTATGTTACTTCAATACGAATGATCTTTTTAAATAATATTCCGTCTCGTTTTGCTGTTCTCTGATGTGTTTCATAACCAACCTATTATTGAGACTAAATATATTTATCGCAAATGGAAACTTACTACTTTGAGCAATATTTTTCGTCTTTTGGGTGTCTACGTACAGGGGGCCAGCACTGAGGTGCGAGGTGGGTTAATTGCATCAAATTGGAGTTCCGAATAATATACTGTTTTATATTTATTTATTTAATGATTTATTAAAAATTTTTATAAAATGTTCTGATATTTTATTTGTGTCCATTTGTGGTGTTTGAGAATATGTTGTTGAGGAGAATATTTGGACCTAGGAGTGACGAGGTAACCGGGGAATGGAGGAGATTGCATAACAAGGAGCTAAATGATATGTACTCCTCACTCAATATTGTGCGGATGATAAAATCGAGAAGAATGAGATGGGCTGGGCATGTGGCGCGTATGGGTGAGGAGAGGGGTGTGTATAGGATCTTGGTGGGGAAACCGGAAGGACAGAGACCACTGGGGAGACCTAGGCGTAGATGGTGGATAATATTAGGATGGATCGCCAGGAGGTGGGATGTGGGTATATGGACTGGATTGGGCTGGCCCAGGATACGGACGGGTGGCGGACGGTTGTGAGTGCGGTAATGAACCTTCGGTTTCCGTGAAATGCGGGGAATTTCTTGACTATCCGCAAACCAGTTAGCTTTGCAAGAAGGACTCTGCACCATGGAGTAAGTAAGTAAGTAAGTAAGTATGTAAGTAAGTATTTGTGTCCATCTTCTGTACGTGTTGTAACTATTTTTCTGGTACTGTTTTGTTTCCTTTACTATGCTCTGTGCTCCCGTTTTTTTCCTAATACATTGATTCTTTTCTTTAACTAGTTTTGTTATTCCAAGAATACCAAAACAAGCACTACAATATCAACCAAAAGGACGAAGGAACATAGGACGACCGAGGAAGAGATGGGGTGACCAACTTCATCCTGAGGATTAAGGAACAGGAAACATTCCTAACCCTTCATGAACATGATGATAATGATAGAAATAAAAAACAGCAAATTTACAAAAACAAAACTGAATTTTGTGCTCTCCATGCATTTTTAGCTTCAGATTAAATTATGATATTGTTTGGACCACAAAAATATTACAAGATTGCCCAGAATTAATAATAAAAAGTATGATAGATTATTATGGGAGTGATATAGAAAGCCGTGAAAAATTCCCTTCCGGTGCAGCTGGATGTGAGTTTTACAGAATCCGCAGAAAACATGTTTTCAAAGAAATCATGCGTTCATTGTCGACGATTGCATGTAATATGCTTTTGTTACAGATTCAAACTTTTTTTACAATTGTGTATGTCAAGTGAATGTTCGTATCCCTTTTAAAGACCTGTTCAGGTCTTCGCCCCCCAAAAAAAAGTTAGAATCTTCAATCCGTTTAGTTGGTGCAACCGCAGATGTACGAACTGATATACATAACGCACCTTAGTGTGAGCATTCACTCTTGCCAAGTTGAGTTTTGCTGTTAACAGAGTTGGTGAGATTCAGGCATTTTGTGTAGGCTGTTGAATTTTCTGCTGAATGTCGTAGAATTCTCCCGTTGGCTTGACGCTGTGAATTGCAGTAACAGATGTCCCTGTAGTGCTATGGACAGTTAACCCCCATTATAGCGCCACCCTCACTTAACGCCAATAAAGTCTTTCAAAGTAAAGTCCTATTATACAGTATTTCGATTTCTCGGTCCCATTAATGCGCCTTCAAAAATTGCGGTGAAAAAGGAATGGCTCTGCATTGGTGTTTGACTGTACTTGTTCTTATGTGTGGCCACCTGGTTCGTCAAAGGAAAATTTTGTGAAGAAAGTACAGAACTGTGTTTGTGTTACATGAAATAACAAACTGACTGCAAGATGAACAATCAAAGTAAGAGTAAATTCTGGATATATAACGATAGCACAAGCACAAGAATACAGTAGAACTTGATTTTGGTAAATTACTGTTTATTATTTCGTAATGTGGCTTGCGATGTTTTAGAATTCTTATGTGAACGAAAAGCATGAAATTCATAGAAACTGTATGTCGAAGGAAGCAAAATATCTCTGTGGAACAGAGTCCTTGATTCGCTAATAGGTTATCCCCTAGTTCTAAAATTCCCTGCCCCCGTATCTTAACAAGCGAAGGTGTACATAAGAGGCTACCACTTGCCCCTATCCTCACCCGGATCACTGTGTCCACACTTTCCCTTCTTATTTCTTCAAGATTCGTTTGATTCCTTGGGCCGGGATAGCGGCCCTGGGGCCCTCCCAGCCTCGAACACAATGGGTACTGGGTAATTCCCGGGGATAAATCGGACGGGGCATGGCCTTGACCAACCACCCCCATCTACTGCCGAGGTTAAAGAAAGAGATTAGCTGTAACTCTACCCCTCCGTGCTTTCGCGGCAGTTTATAGGTTGAAATTAATCTTATTTACCCTGCATTTTATTTTTGTTCTTCCACGTAGCCGTAGGTCTTCAAAGCTGTCGCTCTTTTCTCCAAGTTTCCGCACAAACAACCTGTATGCATTTCCGTTGTGGGTATTGGATGCCACATGCCCCACCCATCTGATGTCGCTTGTTTCGAATACCTAGGAAGACAAGCAATGAAGCTGATCATTATTCTGTAGTCCCCTGTTACAACCCCTCTGTTTGATCCAAATATCGTGCACAGCTCCCTTTTCTCGAAGAACTCAGCCTATGTTGTTCCTTTATGGGAGAGCCAACGTTTCACGTCTATACAAAACCACAAACAGTATTATAGTTCTGTATATTTTAGTCTTCGTGTTTATAAATAGCACCCGATAAGATAAAAGATTCTAAAGAAATCAGAGAATATATTCTCCGAGTTAAATAAGATCTTGATTTCTTCATGCGTGCGATGTTTATAGTTTAGTGTCTTCCCAAAATATTGAACTTTGCCTCATTTTCGAAAGGTTTATCTGCCGTATTTATATTGCGATACCTTTCTATATTCTGCTCAGTAAAAATAAACTTGCACTTAATTATTCTCAGTATTTATTTCTTGACCAGTCTCTTTACTAAAGACTAACACCAGAATTATTTAAAGCTATTAAGTCTACGAAAGTGAAATACTTTAGAAAAAATGTAAAAATTAAGAGTAGTTTTGTTTACAAAAGCGGAAGCCATTTTGAACAAAAATATACATATAACTCTGTAGCTACGAACAGAGAGATTATATGCATTTTTGTGCAACAGATAAAATCACTCCCAATTCTGTATGAACGCACTGCTGTCCCATATTTATCATCTGTAACTTCATAGCAGTTCGAAAAATTCCTTTGTACTTGGAAAGTTTCATTTCATCTTTCCACCTCCTCTTTGTTCTTGGAACCTGTAAAAAGAAGCGAATCAAATATTGTTAATTATTCTTCACTGTCTTCAGTTTATTCCCAGGAATAGTGTAATCGACGAGAATAGAGGAAGAAGGGATAGGTGGTGACGCAGAAGGAAAATATCCATTTATTTTTCTGTAGGTTCGGTTCTATGGTGCGTATCCATTTCTTTAGATGGCTTCTTCTGTTGCACATTTCAAAGAGTTAACTAGATAGCACACAGTTGAATATCGACAGTCCGTTGCATGTGAGACCCAAAACAGACCTTGTAGAGTCGTGTAATTTTTATCTATTCTGCCTGGTCAGAGTTGATTAACAGGTGTTTATATTCTGATCAAAGAAACTGTAGCCAGATTTAAGAAGCAACCATTGATTGTGGCACTCAAATATCCTAATGGGACCCCGGTTAAAGGCGATGCGAATGCAAACGCTTACCCTTGCTCGACTCGAGCTTTCTTGCGTATCGTGACAGATTTGAA
>Ga0123354_10019460_pt1 | contig 10663 bp, 8 predicted proteins | sample TergutLab28metaG_2_FD_97872 | JGI IMG/M metagenome (GOLD analysis project Ga0123354, IMG submission 97872) | Labiotermes labralis P4 segment gut microbial communities from Petit-Saut dam, French Guiana - Lab288 P4 | ecosystem: Host-associated > Arthropoda: Insects > Digestive system > Gut ...
AACTAAAGTATTACGACAGTTTATACAACATACACACGGCCTACAGCTGATGGTGCCGTATCTCACTTGGCTTTAACTGTATGGCCAGCTTAGTCGCTGGAACGGTCAAGATCAGTCCGCAGTACACACACTGTCACTGTCAGTTAACACACACACTGTACTTTATGTACAAACGGTCAAGATCAGTCCGCAGTACACACACTGTCACTCTCAGTTACCACACACACTGTCACTGTCAGTTAACACACACACTGTACTGTACATACAAACGGTCAGGATCAGTCTGCAGTACACACACTGTCACTGTCAGTTAACACACACACTGTACTGTATGTACAAACGGTCAAGATCAGTCTGCAGTACACACACTGTCACTGTCAGTTAACACACACACTGTACTGTACGTACAAATGGTCAAGATCAGTCCGCAGTACACACACTGTCACTGTCAGTTAACACGCACACTGTACTGTACGTACAAACAGTCAAGATCAGTCGGCAGTACACACACTGTCACTGTCAGTTAACACACACACTGTACTGTACGTACAAACGGCCAAGATCAGTCCGCAGTGCACACACTGTCACTGTCAGTTAACACACACACTGTACTTTATGTACAAACGGTCAAGATCAGTCCCAATTCCACGTGTATTCATACCCGTGCAGTACACATACTCAGTGTAAGCTACAGACACCAGTCAGTTACTGCTGGATACCGAGGGTGCCGCGCCATGTCTCAGGCGGTTTGTCGCCGGTCTGTTGCCGATCCCAGGTCAGTCTGTGTGAGATATGCTGTGGACAAAGTGGCATCGGGACAGGTTTTTTCCCCAGGACTTTGGGTTTCCCCTATCAATATTATTCCACCAATGCTCCATACTCATCTTCCTCTACACGCGGATCTTACCAGAATGATAAACGGGCGAGGTCTGGGAGCCTTCCAAAAGTCGTGCTCTTTCGTAAAGCGGGGCAGAGGGGATATTAAAGTACTTCACTGTTTGATTTACTAAATGATCGCCGTTTGTTAAGACCCAGACTGGGCTACGGGTTGGACAGGCCGGGAGGCAAGAAACTTCTCTCTTCTCCAGAATTCCCGAACCGTCTCTTTGGCCTCACCCAGTACCGGAATTATTTTTCCGGAGGGTTAAGTGGCAGAAGCGTGAAGCTAACCACTCACCTCCATGCAAACCGGAGGTTAAGAACACATGGAGGTATACTTCATGCCACCATGGCAAGCACAGGGACAGCTCTACTTGTACCATATGACAGTTCTAATTAAATCTGTTTCAGAAGCACACTGTGTATAGTCGATCAAAAATCTGGGCAGCGAAGTATAGCTGCTAGCTTCCGCTACGCTCGGGTCAGTGCCTGCACTAAGGGAACGGACGGACATCAGTGGGACGAGACGAACTTAATAACAGCTTATCTGTAGAGCGGTGACAAATGTGCTAGAGGTTACCTGAGCTAGGAAAAGTAACAGGACGATCAGAGCCTTGCGGTCCCTCAGCTGTGCCTGTGAAATCGAGATATCGGATAGCAACATGGTGGTGGGACATTTGTGTTAGAACACTGCCTGCGGGGGCAGTGGGGAGATGTGTGTCACGGCTACTGTGCTGTGCAAGTGGCAAGCAACATGGCACTCATATTTCAGGTTCACAATCTCAAACACAAGTTGGCGTGCGTGCGTGCAAAATTGTGTGTTTGTACGTGTGTGCTATAGGTCTGTGTCGGTAGGTGATTATTTAACGATGCTCTCGGTTGCTGAGATTACACAGCGTCCCTCAAGGTGACAAGTGAATGAGTACGGAGTATTGGTGGAGTGACACTGACAGGGGGAGAACAGAGCACTGTCCCAGTACCACTTTGTGCACCATAAACATTACAGGCCCTGGCCTGGGATCGAGTCCGCCTTTCGCCTCCAGGCTTCCAGCTTTGTCACACCACAACCTGCGCCTATTTCAAAATCCGTGTTACATTTTGACTAAGGTCTGCGCTCAGTACTAGGTCTGCGATATGCTTTTTTATATCATAATAGGAACAGCCTTCTGAATTCTAATCCTGTAACAGCTGTAATTACTCACTGTAATCCATATGAGGGGTGGGGAGGAGTGCAGACAGTTTCTCCTCCTTCAAGAATTTACGTGAAGTCCCTCTACTGCCCCGGCACATTCTCAGTCATTCAATTCTCTGTAGTTCAGTTAGTTGTAATAGGCACATTGACTCGCCGGGATAGCTCAGTCGGTGTAGCGACTCGCTACGGGATGTACGATCCGGGGATCGAATCCCGGTGGGGCGGAGATTTTCCGTATCCGTCCAGACAGGCCGTGGAGCGCCCCGAGCCTCTCATACAATGGGTACCGAGTCATTCCCTGGGGTAAAGCGGCCGGGGCGTGGCGTTGACCTCCCACGGCCGTCTAGCGCCGAGGTTAAAGAAAGAGTACAGCTATACCTCTACTCCCGTTCATGGCTGTTCTAGGGTGAACTTTACTATTAGGTACATTCACTGTAGGACTGACAGCGTAAGAATCAATTTCACACCCGCTACTACAACTCATGTTGATGCAGTCATCTGTTTTTACAGCAGCGGTTGTGATATGCATAGGGATACAATTAGGCACTGCCAACTCATCTCCACACTTCCTGTGCTGCCTCAGATTCAAACACGCTTGCCACTCTGTAACCTGACGTCACAAAACTCCACATCGAAGACATCTGTGGCCGTGCTGTCCCAAATAGAGCAGCCTCCTTATCAATGGAATTGCGTACTTTCGCACACACAAAATTGTGGCATAAAATTAACATTCTGAAGACGGAAAAAAATGAAAGTACTTTCCTATCCAGTGTTCCTCTATTTTTGAAAAAGCACTGTTTTTTTGGAGGGTTCCCAGGCTTGGCCTGGTTATCTTTGGTAACAGTACCATGAAGAGGAAGATGGCTGTGGAGCGTTGGTGGAATGACAATGACGGGGAAAACTGCAGTACTCACGGAAAAACCTGTCCCAGTGTCACTGTCCATCACAAATTTCACATGGATAGACCTGGAAGATACGTGGTGGACAAAGTGGAAAGATCCAGTCCGTACCGCGCAGTAAACACTCCCCGTTTCGATTATAAAAACCAGTCAGTTAATGTTGTATATGGAAATAATCGCTGTTTGTTCTGAGATCCACAAAAAACATATAAATACACTGTGTGAGCAGAACGTAGGGTTGTTGAATGTTAAACTGTGGTACATATAGTGACCACTGGGCTTTATAAGGTTAAGAGTGGGTGACACGTCGTATCAAATGCAGTGGCGCCAGCCATTCGTTCCAATTACGCTCTGTCGAATGAAATCTAAATTATCCGACTTAAAGGTGAACAGAATTTGAGAACTTCTTAATCGTAATGGCCCTAAGAATTCAGTATACAACTGCTGACGTCTGGTAGTTTTGCACAGTGACAGAGTTGCGAACAGCTGCATAGTTGTTAGTGTAGTAGAGGTTTAGGATTTCTGTGTTGTTACTCTTGAGCAGCAAGGTTACTAATTCCCGACGTTTCGAATGAACGTACTGCCTTCATCTTCAAGTGGCAAGGAGTCCTAGGCGATACGTTCCCTCAAAACTTCGGGGTTCGATACCCCTGCCACTTAGCATAACAACCCTCAAGCTTAACCTGCAGTAACCCCGCCACTCACCATAACACCGCCATGCAAGCCTCAGATCTCGCTGTACAGTTAAAGAGGTGAAAGTCAAATCTGTCCTGTCAACGCCATGAAGGAATGTAATGGCTGTGGAGGTACACAGCTCCACTCACTTTTAAAATCGGCAGTAGACGGATACGAGTGGTCAACTTCACTTCCCGGCCGCTTTATCCCCGGGAAGGAGCCGGTACACATTTAACAGAAGGCTGGGTGGGCTCTAGAGCAAGACTGGACGTTTTGGAGATGAGAAAAATACTTCACCTCATAATTTTGCGTCTGATGGAAGGTTAGACTGCTGATCTGCCGCGGTACCCAGTTAGACCACCCCTCGGTATGAGGAAAGGGAGGCGTGTTTAAATTTTTTGTTTGTTTGTTTCACACTGCTGAGAGGGTATTCATCTGTGCAGCGGTGTCCGCACTGTACTTGAGGAAGGACCCTTGTCTCCTGTTTTTCCCAATCGTTACAGTTACAGCATTTGTCTCAACTGTCAGAGTTCGCTTTCAGAATTCCAGATTTCGCGTCGACAAAACTGAGTCAACTTCTGAATCCAGCTGTCTTTTTTAACTTTACTGTCTAAGTCTTTTGTGTCCAGGGGAAACATTATTATAATTATTATTATAACAATAATTTGGTAGACATTAAAAATGTGTTTCGACCGGAGCAGGTCATGGTCAGTTTTTTCCTGTAACGAAATGAGGCTCGGTTTAATGTGCTGCTGTTCAATATTTGATAAAATTTTAACAAACCAGAATTACGAAATGTTTCCTAAAGTTGGTCAGCCAACGACAGAAGACCCTCTTCCCTTGCCCGACCAATCAGAGAAGTCGAAGACATTTGTCAATAATGTCACCCTGGATAACGAGGTAGGTTGAATGACAAAGGTATTCAAAATTTTGGTACGAGAGAAAATGAAGTGCAGAGAAATTGGTCCAAATTATAAACCAGAGAGTTGTCGGAGTGATAAAACAGTAATGGCAGTGTTCAGAGAATGCGGGCACCTACGATGGTATTCACCATGTCTAATGTGTGCGTGTGAATCGCCAAGTGCGTGCTGCTGAGTGCAGTGTTGTGTCAGCGCTAGCCGAAACACCCCGTTAAGACCCAATGAAATGTTTTTAAGCATCAGCAGCAGACCTTGTCCGTGCCCCTGGGTTTATCAACTGTCAGTATTCGAAGCAAGCTGAAAGGCAGGTATAATCTGCTGTACCGCTGGAGGTCGCGGTACGACCAGCAGCGGACGGAGGCTGCATCCAACGCGAAAAATTCCGATGTAAGCCAATGTCAAGCTGTCAAGAACCGCGAAGTTCAGATACCAGATTGTAACCACACAGCCACACCAATAGCCAATAGCATCCGGCTTCTTTCGGGCGCCAGTTGGTAACTGTCCTACGATATATTGATACAAGACGGCCGGAAGTCATAGCTGGATAGTGGGGTCCCGACTGAGAGTTTACCGTACAGCTGAGCCTCACTCACGGAGTATTTTGCGTTCTCGGTGTTAATCAAGCACGTAAGCATCAAGCTGCAACGTTTCAGAGTGAAAGTCGTTTATTGGTGCAACATCCAGCTGCATCTCGACAGAACTGAACTGTCCGCCGACTCCGCGCAAAACTGCCTACTGTGACGGGGAAAATTACCTGACTTCAGGTCAAGCTTGTTATCCGTTATCCTTTCTTTTAATTATGATTCTCTGCAGAAAGCTGAGAGAGGGGCCCTCGCAGTGGAAATTTGAGGCGCAAACTGATCGTGGAACTGAGACTACGTCAGATTCACAATACAAAATGCACATGGTCAGCTTCTGATAAACCGGGCGGTCCATTCCTACACAGTAGTTATCACAAAGAATGATAGCAGTCGTTATGATTTTCATGCGGGGATTGCGGTCCTTAGATTCGAACCCAGACTGCCTGCTACAAGATCATTAGGACAGTTGGAAAGAACAAGAGGCGAAAGAAAGATATTTGTACATAATGTGTCCATTTCTACCGTTCTGACCACAGAAGGGAGGGCGAACTGACAAGTGGCCACGGGATGAAGGTTTTGTTTCTCCTGCTCAGACCTATTCTGTTAAAACGGCCGTCCGTCACAGCGTTTTCAGAATCTGTAAAGAGTTCGGTGTAGGTAATGTCTTCTAACTCAGTCGACCACCAGGAAATTCATTTCCAAACAAATACGACGAGAAGAGCATATGAGAAGCGTCAGAAAATAAAACAAATCAGTGGCGCGCCACTTCCTCCTCAAGCTGCAAGCAAGTGCAGCTGGGTGTCAGTTCAAACAAGGGTATGGATTGCATGAGGAGTCGCTCTGCACACAGCTACAGACCCTATGTAACAGGTTGATGATGCAGCGTTGCCAAATCGATTACTTATGAAACGATCAATAATGTAAAAATGCCTTCCAGGGATTAGAACTCGCAACGTTCACGCTGTTCGTTTGGAAATATGCCATGAAATTACATAGCTGCGTGGAATTGAGTCCTTTTAAAACGCTACCAGTACCTCAGCTAGTCAAGAAAGCACTCGCATTTTATAAATCCCGAGGGATCCTCTACCTTGTTCACAGGAGCCCGCCAGTTTTCCCTATCCTGAGCCAGATTATTCCAGTGCACGTGTCCATCTGGCTCAGGATAGGATATAGCCGTCGTCCACTGGCAACACAGTCTCTTTACATTTTCACATTAGGATATGTGGCACGTATGGGGGAGAAGAGAAATACAGACAAGATTTATGTGGGGAAACCCGAAGGAAAGAGACCATCTGAGGACCTAGGCGTAGATTGGGGTAATATTAAAATGGATCTTAAATCAGATGTGGGGTTGCTGACCGGTTTAAACTGGCATAAGTTACGTACAAGTGGTGGTCTGTCGTGGGAATGGTAAAGAACCCCTGTGTTCCATAAAATGACTAGCTGAGAAACTGTTAGCTTTTGAAGAATGACTCTGCCCATGGGACCTTTTCAGCCATTTCTAAGCACTGTTATATGCTGACGGTTATCCTCACAGAGGTCTTACGAGGCTCGCACGATAGGCTTAATAATGCAGCTGGACAGGTCTGCAAGTGGCAGCGGCCTCGTTTCAAGCAGATGATGAAAAGGCTCGGCGAGGCTGGCAGTCAGGAGGACATGCACGTGCGGTCGGTCCTTGGTGAGCCTTTCTACCGTGCGCTCTTTTGACTCGCCTCACATTACGATAGAACCCATCAGAATTAAATCTGCGCCATCCCATCCACCTCCCTTATTCTTTTCCTCGAATTTTCAAGGGTGAATTTCCCACATTTTCTCACAAACTATCTCTTCCACCTCACCCACAATCAACGGCAGCCTCGCGCCGTCCAGACCGGCCCTGGGGCATCGCATTTACCACCCACCCCAATCTATCGCTGAGGTTGAAGAAAGAGTAGAGCTCTGCCTCTACCCCCTGTGTGCCTTCACGGCAGTTTATAGGGTGAATTTTACCTTTAAAAGTAAGGTAAAGTTCACCCAAGAACAGGCCACGAAGGCCCAGGGGGAGAGTAGGTGTATAGCTCTACTCTTCCTTCAACCTCAGCGCTAGGGTGGGGTGGTCAACGCCACGCCCCGGCCGCTTTACCCCCGGGATAGACCCGGTACCCATTGTACAGGAGGCTGGGTGGACCGCAGGGCCGGTCTGGATGGGTCCGGAAAATTTCGACCCCACCGGGATTCGATCCCCGGACTGCCCAGTACATAGCGAGTCGCTATACCGACTGAGCTATCCCGGCCCGGTGGACTTTACCTTCACTGCTTAAAAGAACGACGGTCCTCTTTCTGTAATGCCCTCAGTTTGCCACTGCTGTCCACAGTGGTCACAATGCAACGTATGTGTCATGTACTGTACAACAATTTGCTCTTATCTGGCGCTTTTGGACGCTGCATAATTCAGGTGGCGCAAAAGTCACTTGACACTGTGGTTTCGGCTGTGGTTGTGGATGGTGGGTGGGCTAGCCCGCGGTGTCCACCACAACACTATTAATGGCACTTACTGACACAACAGATGCAATTACGAACAAGTTAAGTGATTTTGCATAATTTTAGGGTAGGGTAGGTCACAAGTAGGTCAAGTTTAGGTTTATTTGTTACGTCACGTTACTCGTAACGTCACTTCCTCGTCCACCTGTCCGCAGTTATCATATGTACGGCCTTTCTGTTGTTCATCATCGAGTGCGTCATCCTCTGTAATACGTAAATAAATAAATAAAATAAAGGGATTGTTTACGTCCATTTAAACCTAATTTTAACGAACAAATTTCATGTTACAGGAACAACCCAGACAGCAGTCAACATTTTAACTCAATCAGGTGCACACTGGAACAGCAATAAATTAATCTGTTGCGCCAAACACGTAAAAGCAATGAGATGTCATTACTTGCTAAAGCAAATCAGTAATCACTGATCCCTCCAGCATGAACGTGCCCTGGTGATGGTCAGAAAATTTCTGGCCGAAACATGCCGTCCCTGTAAGTTGAACACAGGCATAGAGTTGTGCAAACCAAAATCTGTCAAGATAAATTGCTTGGTTATGTTTCGTAGAGTGGTTAAGTGGTTGTGACGGTAAACTGAAGAAAGATGGTACAGAGTAGGTAAAACGCCAGCATGCCTGGAGGTAATGAGAAGAACCGCAGAGAGTATGTTACGGTAACAGAGATCTGAACCAGAATGTATCTTAGGGTAACAGCGGTCTGGACCGGAAGGTATCTTAGGACAAAAGGGGCCAACACCGTAACCTCTCGAATACGAAGCGCTGTGTAACCAAAATATATGACTGCATTAACTAAAATAAACTTGTATTGTTCAGATGTCTCTCACGCACGTGTCTGTTTCCATTTGTCACGACATGCTCAACCCTGTCATGCTTTTCAATTGGTGGTGCGCGATATTACTTGGGAATTACCTATCGCTCTTTCCTAACTCAGTTTTAAAGGTATTACTAATGACAATACTAAAGTTAGTGTCAGTACATGTAAATGAAAAGGACAGCATACAGGCCTGTGATGTGTTTATGAAGTTAGAGTCAGAAAGTACTAGCTGCATGTTTCAGATACTGGCAGTGCCTGGTTGTACACGTGAGTGGTTTGTTCGTGAGGAATAGAGGACTGAACAGCGCTGATCTGCTGTACTCACAGTGACTCACGTGTGTCTGAAGTCACTTTGTTCCGCCTTCGAGTAAAGAAAATATTTTAAAAAACGCTGAGACACCAACCGAAGTCCTCGGCATCAACCGGCCTCTGACCAGGCGAAAGTGGCCCAGAAGCGTTTCATTCTCAAAAAAAAATACCAGTCTGAAGATTCCATTGTCCCCGGATATGACGAAACGTCGAGAACTGATCGCCCCACACGACGTCACATCCCAAGAAAACTGAATCTTCACAACACCGCTGTGAGCACCTCCAATCTCACAACTGTCGATCTCGCACTTGACTGGTGGCTTCCTGACGGCTGATAATGACTTTAATTGTAAGACCGTCACAGTGTCTTCGACAGAGGTCAGAGTTCAGGGCTGCAGAATGTAAGAAAATTGTGTACGTGTTACAGTGACATGAACCACGACAATTGTGCGGCAACACAGTGGAAGGGAAAGATGGTTAAGCGAAAGAGGTGTCTGGAAAGTTGTAAAAACCGGCAGACAGGCTGGACACATGTTCAGCGGTACAGAAATGCGCTGCTTGTGTAAGGCAGTTCGTGTTTCGTAACAACCAGACTACTCCGATATAGCTGTTAATTTGTAGTGTTGTTGTGTAATGAAGTAATGGTCACGGATCACAGCCTAAAAACTGATACCAGCTTAGCATCTTTCCTGATTTGCTGAAGCAGCGATCAAATAGTGATAGGATCCTCTCTCGGTTCAGATTAAACAATATGTTCTCGAATTCATTAGAGTCTCCATAATCGATTATCACCCGCTGTAATACATTTCTTCGAACTTTCGTGACAGGTTCCGACGAGTAGGGATGAGACGTCGCGTAAGGCGGCGAGTCGGCCTCCCTCAGAAACCTGCTGTTCGTCAGATAATACAGACTGCGGGTTCTGTGCTGGACGAAAGCAGGCAAAAGATACGTTGTGATGTACCGACTGTGGTTTAGTCTGTCGCCTGAAAATTTTTCAACGATTTAAGCCCTTTTTACACATTAAATGCACCGTTCTGTTAGCATTAGTAGGTAATTAGTTGTAACGCTGCCGGTGAGCAAACACTGCGGTGAACTTCGCGATGTATAAATTTGACGAATCGGGTATTGTGATATATATATATAATTTGGACTAGCCGCAACATGTAGTCACAGTACATACACACTACCATATATATATATATATATATATATAATTTGGACTAGCCACAACATGTAGTCACAGTACATACAAACTACCATATACACACACACACACACACACACACATACATACATATATATATTTTATATTTATATATACATATATATATATATATATATGCAGTATCTACAGTACTGCTAATTATTGAGCAGCGACCCCTAAATGTAATTTGCCATAGTCCGACAGTGTGGGTAGATGATACAGGGCAATAGATAGCACTCTTGTCTCACTCCCTCATGTGTTTCTACCGTTTTTTCTGCTTCCAATTTTGTCAAATTTAACGTACAAGAGTATGGCAGTTACAGCTCACCCACATGGAAGTGACAAAAATAAATTAGCACGATGACAATACCAATACAAATGTAGAACTGCAAATCTGTGCAAATGGAAAATAAGTCTCGGGAGTTAAGTCCACCTCGGGAAAGCAAATAGACTAACAATGCAGCTTCTCCGTCACAGTCCACACGTAACGACTGTCCGTTACTAATACCAGTCAGTTAATGCTGTAAAGGGACATACTTACTTACTTCATGGTGCAGAGTCCTTCTTGAGAAGCTAACTGGTTTGCAGCTAGTCAAGAAATTCCCCGCATTTCACGGAACCCGAAGGTTCATTACCGCACTCACAAGCGTCCGCCAC
>Ga0123354_10019463_pt1 | contig 10662 bp, 7 predicted proteins | sample TergutLab28metaG_2_FD_97872 | JGI IMG/M metagenome (GOLD analysis project Ga0123354, IMG submission 97872) | Labiotermes labralis P4 segment gut microbial communities from Petit-Saut dam, French Guiana - Lab288 P4 | ecosystem: Host-associated > Arthropoda: Insects > Digestive system > Gut ...
AGCATTGCGTGCTGGACACCCAAGGCTACAGACACACACCCGAAAAATTTAATTCTTATTGTTTTCCCACTGCAACAACGGTCACGCGAACATGCCTCAATGTGACGTAGTACATTGCCAGTCTTGTTCTATCACAGCAATGTACTTCACCTGTCTTCACCCGTAACGTGTCACAACGGGTAACCGTGGTAACCATTAAATAGGGGCTCTTTTGAGTCAAAACACAACTATCTTATGTTGTTTTCTTTATTTAAGTTGACGACATGTTTCGACCCTTGCACTGGGCCATCTTCAGGTCACAAGATATATAACTGAGGACACTACACATACTATAGTAAAGGTAAAGTGATCCCGTTACAGGCCCGGTGTGGCCCAGAGTGTGGGTAGAGGTGTAGCTCTACTCTTCAATGACCGCGGCACTAGAAGTGGGTCAACAGCACGACTCGGCCGCACTTTACCCCCGGGAAAGACCCGGTTCCCATTTTACAGGAGGCTGGGTGGGCCGCAGGGACGGTCTGGACGGGCGGAAAACCTCGTCCCCACCAGGATTCGATCCCGGATCGTCCAGCCCGTAGTCAGTCGCTATACCGACTGAGCTACCCGGCCCATATACATACTATACTTGCCGTCTAATGAGAATTAAACTCACTTGCCATCTAATTATTATGTCCCAATCTTCGAGACAGACGTTTCCGCACATACTGGTGAGAAACAGATCTAATAGTACATTAACCCTGAATCCGAAAGTTTACTGCTGCTTCACTCACTAGATCTTTGCACCTAATGTGTAAAGATCTGTGTTGTACAAATAATATTGTTACATTTCCATGATATGTTTATATTTTAAACCATCACTGTCGTGTTTCCATGTTACATTTCCAGGTTTTAGACTACTAATGTACTCCATTGGGAAATTGAAAGACAAAGAGATCTCTTTGAATTTTAGACACATATATATCCTATCTTTATGATTCACACTATTTTATTTATGACTCACACTGTATAGTCTCCTCAGTTATATATATATCTTGTGACCTGAAGATGGCCCAGTGCAAGGGCCTAAACATGTAGCCAGCTTAAATAAAAAAAAAACGACATAAGATAGTTGTGTTTTGACTCAAACGAACCCCAATTTGGTTCTAAATAAAACACAACGGGAATGATGCATCTAAAGACAGTGGTAACAATGCTTGACGCTCGATTGTTTCTTGCCTTCTGGGGCGTACCCCACACAGAACGCCACAGTGACCACCACGGCAAACTGTGTGTGTGTGTGTGTGTGTGATTTGAGCTTTTGCATCGCTGAAAATTCTTAGTGTGTTTTTCTTTGTTATGCCTCACAAGCCACTTTGCAAAACAAATGAATTTGTTACATCAATAGGATTTCGTGTTGGACTGATTTACTGTTGTTTTGACGATGTTCATCATTATGCGTTATTCTAATTTTTGCAATTGCGTAATTTTGCTTAGGTAAAAATGTTATTTTGAATTATTTGTATTTGAATGTTTGTAATTTACATTCTTTTGACAAAGTAAACTACCATGTTGGCAACTATATAAATGATGGAAATTTTAAAGTTTTTAACCAGACATTGAGCATTTTGGAAAACATGTGATCTATAAAGATTTTCAAACTGAATAAAAAAAGAAATTCAGCCATGTTCACGTAGCTTAATCATCAGCTTAATACATTTCCGGCTTTTAATTGACTTGTTGAAAGTAAGAGGTCCTTTTTTAAAATTTTAGTCCACATTTGGAGTTTAAATAAAATATTTTTATAAAATAATTGACCTGCACAACAGAAGAGGTTAGTGGCTGACACCATGTAAGATTTAGAATTTTCTCTCTTAGGTTTCTGAAGAATATTGTTTTTTTTGGGGGGGTAGAACTTGGAGATTGAGACAGCAGGTTGTTTCAGAACTTTGGTAAATTTGTACCACACTTTAAGGCGTCTTATCTCAGAATACAACATTCGCCGGTTTGCTTTACATTTACTTTATCTCCCTTTAATGTTCGTCTGGTCTCCGTTGTATAGGAAGTCTCCGGTTCTCAGAACCATTTAGACTATACTGGCGATGCGGTGCCTATCCAAACACCTTTGCGAAAGTCCTATTCACGCCTCCCAAACCGAGGTCAGGATTCTTAGTGACACTTCTAACCCTGTCTGCAGTGATTAAGAGAATTCCACAGCACGAGCCGGGATATAATACCATCAGCTCAGTGCACTGTAGTCGCTACAATTAACTCCTCTCTGTACTGTAGATGATAGGAGATAATGAGCTTCAGTTAACCAATGATATCCCACATGATCAAGTGGCGGAAAAGAGACAAAGATATCCCACCACCCCCCTCGTCCCCCTTCGTTCACGTAATTTGAACTGGGATTCTATTACAAGACTTATACGTTGAGGGAACATGTTCATTTTGAACTGTTGAAACTTCTTTAAATACAAGCGTGTTGTCCAGTACTGAAGGCGTTTTGATTACGATTCAGCTTAGGTGAATTACAGACTATCACGGGGCGTGTCATCGAACAGGCGGTTAGACGCCAATCTCACACCTTGGACACACGGGTTCGATCCCAGGTCAGTACTTGTGGCTTTTGTGGTGGACAAAGTGACATTGGCACAACATTTGTCCACGGAATTCGGTGTTTTCCCTCTCAGTACAATTCCATAAAGTCTCCATAATTATTTATTCATCTACCGCCGACGCACTATAATCTTAGAGATTTACGGCATCGTTAAAAGACGAGCTTTAAAAATCATGATCTGTATTATAGCCCCATAACTTGTGGTAAAATGTTTTGCATTGCCTTCGAGTGTAGGTTATATGCAGGCAAACATATTTTCGTTTTCTGATTTTCCGAGGATGAAATTCATATCACGTAAGTAAGATTATTTTGACGAAACCATAAAATTTACAGCGTCTTTAAATTGTACACTTAAACGTATGCAGTGTCAATTGTGGCATGACCCAAATAACATTGAGAGACGGTAGGACATTACATGCATTTAAATTTTGAATTTGGAGATAATTTAGTGTATATCTCTCGTGACCTGCATGTCACGAGTAATATATTGTACTTGCCACGCAGAAGACAGCCAAGAAACTCAAAATCAAATACTTTCTGAACACGTACATCAACTTATCAAACAGTGTGTAACGTTACAATATCTTAACTAATATATTTATAGCATCGAAGGGAACGTACAACATGGGCAATGAACCGAATACAAATTTAACAGCTTTTTATATTCTCACACTTTTTATATGTTGCATTTTAAATTCTGTGCTTAAATATTCCAGAAGTAGTTTCCAGATTCATTTTTCTGTTCTTTCATGTAATCGACATATATACACAACAATTTCGTTAAAAAGTGTTAAAAATTTAAGTTTTATCTCACACTAAACAACTGGATACTTCACTGCCAAGAACACACAATTACTACCGCGCAGGAAAATAGTCGCTGTTTATTGTGCGAAACATAGGCAATGCATAAATAGATTCTGTGAGCACAATGCACATTGAGCTGCCATTGTTCTTTAATTGTTATTTGAGAACTGCGTCACTAAGACGTCTGTAGCAGTAGAATTATACCCCCTTGAACCCTTTACATTGGACTATAACATAATGTAGCGCGTTCGTCTACCCATATTTGCTACGGAAAAGCAAAATTTATTACATATTATGAGTATGAGTTTTTAGCCTTACTTAACCAGCATGCAAGCGCATGTACCGTATTTTATTGTCATCTGTGGCCTGTCCGGTCTTACGATATCCTTCCATATTATCTCATAAAAGGCAGGAGTTTCGGAAAGAGTTATTTAACATAAAAGGCGTGGTTTGAATTTGTCTCTAAATTTTGTCTTAAACACACCTTATTCTAATAATAATTCAGCAAGATACTGTAATAAATGTATGTAGATCTTCACGTGAAATACTCGTTATTATTGTCAGCTTTCAATGAAGTTTGAATTTTTCGCAATTATTTTCGAAAAATACTCATAAAAAATTTAATGAAAATCCGGACAGACAAACAGATACGACGAAGCTAATAGTCGCTTTTTACAATTTTGCGGTCGCGCCAAAATAGACTTCCTATAAACCTCTTGAATAATAAAACAACACACATTATACATAGAGACCCATTTCGTACCTCTCAGAGAATAGGGTGTGGCTGCATTAGGAGAACCATTCGGTGAGTGCTGCATAGGGAAATGATTGTTGGTTGTAGTTAAGAATTTTATAAAATGCAATTTGTATGTGTGATCGTAAATAAATTTCGAAAGGAGGCTGTTCGTCCGTCCAGCCGCAGCGAACAACTCGATTACCACTGTAGATATTTTTATGAAAGACTGTATAGAGAATTTCTACAGAAATTTCTCGATAGAGCCCAATTTTAGTTGAAATCGGGCAATAATAAGACACTTCACGTGAGGTTTGTACTGTATTGTCATTTACAAAAAGTCCGTTTGCTAATATTCGGATTAAACATCAACAAGTGGAAGGTGCAGTGAACTGTAAACGTTTGGTTAAGGTACGAAGAATTCTTTTAGCGTGTGTTCTGTAACACGTGGGGAAGCACGTGTTAAGAACTCACATTCTTACTCTTGTTCTTGACGTTTTTCAGTAATTTAAAATCGAGAGACAATAACGGAACATAAACGCCGGAAGTGAGACACACCGAGGATATTTCGTATGGTTTAGTGGTAAACGTGCCAGTATATAATATAACCCCAAGGCTTTTAAGGGTTGATAATTCCCACGACAAGGCACAGTAAGCAGTACGCTGTAGCAAGGAGTGAGAAGTGAATATCCGCACTGCGGAGTTTCTACGAAGTCTTTTCGAACTCCGCAAGTAGCGGGGCACCGTAATTTCAACAACTTGCCCTCAAGCGAAGGAGAAACGAAAAGAAATACGTTACGTAGATTTTTTTATTTTTATTTTTATGCCTCTTGCTTTATTTCACATTCAGCTTTGTGCGGATACAAAGTTAGACACATGCAACGTGCCAGAGGAAAATTATTTCGAAATATTTTACTTCTTTTTGTGGAGTCTGTTGGATATTTCCAAGCAGTAAAAAGCTTACGATCTTCGACAGATCGGTCAAGCGCGCAGGAGTGAAGAGCGTTCTCATGTAGGCAGTTATTGTATAGCCTGCCCAAGCGTACAAATGAATTGTAAGCCACAGCATAACGATGTACATATCTGTTCCTTAGGCAGAAGGTCGCAGGAAACGCCCTAGAAATTCCGCTTGATATTTGAAGTTTCCGGGTTCTCATCCGTACCAACAAACCTCTTACATTCTTTTGCGTTAATTCTCAATAAATTCACTAAAGTAGTAAGACAGTTCACAGAAAACACACCGCTTATTCATTTTTCGACTTAGTACTGTTTAGGGGAAATACACACGGTGGCGCAGTTGGTTCAGGGACTGCGCTTCAAGCCGGAAGGTCGCGGGTTCGATTCCCGATGGTGTCACTGGAATTTTTCGTTGACATAATCCTTCCGGCCGCACTATGGCTCTGGGGTCGACTCAGCCTCAAACAGAAATGAGTGCCAGGAATATTTCCTGGGGGTGAAGGCGGCCGGTGCGTAGGGCTGACAGCCTTACCACCTTCATGTGCTGATTGTCTTAAAATCTTGAAGCCTCAACCTCCTGGAACCCTCTGGACCTGTCCAGGCATGTAATGGGATTGCTTTATCTGTACTGTTTAGGGGGAATATTCGTTGCGCTTTCACCCTCGCTTCTATTGTCGTTGCTCAAAAGCTGTAGATGCAAGTTACAGTAAACGCCTGATGAACACTTGGCTGCGAATAAATGCTCCATAATTAATACATTTTACTAATCTCTCCTGAAACATACACGTCCCATTGAATAACCCCTGTTTTGCCGTGATAGCACGGTAATTTCTATCTCTCATTTCCTCTCTGCCTTTCCTTGTTATTCTTTTATTACTTTCTTCTTCTCTTCCAGGTTTTCCCTTGTTCTTTCCTTCTCTGATTATTGTCTTTATTCTTTCTTTCTTTCTTTCTAACTTCCTTTTCTCCATCGCATTTTAAAATTGCAAGGCATCTCTCTGAAGCTCAAAATACACTATGACTATATATCTTCATATTTCAGAAAAAGAGCAACTACCTCTGTCGCCTCGGAATTCGCAGTAATGATGTAAAACATAACAAATCTTCAGAATTGCTGCCGTCTGAGATGAAGAGGCGTGTACGTGGCTCACATACCAGCCGACAGTAATGTTCATGGTTACTGCCGTGAGAATGTCATCTCACATAAACATCCCCAAGAAGAAAAAAGTAGGCCTATAATTTTCTTATCCCAACCCCAGGAATCGTAAATTATAAATTAATATGTTAGTGTTGTTTCGGTCTTCATAATACAGAATCTAATATGAGGGGTGTTTGACCGTGCATCTTCCTCATGTAATAATGTGAAATTCCAACGTGGTGCAACAAGGTAATTTTATTGATGTATTTTTAGCTCTACATGTTTCGGGCACATACGCCCATCATCCGGAGCGTGCACGGCACGGCACCATCCGCACCGTACACACGACCTACGCAACGGCTCTCAAGACACACACTTGGTGCAGAAAACCATATGCTGCAACTCAACATCTAACGCTCCTGATGGTGGGCGTATGTACCCGAAACATGTAGAGCTAAAAATACATCAATAAAATTACCTTGTTGCATCACGTTAGCATTTCACATTATTTCGACTTACTATGAATTTGTTCAGGAATTATATTAGATAAAGAAGAATGAGATGGGCTGGGCATGTGACGCGTATGGGTGAGGAGAGGGGAGCGTATAGGGTCTTGGTGGGGAAACCGGAGGGAAAGAGACTACTGGGGAGACCTAGGCGTAGATGGTTGGATAATATTAGGATGGATCTCCAGGAGGTGTGAGGTGGGTATATGGACTGGATTGGGCTGGCCCATGATATAGACAGGTGGCGGACGCTTGTGATTGCGGTAATGAAACTTCGGGTGCCGTGAAATGCGGGGAATTTCTTGACTAGCTGCCAACCAGTTAGCTTCTCAAGAAGGACTCTGCACCATGGAGTAAGTAAGTAATTATATTAGATAAAACTCCTATTGTTATAAGTAAGAATAATGCTGTGGTCTGTTATGCAAGCATAAACCAAGCGCCTTGTACTCCAGCAAACAGCAGTTTTCAAGACTATTTCAATTTGTACATAACTTCTTCCATTTATAAAGGGACAGAAGGATGTGCTGCGTTTCTGGAATTTGGGACCGTGTCATCGCTACAGAGCTTCAGAACGGCGCCTTACAATTTTCAAACAAAAAAAAAAATTAAGAATGAAAGAGCACGCAAGATCAGAATGAAATAAAGCAGGAACACAGAAAATTCTGGACGAGGAGAAGAAGAAATAAAAGGAGCAATAAAGCTTTGAGGGGGGGAGTTAAGCGAAAGAAGAACACTCATTCTCGTGGCATATCACAGAGGATTCAAGGAGACTTGTATTTGTTTGGAGAAAAAAATCAGTAAGTTGTATCCAATAAAGAACATATAAATCCAAAGTCAAGATCTCATGAAAATCTTATGTTTATTGGATCGTGCATCATCTTGATAGTTGAATAAAGAGAGACCAACTTGATGTCACTTGTTTTTTTTATTTCATTATTTAATGCTCAACATGTTTCGGACGTTAATACATCCATCCTCAGGAGCTTGCGACTTATTTGTTCAGTTATTTCATGGGTTGTATTGCTCTGGTTCAGTGCGTGTTGGTGTTACGTTGTGGTTTGGCTGGGGTGGTGCGGTATCCGGATGCAAGCTGAAGCAGTGCCTGAGGATGGATTTATTAACATCCGAAACATGTTGAGCATTAAATAATGAAATAAAATACAAGTGACATCAAGTTGGTCTCTCTTTATTCAATTATCTCATGAAAAGTTAACTCTAACTGGTATCAACACCGTTTCGTCTAAGACCGTAGAAATGTGAGCGAATACTCGAGGATCGTTTCCCGAAACAATACAAAAACCGAACTGGTCTTTGTAATGAATGAACGCTGTGCTTGCTTTGGGATAGAAACTAAAGTTTTTTTTTGGTATTAATTACGTGAATATCGATATTTGTACACGGAACTTAGAACGAAGAACTGGAATAGGAGCGCAAAAGAGGAGGGAAATTTCTAAATGTTATCGAGCTCAACTAATGGCAACAAACGTGACAAAAAAAAAAGTAAGTCTGCGTGGGACTGGTGAGTATAAAAGCTGATGCCCGGATTCCTGTCCCTGTGGCTTCCGTTCGGCCTGCGTTTTACAAATAGGGACGTTTTGTTAGATTTATGTTCACCGTCTGTACGCGTGTGATGGAGGTGCAGACAGCGGTCAGTGTTTTGTGTTTGTGGGGTCACATGTTCCGATTTGTAAAGTAGGTGCTCATACAACTGCCATTGGTATGAGCGTTCTGGAGCCATGGAAAGAAAGCCCTCTATTTTGGGATTACAGTCCCTTGATGTTTCTGAACTTCCTCTGCTCCTGTTTTCCGCTCCGGCCCTTCTGACTTATGTTAACCAGTCAGCATTTTTGTGAACAGAATAGCGAGACGAGTGGAGGCTATTATAAGGAAGATCGCTGAAACACAAGCGTACAGTTTTGAAGGGAATAATGCTAATAATATTCACAAAAGCCAGTAACAGTTCCTTATCTTGATCCCAATGAAACCACTCCAAATACTCAGAACTTATTTAGGCTTTGAAGACGATACTTAAAAATTCAGATTATTTCTTACAAGTCACACTGCTTGTCTGTGTATCAAACACTAATCGAAAGCTTCGGAGAAACATGTTACTTCCGTCTTCAGGGTAAATGAGGCAGTAGGCTTCTCCCCATAATTCGGAAAAATTGTACGAGTTAAGGATACCACAAACTAAACTGGAAGGTACAAAACAAAGAGAAGAATAAATGTAATGAATTGAACTTATCGTGTATGAAGTTAGTGACCTCTTCTTTTGTCTGGAACACCGAGGAAATTAGCAACAGCATCGGTAGGCTGACTGACCGAGACTGGATTTTGGCACTTGCCAAATATGGTTGTATTAGCTATTGCTATACCAAACTGCTGTGCCCATGAATATGAAAATTGTCATTAAATAATGAGACAGAATAGAAATAAAGGTAATTTATGTTCAGAATTACTGGATCCATACACTATACCTAGATTTGTGGAAGACGTTAATCAGGAGGGTAAGTAATATTGTTCGTGCGAAGAGGGAAATGACGCACGTGAAAGGAAATCCGTAATAGGAAGAGTTAAATCGAAAAGGACAGAGAAGTATACAAGTTTATGGTCGCTTCAGCAAACTTTTGTTACACCTCACTGGGGTTTGTTTTTTACGGTATAGCGTTTACTGCTTACTCAATAAGCGACCATAAATTACACACAATTATGTAGACAAACTTAATGCAATATGTAATTAAAAAATTATGACTTACAGAGATAATTGGGCAGGCTTGAGCAAAAATAATAAAGCTCTGTGCTTTTATTTATGTTATAACGATCGAAAAGTTTCATAGATTTTCTAGGTATGTTCGTGCACATGCCGGGAACATCAGAAACAGATCTCGGGACTCTCATTCTAAGTCCTTACTGTTATTCCATTTGAAAACACATAGATAGAGACTTAACCGGTATGGTGATACAAGCGCTTCAAGGAACTCCGAAATCCAGAATCGAAATTACGCCCCTCCCAGCTGTTGTTCAGCAACATTAAGACCAAAAATGCCGGATAAGAAAGCCTTTTTTTAAGGTACAGGGGTGCTGATAAGTCCTTAGGTCGACCACGAAGGAAAGAAGCTGATGTTTCTGTCAGAATGGCGTGAATTTCCTTCGGTGTCTTGCCTTGTAGGAAAAAAAACTTGATGACAGCTCGCTTCTCGATGTTGTTGAAATCGCGCGCGTCTCTGACATGCTTCAGAGCTTGTTTCCTTCCTGGTAGGGCTAAGGACTTATCAGCACCCCGGTACATATTTCGTCCAGTTTTAAATAAATAGAGTCTGTGGTTAACAGTTGAGTGAAATACGATGAAAATAAGAACACAAATGTTATGCTTATTGTTGCACCGTGCATATCGTCGAATTATTTAATTAGTATACCAACTGATGCACATACATAAACATTCCACATTAAAACATTAAAATTGCTCCGACATGTTTCGATCCTAAGATCATCATCAAGGAGCTACACTTTCCTTGCTAAAGTCACTATTCAAATTACTTACTGATTAATTTCGTTGTATAAACAGGGTGTTGTGGCGGCATGTCTGAAATGTAAGTTATAATGATTAAAGTATATTGTCAAAATAATAATATAGTAATAATATCAAAACGAATTAATATTAGCTGAATTTTGTACACAACAGTCCAACAAGCCTAATTATTTGTGCACAAAATTCAGCTAATATTAATTCGTTTTGATATTGTTATTATACTATTATTTTGACAATATACTTAACCTTTTGACGTCTAATGTCAACTCTAGTTGACGTACCGCACCGCTAACCTCTAAAGTTGCATTTTATATATTTATTCAACAAATATAGGTACTGAATATTTTAAACACGGTATATACTCTCAGTTTTCTTCTCTTCAAAATGCAGTTTGTTTCATAA
>Ga0123354_10019464_pt1 | contig 10662 bp, 7 predicted proteins | sample TergutLab28metaG_2_FD_97872 | JGI IMG/M metagenome (GOLD analysis project Ga0123354, IMG submission 97872) | Labiotermes labralis P4 segment gut microbial communities from Petit-Saut dam, French Guiana - Lab288 P4 | ecosystem: Host-associated > Arthropoda: Insects > Digestive system > Gut ...
GAAGGCCAAGATTAAGATGGGATGATGACGTGAGAGACGATTTGAGGAAGATGGGAGTAAACAATTGGAAACAGAAGGCACAGGAAAGGAAACCATGGAGAGGAATAATTGAGCAAGCCAAAATTCACAAAGAGTTGTAGAGCTGAGGAAGACGAAGAAGAAGAAGAAGAAGAAGAAGAAGATTCACAAGTAGCACTTGACAAAACTTTTTCGAGTTTCTGAAAATCATTACCTGTGAAGTCATTCAGGCTGAGCTGCATTGGTAATGAAGTTCAGAGCAAATTATTTTCCTGGAATTCAGTCCAACGTCTTTGTCTTTCAGTCACTCACAAAACCCAAAGACTGGCCCATAGGAAAAACAGCTATCCGGTTGAGACCTACTGTTTTATAAGGGAGTGAAACATGACATATTTCTGTAACGACTGTGGATGGAGGAGTGTGTTTAATGCCGTGACACTAACGAAAATATGCGGACCTGAGGAGGAGGAAGTGGCAGGAGGACGAGGAAAATTTCACACTGAGGAACTCCAAAATTAGTAAGAAACTGTACAGATATAAAGATTTCCTGGGTGCACAATGAAAGCAAATAGGGAAGTGGAGTCATAACGCCATGTATTTATAACCTCGGCATTAAGTGGCCGCTTTACCCACGCGGAAAAACCGAGTACCCATTTAAAAGAAGGGTAACTGGGCCACAAAGCCGGTCTAGAATAGAGAAACAGCTCCTAGTCCCTGCAAGGAATCTAATGAGCATTCCTTGTTGTCCAGTCTTAGTCGTAATTTGTACCGACTGTCCTCTTCGATTTTATTGTCGTAATTTTTACAAGGAGGATGAGCTGGGCGGGGCATGTAGCACACACAGGAAATAACAGGAATGCATTCAAAATTTTAGTTGGACATCCTGAATTGAAGACATTGCGTGGGATACCTAGGCATAGGGTGAAGATAACTTTAAAGTGGGTCAGAAATGTGTTGTCAGGGAGTAAACTGAATTAATAGGTTAAGGTTACGGTCCAGTGGCAGGATTTTGTAAACTGCATAACGATATTTTGAAGTAGGTAAAGTCGGAGAAATACTGACAAAGTGAGTGTACATGCTGGAAGACAATCAGGCTCACTAACTGCCCTCACACATACCACCACCCCTCTAATCCCTAACAGTATGTTGGCCTCATCTGGAGCATAGACTTGTTGCTGCTGTAAAGAGAACTCGGTCCAGCGGGAGGCCTAGACAGCCAAGGTTACCTGCAGGTAGGCTAGCTACACACTGGTTCAAAATTATCAACCCCAAAACCCACTCAGCTGCCTAATCTGTTGCAATTATTGACGTAATGTGTACTGTTAGTCTGCTGTCTCTATCAAATGTTTGTTTAGATATACATAATAAATATTATCACAGAGATGAATTGGATCAAGAATCTCACTATAGTAATTAATAAAACATAGGGCAGCATGCTGACATATATTACAGTATGCCCAAATGCGCAGTAACATTCGAGTTTACTCCAGCATTCTGAGAGATGCTGTCTTATTCTTCCACGTGCAACATGAACTGTTATTCTGTAATATGCAGCATTATGCTCCAGTATACAGCCATATGGAGCAGTATGTTCTAGTATGCTCCGATATGCGGCAGTATGTTCCCTTACAGTCTGATATACGGCAGTATGTCAAAGTATGCTCTGATACGTAAGTTACAACCCAAGACGTTGCAATATGCCAAACTACTATCCAATTCGCAGCATTTTCATCCAGCTTGCTGCAGTATGTTACAACATAGAAAGTTACGCTGCACCAGTCTTTCATCTATAGAACAAATGCTCTGATATGTTCTTATAATAAACCAAAGAGAAGCACTAATTTCTTAAATTTATTTTTGGAATAGGACTCTACATGTTTCGGACAGTATCTCTGTCCATCATCAAGAGTCTAGCACTGTACACACAGCAATAGGTATAGGTCACACAGGTTATGCAGACTGCTTGCTAGTGGGATCAGGATCACGATGTACGGTCCTCTGAATGTCAAAAAAGCTCTGATATGCATCAGTATGCTTCAGTATGTTACGTTTAATTATACTCACACATGCCCGAATAAGCACCACTGCAAACAAATATCAGATGCCCAAATATGCGCCGGTATGCTCCAGCGGTGGCGTTTAGGCTCCAAACACCCGTTGATAACACTTCGTTATCTGTTCCTTCTTGAGGAAGCGACAAGGTCGATTCACCCTATCCGTCACGGAACGGTGCCGTTCAGTAAACTTTCTCGTGTATAATTAAACGGAGCTGCTCACACGGACAGGAAAGTCTCCGTCACGTCTCTGTTGCTGGGCGAGAGTGAATGACGCGACGGAACGGCTCTGGACCTCTCTGTTCCTGTTCGATTCCGACAGTGCAAACAGTCTTCCGTCTTCTCCACAACACATCGAGCATTTGCTTGCAAAGAGTGCCGTCTTTTTCTTCAAAAATGGAAGAAAAATTAATAGAATTGGTGGGTAAAAGTGAGGAATTACGTGATATGTCAAATAAGAAGTACAGTGACAGTGTCGCTAAAGAAAAAAGTCTGGGGACAAGAAGGTGAAGAGTTGAACAAATTTGGTTTCCTATATTTTTTATTACACATTTTGGAGTCACTATCATTCCATTATTTCAAAAGTTCTAATAATTAACAAATTCCGGAAAATACATTCCGTGTCAGTGGTAGAATACAAATGATAACACCCATGAATAAAATAAGATAGAAAATTATCTATTCTTGTATTTTAAGCAGAATATAAGATACGTTTTCAGGAAAAGCATCCAACTTAATTGAATATTTCAGATTGACCTGACATTACCTTCTTTCTTTCTGCCACGGCACACATCCAAACGGACAATTACTGAATCGTTTCAAATTGTCTCTACTTTGAAAGCACTTTTGTGGGCACTTTCTCCTCGGCTTGGTATAATTGTAAAATTGTTTATAACATTTGCGGAACTTGCAGTATCACGCCTTGGTATCTCTATCCAAAAAAAACAAGTTGCAAAAACAATACTGTCCGCATTCTCCGGCAATGAATGCAGTGTTCTGTGATAACTGTAACATTACCGTCTTAATATTCCGAATGAATTTTCCAGCACTTTCTTGGCTCGGGAGATCAGATAATTGAGGTCGCTCTTCTCACTGCTCCCTTTACTTTGCGATCCTGGATAAAGTCTCATTAAGTAAGTTTTCAGAGGAAAGGTGTCGTCACCAAAAATAACATGAGGGTCTAGACACGATGTTCCGAGGAGGCGTTTATCTTCCAGAACACTGAGACGAGTTTCTGAGTATTTCCCCAAGTTTTGAATGAGCATAAACCCCTCCACCGCTATTTCCTCCGTACGATCCTGTATATATGATTGTATATCTATAATGAGCGTCTACCAATGTTGACAAAAAAATAGAAAAACTGTGTTCGTAATTGAAAAATTGTATCCGTTAATTTGGAGAAGCCTGACTCTTCATAAGTTTTCCTTCAATGACACCCAATGCAATTAGGAAGTTCCACAGGTCCTAACAGTAATTCGCGATTTTCGAACAAGTTGTCCGTGTGGGGTTGGCATAACTTCAGGTTTTAAATGCTGTTTATAGATTTTCACACGTCCTCAGCGATACTGTATACAATTGGGTGCCCCAGGCGAAAGATCAATGAAATATTTCGAAAACTATCTCATGTAGAGAGAAACCTGCAAGAAATATGTTGGAATTAAATTTTAAACTCATGGTTCCGTGTATCGTAATTCAGTGTTAATAAAAATCCAACCAGATGCAACAGTATGCAGATATTTATTTACTGCAAAGTCACTCTACATGTTTCGGGTGTCACAGCACCCAACATCAGGAGTACTAAAAACTGTAACTGCAACCTCCGGTACAGGTCATAATACTGGTACAGCTACTTCCCTCCAATGTGGCAAGATCGGGCCACGTTGGAGGGAAGTAGCATCTGGTTGGATTTTTATTAACATTATGTTGGAATTAGTTTGCGAGGTTGTTGTTAATGCACTCTTATTTGTCGGGAAAGAAATATCAATGACGCGAATATATATGTCACGAGAATTTTTTTTCTGTACAATATACTGGAAGCTCGGCTCTTGTGCTGTGGCAGTCAAGTTGCTCAAAAGGTGATCAGTAAGTGAAATGGAGCAAACTAAATAACTTAGTCGTTCAGAGCGCAAGCACAGATGGAATTCGTTGCGGAACCGGAAGCAGTATAGAAAGTATTTGAAGAACGTTAATATCAAAAGTGGCCAGTCTGCTGCAATCAGAATTTCCAAGTGAAAATATGTAGACGATATGTATTTCGGGCTGCCGTATCTGCGTGTAAGAGACATTGCCACTGATACAGAAGTTGAATTCAGTTTGAGGACAGTGACGAGACGGATAAGGAAGAATTTTTACAAGAACAATTACAGCGGAACGGGAGGAGCAGACTCTTGCAAGCATTTTTCGAAAATCTCTAGAGAAAATTAAAATTTCTTTAAACTCTGACAAGAATAACGGGCACTTAACATGAAGTTCAATATACATTTTTGATCATATCTTGCTCAGTTCTTCTCAGAACGAGAAATTTTTCAGACATGAGTTGTAGAGAAAATCAAAACACACTTCATGTTCAATAACTTTTCTTTTTCGAAAATTGTGACGTTTATGAGGTAATGTGGAAAATATTGTACAGCCGGGCAGGCCAAAGATGACAACATGGCGCATGCACATTGCATGCTATACACGTAAGTCTATACAAACGCACACCCAGAATATGTTATAGTTACTGCTTTTCCACTTCAACAACGGTTACACCAATGTGCCTCAATGTAACGTTACAATACATTGCCGGTCTCGTTTCCTGTACGTGTAACATGAATGCTATTGCTGCCAATTATCTTTCAGAAAACGAATGGCGCTGTATATCAGATGAAGATCATCGCATGCCTCTGACACTATCACGTATTGTCTTGGAAGGAGACAACACGACGGACAGTGTGAACATAAACCATTCTGACGCAACGGCGACGGACCGGAAACGTGACGCATGGTGTGAATCAGCCCTTAAACTGGTTAATGTTTTACCGCAACTGGAAAGATTATAAATTTTCAACTGACGAGTAGTTTTGTTCTTCGTTGCGTCTCAACATGTACGCACGCACTATGTGGGTGGAATGTTAAGCTGCTTTAGGTAACCCAGTTACCTCAACGACGGGCATGTCTCACAACTTGTTATTTTACATGGTTCTGTGCCCAGACTAGTGTTAACAGTCCATATTTACGACTTCACTTTGTTTCTGACTCACCAACTTAATTTATAATTATCATTTATAGAACTCTTTAGTTGTGCCAATAACAATACCCTATGTATCGCCCATGGACCCAAATGAGACACTATTTTCGTTGGTCAGGTTATAAGACAAAACAAAGAAATACCAGCCTAAAGCAGGGGCGTCCAACCTATATTGGCGAAGGCCCACAACGGTTATTATGGAGGATGCACGTGAAAAGATCACCATAATAGTATACCTGACCTCGCAAATTATTGTGTAACTTTATACTCGCCCATTCGAATACCCGGGTGGTAGTCCTTCTAGAGGAAACACCACACGGCACTATTTACAGCAAAGGTGGCCTTGATATCATAGACACATTTCTTTTTCCAAGTAGTCATAAACGACTCGCAGTACAGAGTTAAAGAGACTACATGTTTAGGCTCGAATAAGTCATCATCAGGCCTATAAGCAGATGGTGGCTTTTTCAAGCCGAAACATTTAGCTTATTTTACCCTGTATTGTAAGTTGTGCATGACTAATTAGAAATAAATATATCTGTAATTAATAACACAACTCGGATGTCCCACTGTAAAAAGAACGTAGTAGGCATAGCTACAGTCTACGGGATGGGCGGTCCCGGGTTCGATTCCCAGTGAGAGTGAGATTTTTCGTGCCAGTCCGTACCGTCTCCGAGGCACGCCCAGCCTACTGTGCAATGGGCAGCGGCTAGTTCCCACGAACAAAGGCGGCCAGGACGTGAGATTGACCACATCATCCCCTTCTAGTGCCGAGGTCGAATGAATTAGCAGAGCTATAGATACATTCACCTTCTAACCCCCTCCTCCCCCATTGCCTACTTGGTATATACCATTTCAGGGTCAACTTACCCACACTTACTGTTTACAGCAAGAAGAATTACAATTAGAAGAAACATAACAAAAACAGGATTGTGACATGGAGAGTAAGGCAAGGTGGGGAATTCGGAAAGAAGATGGTAAAGAATGAAGCGTCTGCTCTAAATGTCGAAAGAAGTGCGGTGGAAAAAACAAAGTGAAACACGAAGTGGCGATTATACAGCGTATTACTCCCAAGGTTAAAGGGCTGAAACAGGAGTAGTAACAGTGGTGCACAAGAAGAAGTATTATATAGAGCCAAGGAGAAAAGAAACATCCTGCTTACCAAAAAAGAAGGAAGGTAATTGGTTTGGCCACATCTTGGGTAGAAACTGCCTTCTAAAACGCGGTATTGCGGGAAAGGTAGAAGAAAACATTTAAGGGACGGGAAGCCGAGGAAGAAGGCGTAAGTAACTACCGAAGGACCTTAAGAAAAAGCGAAGATACTGGAATTTGAAAGAGGAAGCCCCAGGTTGCTTTCTGTGCAGAACTAGCTTAGGAAGAGGCCGCGGAACTGTCGCAAAAGGCTACCTAATCGACGAATGAATAAATAATTTTCAAATATTGCCGCGGGCCGCATAACACAACCTTTCAGACCGCTGTCTGGACTCTCCTGGTCTAACAGCACTTTTCAGCAACAAATTGTAAGATCATATTCTACACCAAAAGTGAAAAGCTCTTAGACAAAACTGTGAATAATAATTGTACACACTCACTTAAAAATAAGCGTAACGTCTCTCTTCGCTTACGGGCTTTTCCCAAGCATTAAAAATATTGACCTGACTTTTGGAAAGTGGTTGAAATTCTGGGAATCTAAAATAAAGTGCAATTACCAACCACAGGAATACAGATATGATTAGCACAATGTCACCCTTTGCTCTCCATTCATTTTGTACATTATCCAGTAACCAGTTCTGATTTTAAATGGAGGACGGATAGGAAAAGAGAAAAACATTTGAGCAGTACTATTGTGCGGATGTGTCCAACCCGACGGATAATCTTACACAGTTTGCAGTGTAATTCTGTAAACTTACACCAACGCCTTCGTTGTGCCAAACGTACATATATTTTAACACAATTTACGGCAATGAACAAGATGAAGAATAAAAATAAACTTATTTAACAATACCACCAGAAATGAGCCACGTAGTACTACTCAGTATAACAACATGAGCTGAAGAAAATAGTGCACTTACACCGAACTGTTTAAAAGGTCAAATGTAACAAAAGAACGATCGAAACGCAGTTTGCTTCTCCACGACACGGAAACGCTACTAAAAGGCACCTAATCGCTATGGCATAGGTTGTCGTGTTCGTAGGCTGGTTGCAGCACACGTCAGACATTTCCATATCAACCACAAGTGTAAATAAACGTCAGTGCGCAGAAATAACCTTCTGTCCCCACAGTATATTTTAATGTAAAACACTCAGTTCCATCCTCAAAGAGAAAACACCATTCCGGAAATTGTGAGAATTAAAAGAAACACATAAATGCAATGTTGGAACAAAGCCGAGTTTTTTAAATGTTAAAGCAGGTGGTACACAGAATTTTGTTTCAAAGAGTAAATAATACACACACTGTGAATCCATTAAGTTTATAGTCGATACGAAAGCTTGTCAGGAAAAATCTTCGCCAATCACGACGGCACACGCCCACCAACCTCGTGGCATGCTGCGGCCCACGATTGGAAAAAATATATTCGCGTAGCATAGCTACAACAGATTAGAAACAGAGTTGACTCAGCGCTGTTTGTATAAGTATGGGTAACGTGAGAGCAATCTTACTGCTGCGGTTCTGCTTCCACCCGTGACGAGTCATGTCCGTTTATAGAGGTAGGTCAGTGGAATCACTATACCAGCAAACACTTGTGTCCGTCGGCCATCTTGCTTAGGTTTAGTGCATGCAAAAGAAAGCAGTAGAGGGGATGAGCAGAAAAAAAAGAGAGATGGAGCAGGCTAGGAAGGGAGAGCAAAAGAAAGTAGGTGAGGGACACACTGCATTTTAAGACGGTGATGCAAGTGTTTCATTTTGTTAGCAGGTTCCTAAGTATCCTTTTTATAAGGGTATTATCAGAATAAAAATGTAAGTTTGGTGAAAGGCAGTGGCTTGGCACAAAGGAAGGGGAATGTTTATTTTCCGGTGCATGATGAAATATATGATTTGCAAAGGTGTGTTTGGCGTCCTCAGCAAGGGCATAGATTTTGATGAATTTAAATCCGGAGGGGCTGCGTGGGAATCATGCTGTAGCAATCTGGAAATGTGATGTTTGTGTGACCGTGCATCATTGATACAATAATATAAACAGCCAAATAGATGCAACAATAAAAATTTTATTAATAATTTCAAGAGCTCAACATGTTTCGGACGATAATTTCGCCCATCTTCAGGAGCGCTAGATTGTGTTTACAGCTTGTGGTACAATGCAGGAACGATGCTGCCTGCCGGTCACCAGCAGGCAGCATCGTCGGTGCATTGTACTACAAGCTGTAAACACAATCTAGCGCTCCTGAGGATGGGCGAAATTATCGTCCGAAACATGTTCAACTATTGAAATTATTAATGAATTTGTTATTGTTGCATCTAGTTGGCTGTTTATATTATAGCAATCTGGAACTTTGAAACAATCTTGGGATATGATTTAAGGCAGAGGAAAAGCATGTCAATGGAGAAAAGGTCATAATCAAGGTTATGAACGAAAGGGAAAGCAGAACTATAGTAAACAAACAACGTAAGAGTCAAAGCCGAATATCGCGTAATAATTGTTATTTAGAAATCCAGAGGTATGAAGATCAAATCTCGCTTCGCAGGCCAACTATCGACCTGAGGCTTTTGGTGATTTTTTCCTCAGCCCCCTACAGTAAGAGACCGGGATAGTGCCTTAAATTAGGCCACGACTCTTCCTCACATGTCCGTTCAAATTCATTAGCCACGAATACATCACCATTTCGTGCTCTATGGCTAACAACGGTGATGCGGCGATCGATCGAAAAAGGACGGTGTTAGCAAGGCGGTAACAGAGCTGAGCTCTTACAAATCTCTGTAACAAGAAGTAGCCTGTACCTGGAAGTACACCAAAGGCGTAACTTAAGGAAAATAACCAATCAGATATATGCTATCACATCGTAGGTAAGTCGGACAGTATCTAGGAACTTGTAAAGAAGATCAATTTCTGCCCTCAAGATGGAGGGAGTATGTTCTTCCGCAGCTGGCAACCACCTTTCATATTACACGTCATATAACCCCAGAAAACATAATATGCATCCATCCTCAATGCCATAAGAACTTCCAATTTCATTTCCATCCCGAGATAGAGGCTGGTATCCACGTCACAACTGCACATTCTCAGAATCCTCATGGCCTTATTGAGGATACAGCCGTGCTTCATAGGCAACTTCTCTGGCATCTCTGCAGGACAGGTCAGCCGCAAGTAGGCGATTCTAGCGCGCGCGGAAAGACTAAAAATTAAACTCAGACTATCACCAAACCTCAAGGCGATGCTAACTGGGCACGGAAAAACTAAGGCGTACCTACACCGCTTCAAGATAATCCAATCACCAGAGTGTTTCTGCAAACATGGAGACCAGACAACGGACCATCTCCTATACGACTGTGAAAAACTTGGCAAAGAAAGGGAAAAACTAATAGCCTACACACCGAGAGAAGAGGACTGGCCAGTGCGGAAACGTGAATTAGTGAACAAATATCTAAAACAATTTACAAATTTTGCTAACTCTATAGACTTAGAAAAACTGCAGTAAAACGTGAATTAGTGAAAAAAATCTAAGGACAAAAGCTCAATCAAGAAAAAAACACAACAAAAAACCACATAAAGGTAAACAAAACAAAACTAGCATGTAGTATTACGCAATGTAATGGAGCATGCTGTGATGATGATAAAATATAGAAGAGCGCGCGCGCGCGCACACACACACACACGCGCACGCACGCACGCACACACACACACACACACACACACACACAATCTTAAAGGCTCTGGAACACATTCAAAACCTACAGTTAACAGAAGATGCAGAAAAGATAGTGTTGGTTAACACAGACAGCAAAATAACACTGGCCACACTATAGAATAGAAACAAACATTACATATTAATAGAAAATATAAGAAAGGCAATAAAGAGGATGGAGGACCAACAATGGACAGTGCTTTTTAACTGAGTGAAGGCAAACGTAGGAATAGCAGGAAACGAAATGGCAGATCGACTGGCCAAGAAGGCAGCAACGGACGACATGGGACAATTGGTGTACGACAAAATACCGAGAGACTATGATTACGGAAGGCAAGGAGATTGAAATGACAAAATGGCAGGAGCAGTGGACAAGCTCTACAAAAGGAGCAGACAGTAAATTATTCTTTCCATATGTACATGAAAGAATGAAGACCATGTTACCTATCTCAACGGAATTTACGGCTATGGTAACGGGTCACGGTCTAACCAGATCGTACCTCCATAGATTCCATATCA